>Ga0193726_1001718_pt1 | contig 16276 bp, 15 predicted proteins | sample H2c1metaG_FD_144928 | JGI IMG/M metagenome (GOLD analysis project Ga0193726, IMG submission 144928) | Soil microbial communities from a riparian zone of the East river system, Colorado, United States - H2c1 | ecosystem: Environmental > Terrestrial > Soil > Riparian zone | place: USA: East River... | reverse complement strand
GCCGAGAAAGCTTCCGTGATGACCACGCTCGATTCGGCGCGGAAGATCTACTTGGGGATGCAGAAATGACCGGACATTCGCCGCGCACTGTCCCGCCCTTTCGCGCGCAATGCGGGCAGATCTTTTTTTGAGTGAGGGAAGGATTCCTCCTCCCCAGCCGTACGGGTCTTTGGCACGCTCGTCCTCGAAACTGTAAGGTGGGCAGATGAAAGGGCTTTGCCAGTTGTGCCTGAAAGCGAAAATTCTGAGTGTGGAGATCGCCGGTACTGGAATATTTCTGGCATTCGCTTATGCCGGGGCGCGGCACGAGGTGACGCTACTGTTGCAATGACGACGCAGCAGGCAGAAACGGCAGGTGCCGTTTTCAGGTTCCCGTCATTCGATACCAGGCCAGTCCGGCTTTTACCCCCAGCCAGCGGAATGGTTCATTTGGGATATAGGGAACGGGGGCGTTCACGAAGGGATATTGTTTCCACGGTTCCTCGCGGCCGATTTCGAGATCGGCGATGATTCGTCCAAAGACCGAGGTCAGGTTCACCCCGTGGCCGCTATAGCCAATCCCATGAAAAATATTCCCATGCTTGCCGGTGCGGCCGACGGTTGGAGAACCATCGAGTGACCAGTCGACGGCTCCGTTCCAGGTGACCTCGAATGGAGTGTCAGAAAGCGTCGGATAGATCCGCACCAGCTCGCGGTGCAGCTGGGCGAAGTGCGAGGCGGCCTCGTTAGCATCGCCAGGGCCGTCGTTGAAGCGGTAGCCGGGACGGCCTCCGCCGATGTGAATACGGTTGTCGCGCGTGAGTCCCAGGTAAAAGACCTCGGTGCGCGTGTCGTTTGAGGGGATGCGCCGCCGCCATCCAATTTCCTCGAGCTTTTGCATCCCCAGGGGCGGAGTGATTCCGATGTACTCATGGATGGGCACGATCGAATTCCGCAGATAGCCAAGGCGGGAAGTGAAGGCGTTCGTGGCCAGCACCAACGACTTGGCTTTCACGGTGTGCCCGCCGGCGGTATGGACCCGATGCAGCTGACCATCATCAATGTCGGTCACGACCGTGTTTTCGTAGATTGCAGCGCCGGCGGATTCAGCGGCGGCTTTCCAGACCCGCACCAGCTTCATGGGATGGACGTGGCCGCCGCCGGGATCAAACAATCCGCCTTGGTAAACATGGGTGCCGATCGTGTTCGTCACCTGCTGTTTGCTCCAGAACTCGAACGGCATGCCCAGCGACCGCGCCTGCTCCACGTAGGCTTGGGCGGCTTGGACGTCGTCAGCGGTATTGAGCGCCTGCAGCGCGCCTTCGGTGTCGAGATCGCAATCGATGCCGGTCGCCGCACTGAGCTCAGATAGAAATTGAACGTTCCGCGCCGTGAGGTCATAGATCTTCTTGTCCGTCGCGGGATCGGAGCTGAAATTCATGTAGCGATCCTCGGTCATGGTCAGCACCATGGCGCCATTGCGGCCCGACGCCCCGCTGCCGCAACCCAGAGCTTCGAGCACCACCACGCGCTTCTGCGGAGAGCGCTGGCGCAGGAAGTAGGCGGCAGAGAGTCCGGTGAAGCCTCCACCGATGATCACCACGTCGGCTCGAATGTCTTCGAGCAACGGTGGGTTCGCTTGGGGCTGACTGGTCGACCAATAGCTGCGGTTGGGCGCAAACGCCATCGGTTCGCGCCAGAGCCGGGGAGAGATCTGGTTGAGTCCGGCGGCGGCGGCGAGGGTGCCGCCACTGGCGAGAGCCGCGTTTTTCAGAAAGCGGCGGCGGGAGGGTTTCGGCATGCAGAAGACCCAGCGTAAGGGGAGGCGGCCGGGAATGGCAAGCGCGGCGGCGCGCCCGGGACAGCCGAGCGCGGTTGTCCCGGCGCGACCCGCTAGCCGCCGGCCCGTTTTTCCATTTCTAGAAGCGACTTTTTCCGTTCGACGCCCCAGCGGTAGCCCGCCAAATCTCCGTCTTCGCGGACGACGCGGTGGCAGGGGATGGCGACGGCGATGCGATTGGTGGCGCAAGCCCGGGCCACGGCGCGACTGGCGGTGGGTTGTCCGATCGCTTTGGCTACCTCGGCATAGGATTGGGTCTCTCCGAAAGGAATCGACTGCAGATGCGACCAGACCTTTCGCTGGAACGCGGTTGCCTGAATGTCGAGGGGAAGACTGGCTGGCAACTTGTGGCGCAACCTCTTGCCGCCGTTCAGCTGCGGCCCGTTCATGTGAACAAGCAACGCTCGCTTCCGTGCCGCCAGCGCCTGATCATCGCGACGGCGGACGGCAAAAGGAAACTCGTGCCGGAGACCCTGCTCGAGTTCGTCGTCGGAGTTGGCAAAATTGATCGCACAAATGCCCTTGTCGGTCGCAGCAATCAGCATCCTGCCCAAAGGCGAATCACTCAAGGTGTAACGGATCACGGCGGCGATGGCGCCACGCCGGTATTTGTCCGGCGTCATCCCCAGCTGCGAGGCCGTGCGTTCGTACAAGCGGCTGCTCGAACTGTATCCGGCGTCATACATGGCGCGGGTCACCGAGTGGCCGGCCTGGAGGTTCCGTTTGAGTTGATTCATGCGGCAGGATTCGGCGTAGGCGCGAGGGGTGATTCCCAGCACCGACTTGAATGTCCGCTGCAGATGGAATGGACTCTGATGGAAAACCATCCCCAGTCGCGCCAGAGAGATAGTTTCGTCAAGATGCTGTTCGATGTAGCGGCAGATCGCCTTGACCACCTCCGCCCGGGAATTCCCGCCGGCTGCCTTGGGGCGGCAGCGCAAGCAGGCACGATAACCCGCCTTCTCGGCGGCAACGGGAGCGAGAAAAAACCTCACGTTCTCGCGCCGGGGACGCCGCGCCGGACACGACGGCCGGCAATAGACACCGGTCGAAGAGACGCCGAAAACAAACTTGCCGTCCTGATCCGCGTCGCGGGCTAGGACTGCCTGCCAGCGGGATTGGTTGTTGTTCTTCATATGGTCTCCGGTCACTTCGACCGGTTGCGTCAGGTTGAGTATCGCATTGGTGGTCATCATGGGAAACAGCTTAAGATGACGCCAGAACGTGGGCTATCCGGATCTTGCGCCCAAACGAATTTAGGCCGATGGCCGAACCCTGCTGCCGGGACTGGGGGGACGGCCGGTTGCGGCGGCTGCGCCGGTCGTGCTATTTTCCTGCTTTTCCAGTTCCTGCTTTTCCAGTTCATGACCAGTGAGAGCTCTGCGCCGGCGAACCCGACTGCTTCTTCCGAGATCTGCGCCTTCTTTGTGGATCATGAAATTGTTCTCGACGCAGCCCACCCGGCGGCGGAGTGGGAAAACGCGCGCGCGGTGACTTTTGCTTCTGACTGGCAGGGAAAGAACTCGGATACAGGCCGGCAGACGCAGGTCCAGGTTTTGTGGTCGGAGAGGACTCTATTTTTGCGATTCGAATGCCGCTACCGCGGGCTTTTCGTGTTTGAGGACGCCGATCCCGACGGACGCCGCGATCATTTATGGGAGCGCGATGTCGCTGAGGCATTTCTGCAGCCGGATCCCGCGCGAGAACAGTACTACCGGGAAGTCGAGGTCAGTCCGAATGGGATGTGGATTGATCTTGATATCTTTCCCGGAGGATTGAGCGACCTGCAGAGCGGAATGCGGCGTTCGGTCTTTCTCGATGAAAAAACTCAGGTCTGGATTGCCGAGCTGGCGATCCCCATTCGGGCCCTGACGGAGCGGTTCGATTCGAACGCGATCTGGCGGGTGAACTTTTATCGCGTGGAGGGAACGGAGGAACCGCGAGCTTACATGGCGTGGCAACCGACGAACACGCCGGAGCCGAATTTTCATGTTCCCCGAAGGTTCGGGAGAATGCGCTTTGTAGGAATCAAGGCGCATTGAGTTCCCCGCCCGTTGAAAGAAATGCATTTGTTCAAAACAGCGTCTGCAGGCTAGAGTGGAAGCGATAGACTCGAGCCCTAGCTGGAGGAGACCCTTGACCATGCATCAACGTGCGCACGGCGGCTTCACGGTATGGAGCATCACTCTGCTTGTTTCGGCGGCACTGGTTCCGGGTCTTTTGTCAGCCCAGCAGGCAAAACCGGGCCTGCTGGGTGCCGACGAAATCAAGCGAGTCGTCCCGGCAACGTATTTCTTCCGCGGCCAGTCCGCGTCCGTGCAGTTGCGGAATTCAGCCGGATTCCGGGTAGCGGACGACAAGCTGGTCCTGGCGGGGCTGGTGGATACGGGCGGTTACGCTTCGGATGTGCAGGAAAAGTACCAGGGATTTTTCATCACCGAAGTGAAGCTCCAGATCGAGGGATCGGAGTTGGCGCCCGGCGAGTACGGCTTCAGCTTCTCGAAAGACGGCAAGTTCCTGGTTCTCGACGTCGGTGCCAACATTTTGTTCAGCGTTTCATCCCACGCGGATGCCGACCTGCGCCATCCCACTCCGCTCAAGATCGTGCAGGCGGCGGGTGAATACCGGCTCTACGAAGGCAGGAACTGGGTAAGCCTTAAGGCCGAGTAAATCCGGACGCGCCCTGCCACGGGGTTTCGCTCGTTTTCGCTCGTTGAGGAGGAACTTTGATTCGCAAATTCCTGTCGATTGCCACTACCGCATTTTTCATTCTGCCGGCCTTCGCTCAGGCGCCGGGGCCGGACCAGGGATGGATCGCAACCAGCAACGGCTACACCAACCTGCTGCTGGCGATCGAAATGAAGCACAATCCGGAATCCGGCTCCCGCCAGGGACTCAGCGAATACGACACCAAGATCTCGCAGCCCACCCGCAGGGATGAAGATCAGGCGAGAGGGGAGACAGAGGCCGTGCTCGCGAAGCTCAAGAGCGCCCTCCCCGAACAGAAAGACAAGGAAGTGGCGCAGGATTTGCGGATCGTGATCCGGAGCGTTGAACTCAGTTTCAAGTCACAGGACTTCTACCGTGCCCATGAAGTTCCGTTTCTCAACGCCAGCAGCATCGTTTTCAGCGGGGTGCACACCCTGCTCGACGAGCAGACGCCGGTCGAACGCCGGCCCGCCGCCGTGGTTCGGCTTCGGGAATATGCGGGACTAGATCCAAATTACAAATCCATCACGGAAATTCTAAAGCAGCGTGTGATCGAGCAGATGGCCAAGCCGGGTGTCATTTATCCGGCGCGAGTGGAAATCGAGACTGAGCTCGGCCGCAACTCCAACTATCTGGACGGCATGGCCGCGCTCCTTGAGAAAAACAAGCTGAGCGGATGGCAGGAGCCTTTCCGCGCCCTGAAGCTGCAGCTCGCGGATTATGACGCCTGGGTGAAGACCACTCTATTGCCCAAGGCGCGAACCGATTTCCGTCTTCCTCGCGAAGAGTACGCGCTCGCGCTCGAGAATTACGGCATTGATATCCCGCCCGACCAGCTGGCGGAGATGGCGCACCAAGCTTTCCGCGACATCCAGGCCGAGATGAAGCCGATTGCGGCCCAGATCGCGCAGGAGAAACATCTTTCTTCCGCGGATTATCGCGACGTAATCCGGGAATTGAAAAAGAAGCAGTTAGTGGGCGATGCGATTCTGCCTTTCTACGAAAACCGCCTCAAACAGATCGAGCAAATCATTGTCGAGCGGCAACTGGTGACTTTGCCCGGCCGTCCGGCGCGCATCCGCATCGCCAGCGCGGCGGAGACTTCGCAGCAACCTGCGCCGCACATGCAACCGCCGCCTTTTCTACACAACACCGGGCAAAAGGGAGAGTTCGTTCTGCCGCTGAATATTCCTGCCGCGCCCGGCCAGACTGCGTCCGAGAAATACGACGATTTCACTTTCGACGCGGCGGCCTGGACGCTGACCGCCCATGAAGCCCGACCCGGGCATGAATTGCAGTTCGATTCCATGCTGGAGCGCGGGGTTTCGCTCGCGCGCGTGCGCTATGCATTCAACAGCACCAATGTCGAGGGCTGGGGTTTGTATCCATCATCAAGCCCTACATGCCGCTCGAGGGCCAACTGGTTTCGCTCGATTACAGGCTGATGCGCGCGGCCCGGGCATTCCTCGATCCCGAACTGCAGGCGGGAACCATCCAGCCCGCCGATGCCTACCGCGTGCTCGAGCAGGATGTGGTGCAGTCTCACGCGTTCGCCGAAGAAGAAGTAGAGCGTTACACCTACCGCTCACCCGGACAGGCCAATAGCTACTTCTACGGCTACACCAAGATCATCGCGCTGAGAAAGGAAGCCGAGGCGGCGCTGGGGACGAGTTTCAAGCAGAAGAGATTTCACGATTTCATCCTGGCGCAGGGCCTTCTGCCACCAGATCTGATGCGTCAGGCTGTCATGGAAGATTTTGTGCCTGGGCAAAAAGCGCCGGGCGCGCCCTAGCTTGATCCTGGCGCGGTCGCGCGGTGGTGGCGATCTTCCGGCCGGAAGATCGGTTAATCGGTGAGCGGCTGCAGCGGTCCGAACACCTGAGTGATGCCGGATCGTCGTCGCAATTCTCCAAGCAATGCCTGGGCCGCATTAAGATAAGTCTTGCTGGGATCGGAGGGATCGGCCCAGACGGCGTCGTAAATCACCTGCGACGCATCCTTCACATCCATGTGGAGCACGGCTTCAAGAACATCGACATGTTCCTGCAGACGGTCGTAGCAACCCTGACACACGGTTGCCGGTTCTATGTTTCCCCGGTGATTTTCTTCCTGGCTGCAACGCTGGCTGGTGGTCGCGTTGATCTGCAATTGCGAGGCGTAGACCTGGGTCTGAAACTCACGCAGGAAACGCTCGCGCTCTTGTTCGAGAAGCTGCGGATCAGGGAGTTCTTCGGCAGAAACCGGGATGGCGGGCACCAGCACAGCGGTTGCCGAGACGCGCTCGGTGTTCTTGCACACCGGACATGCGGCCAAATTGGCGGCAAAGTAAGTCTTGCACTTCGCGCAAGGCAAACCATAACCAACCGCCTTGGGGGCTTCGAAAGGTGCCAGCTGTAAGCCTGAGACCACGACCGCCGCGGCGGCCATGGGATCGGGGCGCTGGATTTCTGTTTTCGGCGCGGGGACCGGCTGTTTCGCAGGTGCTACTGCGGCGCCGAGGGATGTGGATTGCGTCGGATTCATCGCGGGACTCCGTTAATGTGAGATCGAAATTTTTTAATGGAAAATCGAAATTTTTGATGCCGCCTTCACCAACATTCTAAGAGGAACCCTCTTCGCTGCCGAGGTACGAAAGTCCATGTACCAGCCGGCCTGGTTGCCCGCGGGACCCACGCGGCTAGCGCGAATCGCCTGATTGCAACACCTTCTGCAATTCATCCATGCGGGCCCGGTACAAAGCCTGCTTCGGGTTCATAGTCGAGGCGATTTGCAGCTCTGCCAGCGCCTCCTGGTCATGGCCCAGGCTCATCAAGCAGGCAGCGAGATAGAAGTGATTGTCCGCGGACGGATCCAGGCGCAGCGCCTGGCGAAATTCCACGGCCGCCGACTCCGGGTCCTGGGTCTCAAACAGTGCCGTTCCCAAAAAGCGGTGAGCCAGGGCGGCGTCGGGGTCAAGTTGCACGGCGATGCGCAGTTCCCGTAGTGCATCTCCCGGCTGCTTGGCGAGTAGCAGGGCCTGTCCCAGAACGCGATGTTCGATGGCGCCCAGCGGATTCTGCAGAATTGCGAGTTTCAGCTCTTGGATGGCCGATGGGTAATCTTTTTTGGCCATGAACGCCTTGGCTAAATAGTCGTGCCCGCGCTGCCACTCGGGATTCATGCGGAACAGCTCGCGAAACTCGGAAATCGCAGCGTCGTAATCGCCCTTGTCGTAGTAAGTATTTCCGAGGTTGTTGCGGACGCCAGACTCGCGCGGCGCAAGCCGCTTCGCCTCACGGTATTCGGCCACGGCTTCTTCAAGTCTCCCCAGGTCGTGCAGAACCAGGGCCAGATTGCTGCGGGCTTCCCAAAAATGCGCATTCAGGTGAATGGCCTGGCGGTAGGCCTGAACCGCGGCGCTGGGGTCGCCCATATCATGGGCGGCAATTCCCATGTCGTAATAGTCATCCGCGTTTTCAGGATCGCGCTGCAACGACTCGTGAAAGGCATGCAGCGCCGCTTTGTATTGCGCGTTGGCGTAGAGGCCCAGACCGAGGTGGCGATAGGCTTCCGCATTTTGCGGGTCGATACTCAGGGCGGTGCGCGCCTCGGCAATGGCGTTGTCGCCGTCATCCAAGTGATAGAACACATAGGCGAGCCGGCTGTGCACTTCGGAAGATTCCGGAGCGATTTCCTTGGACACGCTGTATTCGTCGAAGGCCTGATCCCAATCCTGTTGTTGCTGGCGAAGGTATCCCAGAGCGAAATGAAGGGTTGCATCCCGGGGGGCTTCGCTCAACAAGGCGCGCAGGATCTCCTCGGCTTGAGGAAATGACTTCTGATTAACGAGTTGTGCCGCCCGTGCCAGCCGGCTCGGACAGTTTGCATCCCGGGAACCGTTCGCGGAAACAACGGACGCCCGGGCTGCGCCGAGTGTCCCGATTAGTTTCGCATCCGCGCCGGCCGCCTGAAGGATTTTCGCCGTGTTATCTTTCGGGCTTTCCTGTACCAGGAAGGCTATTCCCTTTTCCCGAAGCAAGTGATCAAGCTGTGGTCCGGAGACTCCGCCCGAGATCCAAGCCATCAGCTGCGCGCAATTGAGAGGAGCAGCACCGCCATCGGCAAAGGCGGGAAGGGTCAGAAGCACCAGACCGACGAACGCCAGGCTCTTAGCCAGCAAGCAGAACTCCTTGGGGCAATTCGGACTGGACCCTCACCGGCAGCGTCCAATCGTCTTTTAGCAACATAGAATGGGCGGTAACGCGTGGGTAGGTAACGTTGGTAATCTTGTTGCCTTCAGCGACTTACCGCCCTTCCACCAAATTCCCGGTTCGACCGGGGGCGATCCCGACAAAAGCTCGGAGAGGAGACGCTGCCAGAGGTTGACGGAACCCGCTGATTTGAGTAAGGTTAGGGTTGTAAGCGTCCGCGCGGAGGGATTCCATGGAAGGCCTTTTTCAACCGATGCATTTGCTGGTGATCTTCTTTATAGCTTTGCTTGTTTTTGGTCCGAAGAAGCTGCCTGAACTCGGCAAGGGAATCGGCGAAGGCTTTCGCGCCCTGAAGGATGGAATGAAAGACGCCAGTGCCGAACCAAAGGCCGCGGACCCCATCTCGAACCGCAAACCGGACGTTGACGTAAAAAGCTAGTAAAAAGCTATAAAGGAGCGGGTCCCTGGCGGCTTCACCAGGGACGGCTCCGAAAAAAAACTTTCATTCCGCACCGTCGGTTTCCCAACCCAGTCTCTTTGCATCGAACCAGTTGGAAACTCAGGGAGCAGATGGCAACGCTTCCTCGCGCCGGGAGTTTCCGCTTCGTCATTGATTTCGGTTCCCAGCTGTCAGCCTTGGTCACGGGCAAAAAAAACATCCAAGCTCCTGGAGGAATATTGTGTTCAAGTTGCGGCTCATACTCTTGTTGTCGATTCTTGCGCTCGGCTGTGATCTGTTCGCCGACCAAGTGACTTTGAAAAACGGAGACCGGTTCAGCGGCAGCATCGAGAAATCTGACGGTAAAACCCTGGTGATCAAAACAGAGTTTGCCGGAGAAGTTACCATTCAGTTTTCGGCGATCCAGGAGATCCAATCCACCGCACCGCTGCACGTGGATCTGCCGGACGGAAAGTCTGCGACCGGCCCGGTCACGACCAGCGACGGCAATATCACAGTGACGACGACCGCGAATGGCACGGTCACGGCTCCGACGTCCTCGGTCGTGACTCTGCGCAGTGCTGCGGAACAAGCCGCCTACGAAAAGACTCTGCATCCCGGATTCAAGAATGGCTGGGCGGCGGGTGCAAACGTCGGCTTTGCTCTTACCGGCGGCAACAGCGAGACCGAGAACCTGGCGATTGCTTTCACCGCGGACCGGAAAACCCTCAACGATCACCTGGGGCTGTATACCAACTCGGTTTACGCCCGCAATGCCACGGCCGCAACCTTCACCACCCCCGCCACCACCAGCACGACTGCCAACGCGGTTCAGGGTGGTCTGCGTTACGATCGCAATATCGGGGCACGAATGTTTGTTTTCGGGAGCGCGGACTTCCAGACCGATGCTCTCCAGACCTTGGATCTGCGCTCGGTGTTGGGTGGTGGCTTGGGCTACCACGCCATCAAGAGCGACCTGACAACCCTCGATTTTCTCGCCGGCATCAACTACACCCGGGAAAAATACGGAGCTTCGGTCACCTCCGGAGGCGTGCCCGTCGATTCCATCACCAACAGCTTCGCCGCGGCCACCCTGGGCGAAGAACTCATGCACAAATGGGGGAAGTCCACGGTGGTGACGCAGAAGCTCTACATCTTTCCGGATTTCAACGATGCCGGCCAGTACCGGGCGACATTCAATCTTGGCACCGTCACCAAGCTGAGCAAATGGCTGGGATGGCAGAATGCGTTCGGCGACATCTACGTCACCAATCCGCCGCCCGACAAAAAGACCAACGACATTCTGCTCACCACCGGCCTGAACATCACATTTACGCATTAGAGCCGGCGGATTTTTTCGCGCGGAAAATGGCGCCGAACGCGCCCGGCTGCTGGCCAGGTGCATCTAACCGGCTGGGTGCGGGTGGCTCGAAATCGCGAGTAAAGGGGCGTTGGCATGAAGCAAAACTTGCAGAACCAGGTGGCGCGCGATCCCGAAGATCGCCGCATCGATGAGAGCAGCTCAGAAGAAAAGAAGGACAAGATGATGGATAAAACCATCGCCGACACTTTCCCGGCGAGTGATCCACCTTCTTCGATCCCGGATCCGGACGACGACTCGTTCCGCGATGACGACGGCCGGGTGGCTTGACGTTCATCCCGGTGGCTTGACATGAAAGAAACGCCCGGCTGCGGATTCATCTTCCGGGAGAGGGATTCCGGGGTGTTTTGTCTTCCTTTGGCTGTCCCACAAGACATTTTGTCCTGCTCTGGACCCAGCAGCACAGAACTTTACAGTCGTTGACCTTTCTTTACGCTTTGGCGCGGTGCGACATGATCGAATGAAACTGGCGAAGAAGCTATGATGGAGATAGAAGAAGCCCAATCTGCAGCGAGTTCACCGGCATGAATTCCACCAGAATATTGTGCGCCCTGGCTTATCCTCTGTTGACCCTGGCAGGTTTGAATGCGTTTTCACCCCAAGCCGGCACCGCCCAGGTCCAGCCGGCACAGACTCCATCCCCAAGTTCGATCGCAAAGCCATTCGGGACGGTAAAACTGGTGAACGGGAACACCATCACCCTGACCACAAACTCGGGAAGCGAGGTCGATGTTCTGGTCGAGGATTCCACCCGCCTGGTGAAGACCGCCCCGGGCCAAAAGGATCTGAAGGGGGCGACCCCGATCCAGCTAAAAGATGTGCAAGCCGGTGACCGTGTCCTCGTTCTCGGAACAGCAGCCGACGATGGCAGATCGGTTCTCGGTTCCACCGTCATCGTGATGAAGAAGACCGATATCGCCGACAAACAGCAACTGGATCGCGAGGATTGGCAGAAGCGGGGAGCAGGGGGGCTGGTGAAGACGGTCGACCAACCAGAGATCAAATCAAGCCGGGCGATCAGTTGCGGGCCCGCGGAAATCGCAGTCCGGACGGGGATGAATTGACGGCGGAAGAAATCGTTTCGGGAACATTCCGGAACATCGCCGGCACGGTGATTTCAGCCGGACCCGGCAACAATAAAGTCAGCATTCTGGATCTGCTGACCAAGAAGCCTGTGGTCGTGCAAGTCACCGGCGACTCGCAGCTGCGGAAGCTGCCGGAATTCGTTGCGCTACGGATGGCAATGCGGCTGCGGGGCGTATCGCCGGAGACGCCGGGTTTGCCGGCAGCCGGAGCTCCCGCGCCGAGCGGCGGCGGAAACGCGCCCGACACCCGCGGCCCCGGTGCCCGGCAGGGCGGAGGTGCGGATTTCCAACAAATGTTGGCCCGCCTTCCGGAAGTCAAGCTGGCCGATCTGCAAAAAGGCGACGCCGTAATCGTCGTGGCCACCGAGGGCACTGAAACCTCAGCGCCCAGCGCAATCACTTTGTTGAGCGGTGTGGAAGCCCTGCTCACCGCATCACCAGCCGCCGCCAGCGTTCTTTCGCCCTGGAGTCTCAGTTCCGGCGGGGACCTCGGAGCACAATAATCGATCGCAACAGGCAGATCTTTTCTGGAGAATCAATGAAGGTTCGGCGATCAGGAATTCGTGTACTCGCAGGCATCGCCCTCTTGCTGTTGGCGGCGGTTTCTGCCGGTCAGCTCTCAGCCCAGAGCACCGCGGGCACGCTCCGCGGCAAGGTGACGGATCCGAGCGGCGCGGTGATCCCGGGAGCGACCGTTACCGCGTCGACCCCCAATGGCCAACCGGCGAGCGCGGTCAGCAATAACCAGGGCATGTACGAAATCAAAGGATTGGCTCCGGGCACTTACACGGTCAGCGCGGTGGCAACCGGCTTTGCCACCGACGTAGAGCCGGACGTGACCCTCACCGCGGGGCAGGCGCAACAATTCGATCTCGCGCTGGGGATCGAGGTCAAACAGGAAAAAGTCGAGGTCCAGGAGGAAGGCACGCAGGTCAGCGTAAATCCGGAGAATAATGCGGGCGCCACCATCATCAAGGGAAAAGATCTGGAAGCGCTTTCTGATGACCCCGACGAACTGCAGTCCGAGCTTGAGGCCCTGGCGGGCCCCTCCGCGGGTCCGAACGGTGGCCAGATCTATATTGACGGATTCACGGGCGGCCAGCTTCCTCCGAAAGCATCCATTCGCGAGATTCGCCTCAACCAGAATCCATTCTCCCCTGAATACGACAAACTGGGGTACGGCCGAATTGAGATTTTCACCAAACCGGGCGCCGACAAGTACCACGGGCAGATCTCCTTCAATGACAATGATTCGATCTTCAATACAAAAAACCCCTTCGCAGCGTCGGAACCGGGTTACCAGTCGGAAATCGTGAACGCTAACATCGGCGGGCCGCTCGGCAAGAAAGCTTCCTTCTTTTTCAACGTTGAGCACCGCAACATTCAGGACGTTTCCATCGTGGACGCCATTGTGCCGGATCCCAGTTTGGGTCTGGGGAGCCAATCGGTGCCGAATCCAAGCACGCGAACCAATCTCAGTCCGCGGCTTGACTATCAGGTCAGCAAGAACAACACCCTGACCGTGCGTTACCAGTTATTTGACGAGAATGAAAACAACGCAGGGGTAGGGCAGTTTTCCCTGCTTTCGCAGGCCTACAACACCCACGAACTGGAACAGACTCTGCAGATCAGCGACACCCAGGTGCTGAGCACGAACGTCATCAACGAGACCCGGTTCCAGTTCAGCCGTGACAGCACCAACCAGATTGCTGCGAGTTTGGCGCCTACGATCCAGGTGCCGGGTGCCTTCGTTGCGGGTGGAAACTCGGAAGGAAATGTCATCGACCGCGAGAACCACTACGAGTTGCAGAATTACACTTCGATTTCCCACGGCAAGCACTTCATCAAATTCGGGGGGCGGCTGCGGGTGTTGAGCGATACCAACGACTCTACCTCGAATTTCAACGGGGTGTTTAACTTCCCTTCTCTGTCCGCGTTTGAAAATCTGGTCAACAACGGCGGCACCTGCACCTCGGCTCCTCCGCCGGGTCCTTGCGGTCCGAACCAGTTTTCCCTCAGCCAAGGGACTCCCTCGGCGGATGTCGCGGTCGCCGATGTTGGCCTGTATGCCTCGGACGACTGGCGAATGCGTCCCAACCTCACCTTCAGTTATGGCCTGCGGTTTGAGACCCAAAATGAGATCCAGGACCACCACGATTTTGCTCCGCGGTTGAGCATTGCGTGGGGCGTGGACGGTGGCGCCAAAAAAACACCGAAGACGGTACTGCGCGCCGGCTGGGGAATGTTCTACGACCGTTTCCTCTACAACGAAGTGCTGCAACAGGAGCGGCTCAACGGCACCACGCAGCAGCGATACATCGTCGTCAATCCTACTTTCTACCCGAATCTTCCTACTCCCGCCGAGTTGAGCAACGCCACAACTTCTCCCACCATCTACCGGCCCGATCCCGGCCTGCGTGCTCCCTACACGATACAGACTGCGTTCAGCGTGGAGCGGCAAATCACCAAGTCGGCGACCTTTGCGGTCACTTACCTCAACTCGATTGGCAATCATCAATTCTTCACCCTGAATGTCAACGCTCCGGATCCGCCGCCCGATGGCAATCAGCCCTTTGGAGCCGACCGGAACATTTATCAGTACACCTCGGAAGCCATGTTCCGGCAGAACCAACTGATCGCGAACGGCCGGGTGAGCCTGAACTCCAAGGTGTCGCTGTTCGGCTTCTACACTCTGAACTATGCGAACAGCAATACGGGCGGGGCAAATACGTTTCCTTCAAATCAGTATGATCCGCTCGCCGACTACGGACGAGCCTCGTTTGACGTGCGTCATCGGATCTTTCTCGGCGGCTCGCTCGCCCTGCCTTACGCATTCAGCCTCAATCCCCTGATCGTGGTGAATTCAGGCATGCCGTTTAATGTCGTGCTGGGTCAGGACCTCAACGGCGATTCCATCTTCAACGACCGGCCTGGGTTTGTCTCAGCGACTGCCTGTCCCGCCGTCCAATTCAACGGCAACAGCGCTTGCACGCCGCTAGGAACCTTCAACACCCTGCCGACGACTGCGGGCAAAGTGATTCCCGTCAACTACGGCAGCGGCCCCGGTCAGGCGACGGTCAATCTGCGATTGAGCCGAACCTTCGGATTTGGCAAGAAAGCGGAAGGGGCCTCGGGCGGCGGTGCTGGCTTTCCCGGGGGAGGAGGCGGCGGCGGTGGAGGAGGTCGCGGCGGGCCGCCGGGGGGGAGCCTGGGAGGCCGAGGACTTGCGGGCGGAGGCGGCAACCCTTTCGGGGGAGGAACCACCACCAATCGGCGCTTCAACCTGACCTTCAGCGTTTCCGCGCGGAATATCTTTAATCGCGTGAATCTGGGCGTGCCTTCCGGAAGTATCGATTCTCCGTTCTTCGACCGGTCGAATACCCTGGCCGGCGGCCCCTTCAATACCCAGTCGGCGAACCGCCGCATCGATCTGCAGGTGAGGCTGACTTTTTGACAACCGGCGAGGCGTGGATTCAGATTACTTGCAGTTCGCGCCCTGCGGCAGCGACAACGTGGTGAGCGTGCTTGGATTCGGATAACTGTAGGCTCCCCCCAGCGCGCTCGAAGGAGACTCGAAGGCGAACCATTGCAGCAAGGCCACGTTCTGGGGATGGTAGGTTCGGCCGTTCATCGTGATCGGATACACATCGAGCGGAAGACCTTCAATGGCGTCTCCCACTTCCAGGTCGTCCTGACAATTTCCGTTTGGTGAAACCCACCACGGCGTGAGGTTGTGCACCTTGTCGCTGACCACAAAGGGATCGTTGAAACTCTCCGCCAACTCGTGGCTGGTCGCAGTAATGTCCTCGACGCCATCCCCAAAAAGACCGGGACTGATCCAACTGGAAAAATTCAGCACGTAACGCTTTTCCGCGTAGCCATTGCTTGCGTCCCCCGGCTCGTAGTCGTAGGAGTGATATCCGAGAACGCAGCAGTTGCCGGGATCGCCGTCGTAAAGATAAGTATTGGGAAACAGAAAGGTCGAAATATCCTTGGTGGTAATCTCTTTGGCGTTCTCGGCCGCGCCCACCGGCGTGGTTGTGTCTCCGGGGATGGGAGGAAACAGGAGGTTTCCGAAAACCTTGCTGTCGACCAGAACGTACTCGCAGCATCGGCCATCTCTTTTCAACTGGTAATAGTACGAGCCGGCGGGAACGGACATGGTCCGCACGGTCTTAACGCTGGGATTTAACAGGGTGTGCCAGTTGGGCTTCATCGTGTTATAGAACTCGGCCCGGAGTTCGGCATCGATGAGCTGGGTGGGGACATCGCTGCTCGAGTAGTTCCAGCTCTGGAAAATCGGAGAATAGATCGTGGGCACAATAAAAGGGACAACGCTGTAATGAAGGGTATGACCGTTGCCGTCGTAGTTCAGCAGATCGAGCGAGACCGGGACGATGGGAGCATCAATGACGGTGGTCCCTCCCTCCTGGGGTGACTTTCCGGCGATGTTGTACTTCCACACTCTCCTCTTCTTGCCGCTGTCATCGACGCCGGTCGCCTGAAACTGGCCGCTGAAGCTGGGCAGGGAGTCAATCCCACGGGTTGCCCGCGGTAGAGTGCCGAGAGCGGGACTCGCATGTCCACGGGGGGCCAGTTCCGTAAATTCGGGGTTGGCGCTGCGGAGGTCCCGCGAGAGCTGCTCGGTCGGTC
>Ga0193726_1001717_pt1 | contig 16283 bp, 17 predicted proteins | sample H2c1metaG_FD_144928 | JGI IMG/M metagenome (GOLD analysis project Ga0193726, IMG submission 144928) | Soil microbial communities from a riparian zone of the East river system, Colorado, United States - H2c1 | ecosystem: Environmental > Terrestrial > Soil > Riparian zone | place: USA: East River... | reverse complement strand
TCGGTCGCGAGAATCACCGGGCCGCGCCGAGCGCAGGGCACAGGGCGCCGGCGGACGGCGAAATCGAGTCCGCCTGTTCCCATTCGAACGTACGTTCGATAAACTGGACACCATGGCCACCTGGTCCGAATTCGCCCACGCCGCGCCGTCGCTCGCCGCCGGCGTCCGTGGCGTGTTCCACCAGTACGGTCCCGGCCTCGGCTATCTCGCCACCATTCGACCGGACGGCGGCCCACGGCTGCATCCGGTCTCTCCGGTCGTCACCGACGACGGACTCTTCTGCTGTCTGCTGGACACGCCGAAGCGCCGCGACCTGGAGCGCGACGGCCGATATGCGCTGCATGCCTATCCGCCGGACGACTCCGACGACGAGGCCTGCGTTCGTGGCCGGGCCCGGCGGATCACCGACGAGTCGATAGTGCGGCGCGTGGCCAGGCTGACGCGGGCGACACCGCACGTGGCGTGGCAGCTGTTTGCCCTCGACGTCGATACCGCATTCCTAGTGCGCCGGCCGGTCGGCCGCGGCGCCGCCATGGCCCAGGTGTGGCACGCTCCACCAGCCGACGGGCGCGAGTCGCGGCTCCAGTTCACCATCCGCCCGAGTTGAGCCCGGCCGCGGCCTGAACGCCGCGGGCCTACGGAGCGCCTGAACGCGGCGGGCGTACGGAGCGCCTGAACGCCGCGGATCGAGGGAGCACCCGAGCGCTTAGGGTGTGGCCGGGGCCGGCACGCGTGACCAGATGTCGTTGCACTCGGCGCAGACCTCGTCGGGGATGACGCCGATCCGCATGAGCACCGCGAACATCTTGCAGCCGAGGCACAGCGCGAAGACCGATTCCAGCGTCGCCGCGACGATCAGCAGGCCGAGCAGCACATACGCGATGGTGGTCTCACCGAATCCGAGAGCCAGCACGGCGGCGGTCACCGAGAACACGGCGCCGATGCCCTGAGCGAATCGCTTCGGTGGTCCGGCGACGAGCTTCGGCGATACGGGCAGGCGCGGCGAGACGACCCGGGTGACCAACTGGCCCAGCGGGCTCGCCGTCGGACCGGTAAGCACGCGCGCAAGGAAGCCGTACGCGATGACCGCGGTGAGCCAGGGCTGATCGAAGATGATTGTTGCGGCGGCCATCACCACGACACCACCGGCGACGAGACGCGCCGAAACCTCGTTCACCGGATTCGGGAACGAAAAGAACTGCCGCACGCCATATCGCATTGTTCCGACCTCCGCACCCGGCGCAGACTCGTCGTCACCGTCGCGGGCGCACATCACCACCGCGACTCTTCGCCACCATCAGCGCCAACCGGGCCGCGGGTACCCGTATTCCCTAGCGGACCTCTAGACAATCCTGGCCGCAGACGCCCGAGCTGGGCAAACGTATCCCACATGCTGAATGTGACGGAGCCGACGCAAGCGGGCGTCAGCTGTGGCGGCGGCCGCGGCTGGGTCGGGTCGGCTCGGGCGGCGTGGCCCGCCGCCGACGGCCGACCGAGATGAACGCGAATATCCCGGCAATGATCAACGAGAACAACACCGCGATCGATGTCGGCATGGTCGTCAGGAACAACAGGCCGAAGAGGAGCACGCCAAAAGCCAGGATCGGGGCGAACAGCGGCTGCTCGCGCGACCACCGCTGTAACACGGTCGGAAACACCGCGACCAGCACACCGAGGCCGCCCCAGAACAGTCCAAGCAGCGCGCCGACGACCACGCCGCGCGGTCCGGCGAGGCTCCCGCCCATGACGAACGCCGGCACCGCGATGATCACGGCGGCCACGATCCGAGCCGCGAGCGGCGCGTGCGCCCACGGCAGGTCCGCCTGCCTCCGATCGTCCATGACGCCCAGCATGGCACGCCGATCGCGAAAATCCGCATGCCGGTCGGGCCGGGCGGCCCGGTCGATGCCGAGACGTAATCGCGGCGCGATTCGCCGTCGCCACCTGTCACGACCGGGCCGCCCGGCGGGTGACGATATGGCCGGCACGCCGGGTCACCTGACGGCCGACCGACCCGCCGGTGCGGCAGACTGAGCGGCGTGAATCCGGTGCAACTGACTCCGCTCCGGCTGGCCGGCCTCGCCGATGTCCCACATGCTTTGCCATATCAGGGGAGCAAGCGGCGGCTCGCGCACGCGATCGTGCGCCTGTTGCCGGCCGATACCGACCGGCTGCTCGAGCCATTTGCCGGGTCCGCGGCGGTGTCACTCGCCGCGCGCCACCTGAAAATCGGGGGTACGGCCTGGTTCAGCGACATCAACGCGCCGTTGATCGGGCTTTGGCAACGGATCCTCGACGATCCGTACGAGCTCGCGGACGCGTACGGGCGCATGTGGGTTGAGCAGCGAGCCGACCCGTCGGCCTACTTTCTTTCGGTGCGCACGGAGTTCAACGAGCAGCGCGCACCGCACCACCTCCTCTATCTGCTCGCCCGCTGCGTCAAGGCGGCCGTCCGCTACAACAGCGATGGCGACTTCAACCAGGGCGTGGATCATCGGCGCCTCGGTGTCCGGCCCGATCTGATGCGCTCGCGGCTCGTACGGGCTTCGGTGACGCTCGCCGGCTCGCGGGCACAGGTGGCCGATTATCGCGATGTGCTCGCACAGGCCACCGAGCGCGACGTCGCCTATCTCGACCCGCCTTACGAGGGCGTGAGTGCGGCCCGCGATCATCGCTACGTTGCCGGCCTGCCCCGGTCTGAGTTCGTCACGGCAATGATCGCCGCCGTCGCAAGCGGCACGTCGTTCCTCGCCTCGTACGACGGTCGCAGCGGTGACCGTGTCTACGGCGAACCGCTCCCGGCCGACCTCGGACTTCTGCACCTCCACCTCGATGCCGGGGTTTCGTCCCAGGCCACGCTCAACGGGGAAACCGCCTCGACGGTCGAGTCGCTCTACGTGTCACCGGCCCTCGTACGTCGCCTCGGTGGCGTCGATGAAGTCGTCGATCGGCTCGCGGCGCCGGGCGGAGCGCCGCGTGGCCTCGACGGGTCAGTCGCTCGGCCGCCGCGGTGCGGGGACGTCGAATACGCGTCCGCGGATGTCGCCGCCGCGAGCCGCGAGTTCGCCGATCTCCCATAGGAAGTCGAGGACTCGACGATCGGGCGCGCCGAACTCGCTCGTCGCCCGGAACCGGCCGTCATACGTCGCGGTGCCGAGGTCGAACAGTCGGGCCAGCAGATCGTTGCTCGCCTCCTGCATGGTCGCGCCGTTGCCGTAAGTCACGCCAACGAGATGGAGCCGACAACGGTCGGCCTGGGCGTGAAGTCGCAGCTCAGGGGTCCATTCGGCGCTCATTTGGCCAGTCTGCGGCGCACGCGTGGCCGCGGCAACACATCGGGCGAGTGTTCGCGAAAGCGTTACTTTGCGTGACGCGACGGATATCGGAATGCTCCCGGGTCAGGTGATCGGCTACGGTCCGGGCCATGCCACTGATCCGAGCCGCAGGGCTGTCCGACGTCGCCGAATATGCGTACGCCGCCACGGTCGACGTGCCATCCCGTGTGGTGTTCACCGCTGGTGCCTGCCCGCTTGACGCGGACGGCGCGACGGTCTGTCCGGGCGACTATGTCGGCCAGGCTCGCCAGGTGATGGCGAACCTGGCGGTTGCCCTCGAGTCGGCGCACGCCGCCCTGAGCGACGTGGTCAAGACCACGGTGTACGTCGCCAGTGCCGATCAGTTGGATCTTGGTGCCGTGTGGCAGGTCGTACGCGACGCGTTCGGCGACCATGATCCGCCGAGCACTCTCCTCGGAGTGACTGTGCTCGGTTACGACGACCAGCTGGTAGAGGTCGAGGCCGTCGCGGCGGTGCCGGCACGCCGGGACGATGACGGCGAAGGTCAGTCGGCGGACCGGGGCGGCGTCGGTCGGTAGCGCAGACCGTCCATGATCAGGTCGAGCAGCCGTCCGGCCTGCGCGCGCTGCGTCGGTTCGCCGGCCGCCAGCGACACGCCGCTCAGGCTGGCTAGGACGTCGGCCGGCGCGATATCGGACCGTACGGCTCCGGCTTTCGCGCCAGCGGTGAGCAACGTCGTGATCGCGGCGAGCAAGCGGTCGCGGCTCTGCGCAAACGGGTTGCCACCCGACGCGATCACCGCGCGGAGCGCCTCGGCCATGCCGCGTTTGGTCGTCATGTAGTCGACGAACCGGTCCATCCAGCTGCGCAGCGCGTCCTCTGGGCGCTGGGCGTCGAGCAGTTCGCCAGCGGCGTCGCAGAGTCGCGCTAACTCATTTCGGTAGGTGGCCTCGACCAGTGCCTCGCGGGTGGGAAAGTGACGATAGAGCGTGCCTATCCCGACGCCGGCTTGTTTGGCGATCGCGTCCAGCGTGACGTCCGCGCCGCCATCGGAGAAGGCATGAACGGCGACCTCGAGTAGCCGATCACGGTTGCGCTGAGCGTCGGCGCGTAGCGGGCGGGCTCCGGTGGACATGTCGGATCCCTTCTTCCCGAGTTCGACCCGCGTCGTGGTGAACGAATCTCAATATGCACGCGATCGACGCGCTGTGTCGCGGCTAACTGTGCGACAAGCCGAGTACTAGTTGCAATCGGAGGTCGCTCCGCTTACGGTCGAAGGCGTACTGGAGGTTCCTCCGGTTCTTATCGTACCGGGTTCCGCCGGCCCACGACATCCGACAAAGACGGGAAGATCATGTCGAGTCCTATCCGCACACCGTTCTCCGCCGAATCGACCGCCGCCGACGTCATCGCCGGAATCGACCTCGCCGGGCGGCGCACGATCGTGACCGGCGGCGCCTCCGGCATCGGCGTCGAGACAGCTCGTGCGCTGGCGAGTGCCGGTGCCGAGGTAACGCTGGCCGTCCGCAACACCGCGGCCGGCGGTGAGACGGCCGAGGACATCATCGCCACGACCGGCAACAAGCAGGTGCATGTCGCGCCGCTCGATCTCGCCGACCGGGCATCGGTCGCAGCGTTCGTCGCGGCGTGGGACGGCCCACTGCACATCCTGATCAACAACGCCGGTGTCATGGCGTCGCCGTTGATGCGGACGCCAGAGCGCTGGGAGATGCAGTTCGCCACGAATCACCTGGGCCATTTCGGGCTCGCCACGGGTCTGCACCGGGCGCTCGCGGCCGCGGGCGGCGCCCGCATCGTGTCGGTCAGTTCGAGCGCGCATCTACGCTCGCCGGTCGTCTTCGAAGACATCCACTTCCTGGAGCGCGAATACGAGCCGTGGGCGGCCTACGGGCAGTCCAAGACGGCCAACGTGCTGTTCGCGGTCGAGGCCTCAAAGCGCTGGGCCGCCGACGGGATCACCGCGAACGCGCTGCACCCGGGCGGGATCCGGACGAACTTGCAGCGGTACGTCTCCGACGAGGAGCTCGACCGCATGCGCCGGGCCGCCGGCAGTAGCGGCGTTAACTGGAAGACACCCGAGCAGGGCGCCGCGACGTCGATCCTGGTCGCAACCTCACCACTCCTGGACGGCGTCGGCGGACGCTACTTCGAGGACTGCAACCAGGCGGCGCCGAACCAGCCCGGCACACCCCGCGGAGTCGCGCCGTACGCGCTCGACCCGGCCGCCGCCGAGCGGCTCTGGGACGTATCGACCGAGACCCTGGGGAACTGAGCACGCAGCGCCAAAATCCATCGAGGACAAAGGAGCGGTCAGCGTGGCGAAGACATGGCTCATCACCGGTAGCACGCGCGGTTTCGGTCTGGAGCTGGCCAAGGCTGCACTCGACGGTGGGGACAACGTCGTCGCCACCGCGCGACGGCCGGAGCAGCTTGGCGAGCTGGCGACCAAGTACGGCGACCACGTCCGTACGGTCGCGCTCGACGTGACCGATCCGGCCGCCGCCCGGGCGGCGGTGCAAACGGCGGTGGACACCTTCGGCACCCTCGACGTCGTCGTCAACAACGCCGGCTATGCCAACAGCGCGCCGATCGAGGAGATGGCTGACGACGACTTCCGCGCACAGATAGAGACGAACCTGTTCGGCGTCGTCAACGTGACCAAGGCGGCGTTGCCGGTGTTGCACCGGCAGCGCTCCGGTCACTTCATCCAGTTCTCCTCGATCGGCGGGCGGGTCGGCGGCTCGCCCGGCCTCGCCGCCTACCAGACCGCGAAATTCGGCGTCGAGGGCTTCTCCGAAGTCCTGAACAACGAGGTGAAGCCGTTCGGCGTCAAGGTGACCATCATCGAGCCGGGTGGGTTCCGGACCGACTGGGGCGGTTCGTCCATGCAGACCGGCCCGGTCGGCCCGGACTACGACCAGACGGTCGGCGAGATGGACCGATATCGGGAGTCGACCGTCGCGACGTGGCGTGGCGATCCGGCGCGCGCGGCGAAGATCATCACGGACATAGTGCGCGTGGACGATCCGCCATTGCGGCTTCTGCTGGGCGGCGCCGCGGTCGAGTCCGCGGCCGTCTCGTCGGCGAGCCGTGCCGCCGAGGCAGAGAGGTGGGCCGACGTGAGCCGATCGGCGGATTTCCCGGTCGGGGAGTAGCGCCCGCCCAAGGCCGCGAACAAACTAGGCCCGGATCGTCATCCTTGCGACGCGGTCGCGGTCGACGTCGAACGTGAACGTACTCGGGCCGTTGAAGCCGTCGCCGCCGACGTCCGCGACGACCTCGGCGTGAGCATCGCGCGCGGTCACGCTGCGAACCGCGAGGCTCACGCGCTTGCCGATGAACTCCGCATCACTCCACGACCGGATGCGTTCCGCTCCGCGGAACTCACGGCCCCAGTCGTCGACGACGCCGTCGGTCGTGAAGCCGGCCAGGAAGGTGTCGATGTCGCCGGCGTTCGCGGCGTCGATCAGCGTACGGACGGCCGGTTCCAGGTGATCCGCCATGTGCGCTCCCTCCGGTCGGTACCTACAAACGCCCGCTAGCTCCACCCTCGCGGACCGGCCGGCCGGTGACGCGAAAAGCCACAAATCCGCGGGGATCACCGCGATGATTGCACCATGAGTAGCGGCTCGCTGAGCACCGACGAGTTCGCGGCGCTGCACACCTGGCTGTCCGAGCAGGCCCGATGGGGCGAGGCAGACCGGCTCGGCGCGCTGAACCACATCACGCCGGCCGAGATCGTGGCGGCCGCGGCCGAGGTCCGTCTCGGGCGTACGGTCTCGCTCGCCTCGCCGATCGAGGGCGAGGCGACGGCGGACAACCCGGAACCATCCGTGCACCAGATGACCAGCGAGTCCGGGGACGAGATGGACGACGAGGGCCTGCACTTCGCGCTCGATCGCCTCGCGATGAACGTTCACGGCAACGCCGACAGCCACCTGGATGCGTTGTGTCACGTCGTCTATCAGGGTCGACTGCACAACGACGTCCCGGCCAGCGCGATCGGCACCGCCGGAGCCGACACGCTGTCGGTTGACGTGGCCCGCGACGGGATCGTCGGGCGGGGAGTCCTGCTGGACATCCCGCGACTTCGTGGCGTGCCGTGGCTGGAGCCGGGTGACCATGTAACCGCCGAGGAGTTGCTCGCGGCCGAACGCGAGCAGCACGTACGGGTCGGCAAGGGCGATCTGCTCCTGGTGCGCGTAGGTCACCGCAAGCGACGCGACGAATTAGGACCGTGGGACGCCGCGAGGACCCGCGCCGGTCTCGACCCGCGGGCCGTAAGGTTTCTCGCCGAACGGCAGGTGGCCGTACTCGGCAGCGACAGCAACAACGACACCGCTCCGAGCAATACGCCCGGCGTGGCATTTCCGGTGCACGTGCTGGCCGTGCAGGCGTTGGGCCTGCACCTGTTGGACTACCTGCAGTTCGAGGAACTCCTACCGCTGTGCGAGCGACATGACCGGTGGACGTTCCTGTGTGTCGTCGCGCCGTTGCGGGTGCCAGGCGCGACCGGTTCGCCGGTCAATCCGATCGCCATGCTGTAGCGAGGGGTCTCTCGTGGCGTACCCGTCAACGGGTTTCGGCCAGCGCGACGCCGAGCCGCCGCGCGGCCTCGTCGAGTTCGGTCGCCGCCAGCAGCGAGAACGACAAGCGGATGTGGTTGTCGTCGGCCCTATCCACGCGGAAGGTCGAGCCCGGCATGAAGGAGACGCCGTGCCGTTCGGCCGTCGCGAGCACATCGGCCGCTGGGCGGCCAACTGGCAGCGGAAGCCAGATGAACCAGCCACCGGCCGGCGACGGTACGTCCAGGTGAACAGGTGACCGCCGTAGTGCGGCGACGAGCGCGTCCCGCCGGTCCGCGTACGCACGTCGGACGATGGTCAGATGTTCGCGATAGGCGCCCGAGCTACCGAACGCTGCCATGGTGAGCGCGGACGTGTGGTTGACGCCGCCGCCGCTGTGCACATAACCCAGTCGCGCAAGCCGACCGATCATGTCGGGATCGGCCTGGATCCATCCGAGTCGAAGCCCCGGCGCGACGGTCTTCGCGAACGATCCGATGCGAACGACGGCATGCCCGTCGCCCAGGCGCCACAACGATGGCGGTGCGGTGCCTTCATAGACCATGTCGCGGTACGTGTCGTCCTCGACGACGGTGAGCTCCGCCTGCCGGGCGACGGCCACCAGGTCGCGACGGCGATCGTCGGGCAGACTGTGGCCGGTCGGATTACCGAAGGTCGGAACTATGTAGAGCAGCGGCACCCGCCGGCCCCGCCGTCGCAGAGCTGCGATCTGCTCGTCGAGCGCGCGCGGGTCGAGGCCACCGCCGTCGACCGGCGCCGCGATGAGCTCAACGCCCTGATCGCGCAAGATCCCAAAGGCCAGGTGGTACGTCGGCGAGTCGACCACTACGACGTCGCCGGGGCGGGCCAGCGCGGCGCACACGAGGGTGAGTCCGTGCGACGCGCCGGCGGTTACGAAGATCTCGTCCGGTTCACCGCCGCCGTCGGTCGCGGCCAGGTGCCCGGCGATCCACTCGCGCAGTGGTCCGGGGCCGGGTTCGTACCCGTACGCCAGTGCCTGCCATCCATACGTATCGAGCGCACTGGCCGTGGCGGCGGCCCAGGCATCGGTCGGCAGTAGCGATGGATGTGGGTGGCCCCAGCCGAGGTCGAGCAGGCCGGGCCGGTCGACGTACTGGAGAATCGGTCGGCCCGTGCGCATGCGACGACGATAGCCGCTCGCCGTCGGCGGCCCGGACGCCCGCACCGCCGTTTCAGACCCGCCGGAGGACGTGCAGCAGATACTGCCGGCGATTCAACGGGTTATGGTCGGTGCGCCGCCGGGTCGGCGCTTTACCACGGACCGGCTGGTAGTGATCGAACTCGGCCTCGAACACGCCCTCGCCGCGGGTCAGTGACGGTAGGCGCTGCTGGACACCGTGTACCCGAGCCGCCGCCAACTCGCCCTCGACGACGCATGAGCCGCCCTTCGTTACCGAGCTCAATGGCAGCCCGCCGAGTCGAACAACCGCCGGCATCACCGATCCGACCAGGTCGGCGGGCACATCGAGACGGAAGCGGTGCACCGGCTCGCACACGACCGTGCCCGCCCGGACCAAGGCGTCCATCAACACCAACGGGGTCAAGTTGCGGAAGTCGCCGGCGGTGCTCGACATGCTGGCGTCGAACGTGCCATGCGCGTGACTCTGCCTGGCCCAGTAGCCGGAGTGGGTCAGGGTGACCGCACAATCGGCGACCGGCCATCCACAAAGTCCCTGTCCCAGCGTGTCGTGCACGGCCTGCTCGATCGCATTGATGAACGCGAGCGGCAACGACCCGAGTTCGACGCCCAGCCGGAATTCGATCCCGGAGCCGATCGGTCGCGGCTCGACCTGCAAGCCGATGGTGGCCAGACAGGGGTTCGGCTCGGTGGCGATCGTCTCGACCGCCGATCCGACGCCGAGTGGGCGTTCGATACAGATCGTGGTGGTCTCGCGGAACGTTGCGTCGATGTCGAAGTCCTCCGCGAGCGTTGCCTGGATGACTTCTTTCTGCACCTCGCCGTAGAGCGACACGGAGATCTCGTGGCGCAGGTCGTCCTGCCGGAGGTTGATCAGCGGGTCCTGCTCGGCGAGTTGGCTCAGCGCAGTGTGTAGCGCTGCCCGGTCGGCCGGGTCCCGCGCGGCTACGACGGTCTCGAGGGTCGGCGGCGAGAAGTGCTGGTGTGGCACGTACGGCCGCGGCGCGCCGATCGTGTCGCCGATGCGTACGTCGCCGAGGCCCCAGACCTTGCCGATCCGCCCGGCGGCTAGCGACGGTCCGGGCACCGCCGCTCCGTGCTCGAAGACGCTGATCGCGGTGACCTTGTCGGTGCGCTCCGGCTCGGTCGGCATGTGTCGGCGGGCCGGCGAGGCGCCCGAGGATACCCGATCGCGGACTCGGATCGCGCCGGCGAACATCCGGACGTACGCGATCTTCTCACCGGCCGGACCGCGTTCGACCTTGAAGACTGTGCCGGACATCGGATCGGTGGCGCCCTCTTCGGGATCGACCCGGTCGCTAGCGCCGTCGCCGACCGGTAGCAACGAGGTCAGACCGTCGATCAGTGCGTCGATGCCGGCCCCAGTGATGGCCGATCCGAAGAACACGGGGTGCAGGCGTGCGCTCTTCGTTTGCGTCGCGAGTTCGGCCCGCAGTCGGTCGTCCGACATCGTCGACTCGTCGTCGACGTACGCGCGCAGAAACACGTCGTCGTCGGCGAGGAGGTCGATCAGCGCCGCCCGGAACGACGGGTCGCCCGACGCGTACGGCATGAACCGTGCGCCTCGTTCGCCGGCATCATGGACCGATCCCATCGCGAGGGTCCGAGCCGCCAACTTTTCCGCGATCGCTGGAACCAGCCCGTCGCTGGCCGCCCCGCGACGATCGATCTTGTTGACGAAGATGAGGGTCGGGAGGCGCAGCCGCTGCAGCGCCCGCATCAGCACCCGCGTCTGCGGCTGCACACCCTCCACGGCGGAGATGACCAGTACGGCGCGGTCAAGCACGCTCAGCACGCGCTCCACCTCGGCGATGAAGTCCGGGTGGCCCGGTGTGTCGATCAGGTTGACCGTGACGCCATCGATCGTGAACGACACCACGGCCGATTTGATGGTGATGCCGCGTTGCCGTTCCAGCGCCATCGTGTCGGTCTGCGTGTTGCCATCATCGACGTTGCCGACCTCGTCGATGACACCGGCGGCATAGAGCAGCCGCTCGGTCAGGCTGGTTTTACCGGCGTCGACGTGAGCCAGGATCCCCAAGTTCAAGGTTCGCACGAAGTGTCATGTCCTTTGCGTAGGCAGTGTTGACCGGCAGCGGGGACATGACTGTTGGACGCATCGCGCTTCTCCATGATCTCTGCGTGGATCTGATGGCCGCACTACAACACGGTGCCGGCCAGCGGGCAACCGATTTTGTCGCCGGCCTTGACTTTCCGCCGGCCTCGACTTTTCCGCCGTGGCGAGGGATGGTGCCATCTCGGAAAAGTTGGCTGGCCGAGCAACCCCGGAGCATGACGCTTCCGTTTATGGGGGCGAGGGTTTGACGGAGGGCGGCGTGGATGGACGACACCAGTTTCCGGGAGTTCATCGGCTCGCGGCTCGATGGGCTACGCCGCACCGCGTATCTCATGTGCGGTGACTGGCACTTGGCTGATGACGTGGTATCCGACGCGGTGGTGAAGATCTTCCGGAGTTGGCGACGCATATCGCGGATGGAAAACCTCGACGCGTACGTTCGGCGCGCGGTCGTCAACGCGTGGCTCGACGACCGTCGCCGACCGTGGCGACGCGAACGGTCGGTGGCCGACCTGCCGTCGGTCGCTCAGCCGGCCGGCGATCGATCGGTCAACGACCGCCTCGCCGTCCTCAAACACCTCGAAGCACTGCCGGCCCGACGGCGGGCTGTGATCGTGCTGCGCTACTACTGCGATCTGTCGGTCGATGAGACCGCCGCGGTGCTGGAGTGCAGTCCGGGCACGGTGAAGAGCCAAACGGCCAAGGCGTTGGAGACATTGCGTACGTCGATGCTCGACGTACCCGATCTCGTGTGAGGGATGAGCCATGGGACTGACCGAAGACTTGCACGCCGCCGTCGCCGACCCGCCGGCACCGGAGTTCGACCTCGACCAACTGGTGCAACGCGGCCGTACGCGCCGCACGACATCTCGTACACTCGTCGGGTTAGCCGCCTGTGCCGCCGTCGGGCTGATCATCGGCGGTGCGTACGTCGCCACCGCGACCCGGCCCAACGGCGGCCGCACGCTGCCCGTCGCCGCGGCTCCGCCGTTGGTGGCACCGGCGCCGCGAACTGTGACGCCGGCCGCGCCGACTACGGAGGAGCGGCTGAACGCGGCGCTCGTCTCACTGCCGAAGAGCCTGCACGCACCGGCCGACGGAACCGTCCAGTTCACCCGGTCGGCCGACGGCGTCCCCGGCGCACCGGATTACTTCCGCGTGTCGTGGAATTACCACGGCATCGGATACTTCATCGACATCTTCGACGCGCCGATTCCGAAGGGAAACGCGTGCGCATCCGGTAACCGTGGCCAAGTTGGCTGCGAGCGCACTATCAACGCCCATGGCACCACGTTCGTGACCTCGGACGCGACGGCAAAGAAGAAGGCGTCGGTCATCTCGGTCGACAGCTTCCGGCCCGATCACACGCACGTGATGATTAACGAGAACGCGAGCAATCATCACATCCTTCCCGCGGCCGACAAGGCAGTGCTGATCGCGGCGTCACACCTCGCGGCGCTCAGCCTGCACCCGTAGGTCCAAAGCCGCCGCAGTGCAACCCGCTGATAGCTCCAGTCGTTCACGGACCGGCGCCGGTCGTGCGCCGGGCCGGTCAAACCCGCCCGGCGGCGGGCGGCCGCTCGGCCCGCTAGCGTGCCACGTCGACCGGCTCGGCCTCAACGTGATGTACCTGAGATTCCGTGACGTCCGGCGACCCTGACTGCGTCCGCGGAGCGGGTGGCGCGAGATCGGCCGACCACCGCTGCTCGATGTTGCCGAAACGCCAGATCGCGATCGCGGCGATCCACGACACGAAGAACAACCCGACGATGCCGTATCCGGCGTAGTCCAACGGTATGTTCCCGATCGCCGCGATCGGCCCGGACCTGATGTTGGCCTGGTCGGCGAGCACACCGACGAGCTCGATCGTGCCGATGATCAGCGCAACCGCGACGGAGATCGCGGTGATCGTGATGTTGTAGAAGACCTTGCGGACCGGCTTAGCGAACGCCCAGCCATAAGCCGCGTTCATGAACACGCCATCGACCGTGTCCATGAGGCACATAGCCCCCGCGAACAGGATCGGCAGGATCAGGATCGAATACCACGGCAGGTTGAAGGCCGCCGCACCGCCGGCGAGGACGAGTAAGCCGACTTCGGTCGCGGTGTCGAAGCCGAGACCGAAAAGGACACCGATTGGGTAGATGTGCCAGGGCTTGCGGACCGACTTCGTCAGACCGTTCAGGAAGCGGTTCATGAACCCACGCTTGTTGAGCTGCTCTTCGAGCGCCCTTTCGTCGTAGATGCCGCGCCGCATCTCGCGGAACACCTTGATGATGCCGAGCAGCACCACGAAGTTCAGGATGCCGAGGATCCACAGGAACACGCCCGACACCGAGGCACCGACGATGCCGGTGACCGAGTGCAGGCCGGAGTCGTCGTTCTCGACCTGACCGGCCAGTGCCTTCACGCCGATCGACAGCAGGAATGTCAGCAGGAACACGATCGTGGAGTGCCCGAGCGAGAACCAGAAGCCAAGCGACAGTGGTTTGCGTGGGTTGGTCCTCGATGTGTTGTCGGCCAGCAGCTTTCGGGTCGCGTTGTCGATCGCGGCGATGTGGTCGGCGTCGAATGCGTGCCGCAATCCGAATGTGTAGGCGAGCACGCCGACGCCGACGGTGAAGACCGGGTGGTCGCCACCCAGATGCAGATGCTTCGGCACGACCACGCCGAACAGCACGCCGAATCCGATGACGTGCAGCAGCACGATGAAGCCGAACATGCCGCCGAGTGAGCGCCGGTCGCGCGCCGTCAGACTTCGCCGGAACTGAGTGAGCCGGGATCCATCAAGCGCGGTGGTCGTGTCGGTCACGTCTGTCCTCTTCCTGGTGACAAAGAGTTCGCAGGCAACCGCAAATTACCCCGACCATCGCCTTATCGCAACTAGGTTGCAACAGCGATCAAGTAGTTAGAGATTGGGACCGACGTGAGCACCCCTGCGAGCAACCGGGCCGATAGCCGCATCTGAGTACTACCGCAGTGTATACCTCGGGTGTATGGTCTCCGGCATGAGTGTTCCCCTCGCGTTTCTCGGGCTGCTCGAGCGCCAGCCGAGTCACGGATATGACCTCAAGCGCGACTACGACATGTTCTTCGGGCGCGGGCGTCCGTTGCCCTTCGGCCAGGTCTACGCGACGCTCAGCCGGCTCGCACGGGACGGCAAGGTGGTTGCGGCCGAGGTCGAGCCGGGTGCGGGCCCCGACCGCAAGCGGTACGTGATTACCGAAGCCGGCGTCGAGGAGTTCGAAACCTGGCTGGCCGAGCCGGTCGAGGCGCAGCCACACCTTCAGACGGTGCTGTTCGTGAAGGTCGTGCTCGCACTGATGTTGGGACGCTCGGCCGAGGCCTACCTCGACATCCAGCGCGCGGCCCATCTGCAGCGCATGCGTCAGTTGACCGAAATCAAGCGGAGCGGCGACACCGTCGACGCGTTGTTGGCCGACCACGGCCTGTTCCATCTGGAGGCGGACTTGCGCTGGATCGACCTGACCGCGGCTCGGCTCGGCCCGCTCGCCGAGGCGGTGCGGCATGACCACTGACATCGAACGCAGCCTGCCGGGTCGAGTGATCGAGGCCAGGGACGTTCGGCTGTCCTTTGGCGAGACACCCGCGCTCCGCGGTGCCAGCGTCTCTGTGGCTGCCGGCGAGATGCTCGCCGTCATGGGTCCGAGCGGCTCGGGCAAGTCGACGTTGCTGCACTGCCTGGCCGGCATTCTTGTCCCCGACGGCGGCGAGGTCCACTTCGCCGGCCGGCGGCTCGACACCATGTCCGAGGGCGACCGCAGTGCGCTACGGCGGGACCGCTTCGGATTCGTGTTCCAGTTCGGCCAGCTTGTGCCCGAACTGACCGCCGCGGAGAACGTCGCCTTGCCGCTGATGCTGGCCGGCACCCGACGAGCGGCCGCCCTGGCGGCCGCCGCGACCTGGTTCGAGCGGCTCGACCTACATGGACTGGCCGGTCGGCGTTCGGGCGAGCTGTCCGGCGGCCAGGCGCAGCGCGTCGCGCTGGCGCGGGCACTCGTCACCGAGCCCGAGGTGCTTTTCGCGGACGAGCCGACCGGCGCGCTTGATTCGCTGGCCGGCGAGCACGTCATGAACCTCCTGACCGCCGCCGCGCGCGAGCAGGGCACGAGCGTCGTGCTGGTCACCCACGAAGCCCGCGTGGCCGCGTACGCCGACCGGGAAGTCATCGTCCGAGATGGCAAGGTCAATTCGTTGATGCCCGATCGGGCCATGACGTGATCAAACTTGGTCTGCGACTGACGTTCAATGGCGGCCGAGAGGCGGTCAGCCGTCTCGTCATCATCGCCCTCGCGGTGATGGTCGGCGTCGCTATGTTGCTGGCGACCATGGCGGGCATCAACGCGGTCAACGCGCAAAACGCGCGCTACGCATGGCTGGCGACCGGTGCCGTCTCGAGCGCTTCGCACGCATCGGCCGATCCGTTGTGGGGGATGCTCAGCTCGGACTATTTCGACGGGCAGATCATCACGCGCGCCGATCTCGCGCCGACCGGGCCGACGTCGCCCGTGCCGCCGGGCATCCCGCACGTGCCCGGTCCGGGCCAGTTCTACGCTTCCCCAGCGATGTCGCGGCTGCTCGCCGCGACTCCTGCCGCCGAGCTTGGTGCGCGCTACCCGGGACAGCAGATCGGCACGATCGGCGCGGTGGCGTTGCCGGCGCCGGACTCACTGATCATCATCGTCGGTCACGATCCGAGCCAGCTCTCGCATGCCCCGGGGGCGGTCGCGGTGCGCAGCATCAACACGAAACCGCCCAACGACTGTGGCGATTGCGCGATCGGGGTCGGTATCAACTCCAACGGCATCGACCTCATCCTCGGGGTGGTCGCCCTCGCGCTGCTGTTTCCCTTGCTCATCTTCGTGACCTCGGCGACGCGGCTGTCCGCCGCCCGCCGGGAGCAACGGTTCGCCGCCATGCGGTTGATCGGTGCGACCCCGCGACAGATCGCGGTGATCGCCGCGGTCGAGGCCGGGGTCGCTGCGGTGTTCGGCACGGCTGCCGGCTTCGGTCTCTTCTACGCGCTGCGTGCGGAGATCGCGAAGATCTCGTTCACTGGCGCGCCGTTCTTCCCCGGCGACCTGTCGCTCAATCTGGCCGAC
>Ga0193726_1001716_pt1 | contig 16290 bp, 10 predicted proteins | sample H2c1metaG_FD_144928 | JGI IMG/M metagenome (GOLD analysis project Ga0193726, IMG submission 144928) | Soil microbial communities from a riparian zone of the East river system, Colorado, United States - H2c1 | ecosystem: Environmental > Terrestrial > Soil > Riparian zone | place: USA: East River... | reverse complement strand
GTAAAGTCCCATGTCGCACCATGCGACCTGTTCGACATAGTCCTGCTTCCAGGCCATGGTTTTCGCATCGACGATGGACGGGCTGGTGTTCGGCATGTCGAAAACGGCGGCCAGTCCGCCTAGCACCGCGGCCTTGGTGCCGGTCGGGATCGTTTCCACCGCTTTGTCACCCGGGTCGCGCAGATGCACGTGCGGATCGATCAGGCCCGGCAGCACATGCAACCCTTTGGCGTCGATCACCGTCGCCGCGGTCGCCGGCGATGCCACGCCCAGAGCGGCGATCCGGCCGTCGCGGACACCGACGTCGGTGACTTCCTGACCCCACGGCAGAACGCAGGTTCCATGACGGATCAGCAGGTCGTAGTGCTCGGCCATCGCGAGTCTCCTGAACGGGTCACCCGAACCTGGGACAGACCGTGATTCCGATCAAGCCCTGCCTGGCCGAGCGAAATACGGCGAATGGCTTCTCGCGACGGGTGTCCGGCGGATCGACACCAGCGCCGCTACCCGTCACGCAATGACCGCTATGCTCGCTTCCGCGCGGCATCGACGCTCCACGGGCCGCCGCCTTCCAGCGCGAGGAAAAGGAAAATGAAACAATACAGTATCGCGGCATCCCCGGCATTGAGGATCGGAAAAAAGTTCCTTGGGAAATGGGAAATGAAGTAGGCGAACGCCATCTCACCCGAGGCGATGAACGCCGCCGCCCGTGTGAACAGGCCGATCGTCACCAGCGCGCCTGACACCATCTCGATCGCGCCCGCCAAACCATACATGCCGATAACCTGAAAGGCGGCTGGGCTGGCCTGCGGGAAACCGAAATATTTGCTGAGCCCATGTTCCAGAAACAGCAGGCCCACGACGATTCGAAGGATGCTGAGCACCCGCGGCGACCACGTCGCCTGGAACGATTCGCTGAACATTTTTCTCGCGCTTCCCACATCTGGCGGGATTTCCCGCCGTTGCCCGGCCTGGACACCCGGATTGACCGTCACCCCATCATCTTTTGGGCTGTGTTACAAGCTTCCCTCCATGGCAGCAGTTCGCATTTTGGCCGGGAGCGGTCCTCTCCTCGTCATGGCCACCGCGCGCGACACGGCCCTGCCCGGTAGCCTGGCCCGGGGACCGATGGACGCCCGCGCAGCGTCAACTCGAGCCGAGGTGGCCCGCATCGAAAGTTGCCCGGGTCCGGCCCGAGCATGACGATTTGGGAGATTTTCCGCCACGTCCAAATCTGAACCTAACGCCGTGGGGCAATGCCCAGGCCGCACCAGGATGTGAAGGCCCGGGCTCGGGTCGCGCCCGGACGTGGCTTCACGCCACCGCCGCCAACTGATGGTCCACCAGCCGGGCGTAAACCCCGCCGCGCGCCATCAGCGCCGCATGTGTCCCTGACTCGACCAGCCTGCCGCTCTCCAGCACCAGGATCAGATCCGCCGCCCGGATCGTCGACAACCGGTGCGCCACCACGATCGTTGTCCGATCGACCATCAACTCATCCAGCGCCGACCGCACCGCCTGCTCGCTGATCGTATCGAGATGCGACGTCGCCTCGTCCAACACCAGCAATGGCGCATCCTTCAGGAACGCCCGCGCGATGGCGATGCGTTGCCGCTGTCCGCCGGACAACTGCACACCACGCTCGCCCACTTTGGTCGCCAGCCCCTCCGGCAAACCCGCTACGAACTCCGCCAAGGCGGCGCGCGACAAAGCCAGTTCCACCTGCTCGCGCGTCGCATCCGGCCGCGCCAGCCGCACGTTCTTCTCCAGCGTGTCGTTGAACAAATACGCATCTTGCGCCACCAGCGCGATCCGTCCGCGCAGCCCATCCAATGTCAGATCCGGCGGCGTCACGCCGTCGAGCAGGATGCGCCCGCCTTGCGGATCCCAGAACCGCAGCAACAGATTGGCGATCGTCGTCTTCCCCGCCCCCGAGGGCCCGACCAGCGCGACCGTCGCGCCCGCCGGTATCTCGAACGACACATCCGACAGCGCCGCTCGAGCCCGGCCCGGATAGGTGAACGTGACATGATCGAACCGAACCGCCGACCCACCGTCCGGCTCCGCCGGAACGATGGTGCCATCAACGATCGCCACCGGTTCGGCGTGCACGACACGCAACCGCCTTGTCGAAGCGATCGTATCCGCCAGTTGCCGCCCCACCTGGGCGATTTCGGAAACCGGCAAAAACGCCGAGATTGAGATCAGCACGAACAACGGCAGCAACACCGGCGAGAACCAGCCTTGATGCACCAGCATCGCGCCGACCCCGCCGACCGCGAGCCCGCCAAGCCCGGTGGCCACCTCCAACGCGCTGGTCTGGAAACTCAGGTCGGCCAACAAGCGCAGCCGGGTCGCCTGGTATTGGCGGACCTCGTCCATGAACCCATCGCGGCGGCGGCCGGCGGCATTGAACGCCACCAGTTCGCCCATGCCTTGGATCGTTTCCGCGACATAGGCGCCCAGTCCGCCGAGGGCACCGCGGGCCGCCGAGCCGAGGGTATCGATCCGCTGCCGCCCGCGCATCGGCGAAGCCGCCGCGTAGAGCAGGAACGGCGCCAGAGCGATCGCCAACGGCCAGGCAATCACCAGCAACGCGATCAGCACTGCCGCGGGCACCAGGAAAGCCACAATGGCGGGCGCGATCGTGTGGGCGAAGAAATATTCGACCGTCTCGACGTCCTGGGTCGCCAACGCGACCAGATCGCCCGACCGGCGGCGTAACAAATACGCCGGCGCCAACGCATCCAGTTTGCGGAACAACTGGATGCGCATTTCCGCCAGCAAATTATACGCCATCGCATGCGCGATCCACGATTCCAGCCAGTGCAGCACGCCGGCCATCGGCGCGATGATCAGCAGCACCCAGATCAGTCCCGCCGTCGGCTGCCTATTGCGCACAGCGCCCAACAGCAGCGCGCCGATGACCCCGACGCCGATGAATGCAATGACCCGCAGGATACCGCACACCATGACGATGCCGCGGTACGGGTAAACAAACCGCAGCAACGTCCGGATCGTCTCCGGCCAGCCGACCGAGGCGGCGTCATCGGCGAGGCTCCGGACCGTCGCGCTGGTGTTGGATTCGGCCGCCTCCAGACGCGCCGCCGGTTCGCTGAGGACAAGCTCGCTGTCCCGCGCCTCCGCCATCTGCGGCCCCATCAATCGCCGGTACGGTCCCTCCTGGGCGATCAGCGCGGCGTGCGAGCCGGACTGCACCACGGCCCCGTCGTCCAGCACCAGAATGCGGTCGGCACCGATCACGCTGGACAGCCGGTGCGCCAGGATCAGCGTGGTCCGGCCGGTCATCAGGCGGTCGAGCGCCTGTTGGATCACCGCCTCATTTTCCGCGTCGACCGAGGACAGCGCCTCGTCCAGCACGAGAATCGGCGCGTCCCGCAACAACGCCCGCGCGATCGCCAGCCGCTGCCGTTGGCCGCCGGACAGTTGCGACCCCCGCTCGCCGATCGCGGTCTGATACCCGTCCGGCAGCCCCATGATGAAGTCATGCGCGTTCGCCGCGCGCGCCGCCGCCACAAGCTCAGCCTCGGTCGCTTCGGGACGGCCCAGTCGAAGGTTGTCCTCGACGGAGCCGAAGAACAGCCAGGTGTCCTGGGAGACGACCGCGATCATGCCGCGCACCGCGTCGGGGTCGAGCGCACGCAGGTCATGCCCGCCGATCCGAATGGCACCGGCTTGCGGATCATGCAGCCGCAGCAACAGCCGCACGATCGACGACTTGCCCGATCCACTGGGTCCCACCACGCCGACACGCTCGCCGGCGGCGATGGTGAATGACAGGCCGGTATGCGCGGGCCGCCGGCCGCCGGGGTAAGCGAAGCTGACGGTGTCGAAGGCGATTTCGGGCCGAATGCCGGCGAGCGATTCGGGATGCGGCGGCGTGGATGGCGCGCTGACCGGGGTGTCCATCAGCGCGTTGATCCCGCTCGCCGCCGATTGGCCGTTCATGCCGGCGTGCAACACGGTGCGCAGATCGCGCAGCGGACGGAAAATCTCGGTGCCGGCCATCAGCACGATCAGCAGGGCCTCGAACGACATCTCGCCGTGCTGCACCCGCCAGGTGCCGAGCGCCAGCGCCGCCGCCGCGCCGAACGCGGTGCCCAGGTCGGTGAAGCCGCGCGTCGTCACGTTGTACGCCAGCACCCAGAACGTCGCGTCCGACAAGGCGCGCGCCTTGGCCCCCAGCATGGCGCCGTACGCTTTGCTCTGACCGAAGGCTTTCAGGGTCGGCAGGCCCTGCACGGCGTCGAGGAACTCCACGCCGAACGCCTTGAACGCGCTCTGACGGCCGCCGGACGCGCGGTGGGTCTTGCTGTGGACGGTCGCGGGCAGCGCCAGGGTGAACAGCGCCGCGCCGAGCATGACGGTGGCGACCGGCAGGTCCCACCAGGCGATGAAGCCGAAGATGGCGACGGGGGCCACGAGAGCGATCGCCACCTGTGGCAGATATTGGCCGAAGAAGGTCTGCAATTGCTCGACGCCATCGACCATCGACAGCATGACGCCGCCGGTTCGTTCCGCTCCGAACCACGCCGGTCCCAGGGCCAGGATCTTGTCGAACAGGTGGGCGCGCAGCACCTCCTGCACCCGGGCGGCGGTGTGGTGCGCCACCGTCGTGCGCGCGTGGTCGAGCGCCGAGCGCAGCAAGATCGCGGCGGCGGTCGCCAGCAGCGGCGGCACGAGGTCGGGCCACGGATCGCCGCGGAAGACTCCCGCCAGGAATCGGCCGAGGAACGCGAACCGCGCGATACCGACGCACAGCGCGGCGAGGCCCAGAAGCACGGACCAGGTGATGCGGTCGCGAAGCCCGGCGGTGAGGCGCCAGAGTCTGAGATCGAAATGCATGGATGAAGTGTGCCGCAATCGGGGCTGGCCCGGAACCCCTGACAAAAGGCATGACTGCGATGCCGTGACGGCGGGCAAGCGCCAGGTTATGCTCCGGCGGATCGGGGCAGATCATCGCCCCCCGCGAGGAGACCTTGTCATGAACGCGCCTGTCGATGTCGCGCAGCACCGCGCGGAAGCCAGCGGCCAATACGGCATCATCGATTGCGACGTGCATCCCTATCCGAAGGCCGGCGCGCTGAACCAATATTTGTCGGAGCGCTGGCGCAAGCACGTCGCCGAGTACGGCCAGATGACCACCGGCATTTACGCCGCGCGCGGCACCTATCCGCGGTTCTCGCCCAATACGTCGCGGCGGGATTCCTGGCCGCCGAATGGCGGGGCGCCCGGTTCCGACGTCGATTTCATCCGCGAGCAATTGCTCGATCCGTACAACATCGCCTACGGCGTGCTGGAACCGTTGCTGGGTGGCAATACTTCGCGCAATCTGGATGAGGCGGCGGCGCTTTGCTCGGCGATGAACGACTGGCAGGCGCAAGAGTTCGTCGATCCCGAGCCGCGGCTGCGCGCATCGATCCTGGTGCCGGCGGAAGATGCCGCGGCGGCGGTACGGGAAATCGCGCGGCGTGCGGATGACTGGCGGTTCTGCCAGATCCAGCTTGGCTCGAAGACCTCCGAACCGCTTGGCCGCCGTCGTTACTGGCCGATCTTCGAGGCCGCGCTTCAGCATGGGTTTTCCATCGGACTGCATATCGGCGGCACGATGACCAGTGCGCCATCCCCCGGCGGCTGGCCGCAGTTCTATGTCGAAGATCATCAGATGTTGACCCATTCGATGATGAACCAGGCGACCAGTTTGATCCTTGAAGGCGTGTTCGATCGATATCCCGACCTGAAGATCGTGCTCATCGAGGGTGGGTTTGGCTGGGTGCCGTCGCTCGGCTGGCGGCTGGACGCGCATTGGTCGAAGATGCGCGGTGAGGTTCCGGATCTGCAACGGAAGCCGTCGGAATATCTGAAGACCAATCTCTGGTACGCGACGCAACCGGTCGAGGAACCGGAACATCCGGACGACCTGCGCAAAATGTTCGAGTGGATCGGCTGGGACCGCATGGTCTATTCCAGCGATTATCCGCACTGGGACTTCGACGATCCGCACACCGCCTGGCGGTTCCAGATGACGGAGATCGAAAAACGCGCGCTGCTGCACGACAACGCGCTGGCGGTTTATTCGTTTAAGTGACATCCGGTGTGGCCTCGCGCCCCTGTCATCGCAAGCGCGGCGAAGCAATCTCCCGGTCCACATTGATGGAGATTGCTTCGCCGCGCTCGCGATGACCGGGGGATCGGATCGGTGACACCGCGTGCGAACCAGGAAGGGATGAGACAATGCTCCAGACGCCCCCCGCCATCCCCGGCATGCGAGAGGACGAGATCGACACGCCCGCGCTGGTGATCGATCTGGATGCGTTCGAATACAATCTTGACCACATGGCCGCGTTGCTCGCCCCGACGGGCGTGAAGCTGCGGGCGCACGCGAAGACGCACAAATCGCCGGTCATCGCCAAACTGCAAATCGCCCGCGGCGCGGTCGGTCAATGCGTGCAGAAAGTCGCCGAGGCCGAGGTGCTCGCCTGGGGCGGGGTGCCCGATATCCTGGTCAGCAATCAGGTCGTCGGCACGGCGAAACTGGCCCGGCTGTGCGCGTTGTCGGCGATCGCGAAAACCGCTGTCTGCGTCGATGACGCCGCACAGGTGGACTGGATCGAAAGCGCGGCCGCCGATTCGGGACGGCGCATGACGGTGCTGGTCGAGATCGACGTTGGCGCCGCCCGGTGCGGTGTGCCACCCGGTCCCGCCGCGGTCGACCTGGCGAGGCGGATCGCCGCGTCGAAGCATCTGATTTTCGGTGGCCTGCAAGCCTATCAAGGCAGCGCGCAGCACAAGCGCACGGTGGCGGAACGTCAGACATTAATCGGCACCGCGGTGGATGCCGCGCGCCGCACGGTCGAGCAACTGCGCCAGCAAGGCCTCGATTGCCCGATCGTCGGCGGCGCCGGGACCGGAACGTTCCAGATCGAAGCCACCTCGGGCATCTACACCGAGATGCAGTGCGGCAGTTACGTTTTCATGGACGCCGACTATGCGCGGAACCTCGACGAAGCGGGCCAACCGGTCAGCACCTTCCGCCACGCGCTGTTCGTGCTGGCGACAGTGATGAGCGCGCCGCGCACCGGCCTCGCTGTGCTGGACGCGGGGCACAAGGCGGTGTCCATCGATTCCGGCATGCCCACGGTTTGGCGCAAGCCGGATATTCGTTACGTTAGTGCGTCGGACGAGCACGGCAAACTCGATGTCGGCAGTGATACCACGATGCCGAAGCTCGGGGAAAAGCTGCGTTTGGTGCCCGGTCATTGCGACCCGACGGTCGATCGACACGACTGGTATGTCGGCGTGCGAGGCGGACGGGTGGAATGTCTGTGGCCGGTGGCGGCCAGAGGCGGCATGGCGTGAGCGCCTGTAGCCGTCGCCCTGTCATTGCGAGCGGCGCGAAGCAATCTCCCGGTCTCCCACTGATGGAGATTGCTTCGCCGCGCTCGCGATGACAAGGCGACGGAACGCGCCGCTGTCAATCAGGCCAAAGCCGCCGCATCCTTACCTCCGGTTCCGTATCGATCACCGGCGCGCACGCCAAAGCTATCGCCAGCAATCGCCCATCCGCCATTCGCGGGCCGACCAACGTCACGCCGACCGGCAGACCGGCGGCACCGAAACAAACCGGTATCCCAACGTTGGGACCATGCATCAAAGTCCACATTTTATTGAACACCGCGTCACCGGTGGTATGCAGGCCCTCCGGCGCCTCGCCCTTCGCGCTCGGCGTCAATATCACATCCAGCTTCGGACCAAACAGGGCGTCCAGCACCGGCCGGCAGGAATCCGCCAGGCCATAGGCTTCGACGATTTGCCGCGCGGTGATCTGCAGCACATTTTCGACACGTTCCCGCAACGGCGTGGCCAGCAGCGCGTTCGCGTTGACGTACTCGGGCAAGAAAGCGGCGGCGCCCTCGCTCTCGGCGATTACCATGTGGGCGGCGTGCAGGCGGGAAAACGGTTCCGGCAATTCCAGTTCTTCAACGATCGCGCCCGCCGCCGCCAGACGGTTCGCCGCGGTCGTCAATGCCAATTCGCCGGCCGGTTCGATCTCCCGCCAGACCGGGCTGCGGCACAGTCCCACGCGCAGCCCCTTGACCGAAACCGGGATCGGATCGCGCGCGATGCGGAACGCTTCGGCGACCATGATCAGGTCCTCGACGCTTCTGCCGTACCAGCCGATCGTGTCCAGCGTGATCGACGACATCCGCAGGCCTTCGCGGCTGACCCGGTTCCAGCTTGGCTTCAACCCGTAAATGCCGTTGAACGAGGCGGGCCTGATGTGCGAGCCGCCGGTCTGCGTGCCGAAACCGAGCGGCACCTGGAAATCGCCGACCGCCGCCCCGGAACCCGATGACGACCCGCCCGGCGTATACGCGAAATTGTACGGATTGCGGGTCAACGCCTTGCGGCCGAACGAGGCGAACTCGACGGTGTCGGTCTTGCCCAGGATAAGGGAGCCGGAACCGCGTACGACGGCGACCGGGGCGGCGTCGCGGCCAACCCGGAATTCGTCATATATGGGCGAGTTCTGCGTGGTCGGATAATCGGCCGTATCGATCACATCCTTCACGCCCCACGGCAACCCGTGCAACGGACCTTTCGGCGGCAGTTTATCGAGTTCGCGCGCGCGCCGGATCACGTAATCCGGATCGAGCCGGAGCCACGCCTTCACCGCGGCGTCGCGCGACGCGATCCGCGCCAGGCACGACCGCACCAGTTCCTCGCACGACAATTTCCGCGCCTGGATCAGAGCGGACGCTTCCGCCGCGGTCATCCGGGCGGGTTCGGTTTCCATGGTCATCGGGTTTCTCCCGCGCTCAGAACAACAGGCCCTTTTTAAGCAGTCCGTGCACGCCCTTTTCGCCATTGACCGTCTGCGTCACATGGAAATCGACCGCCAGCGAGCAAAACGAATAGGCCTGTTCCCGCGACAAATTGCTCCGCGCGCAAATGAACGCGATCATTTCACGCAACGCCTGTTTCATCGCCTGGTCGAGGTCCTCGTTCAGCCCCATGCTGATGAAGTGAGTCGGCGTCTCGGCGCGCGGCATCTTCAGCCCCACGCCCTTGTGCAGCACAAAGGAAAACGTTCCGGTCAGGCACATTTCCAACGCGGTGACGCAGACCTCGCCGTCGCCTTGTACGCCGTGGCCGTCGCCCACGGAAAAATTCGCGCCCGGCACCCAGACCGGCAGGAACAGCGTGCTGCCGGCGGTCATTTCCTTGTTGTCGAGATTGCCGCCGTGTATTCGCGGCTCCTTCGACGCGATCGTGCCGAATTCAGGCGGCGGCGCGACGCCCATGACACCGAAGAACGGCGCCAGCGTCAGTTCGGTCCCCCATGGCAGAGTGCAACTGCCGCGCGCTTTGTCGACCGGGATGTGCATCAGGGTGGTTTCGTGAAAGTCCTCCGGCAGGGTTCCCGCCAGCGGCCGGATCAGGTTGTAGCCCCAGTCGGCGCCCGGAACGATCTTCTCGATCCGGATCTCCAGCGTGTCGCCCGGCATCGCGCCGGCGATGGCGATCGGACCGGTGACGATATGACCGGCGGTGACGCCGGGATTGGCCACCAGGATCGCCGACAATTCCGGCGGGATGGTGAACGGCGAGCCCGCCGGAGGCATCACGGACTCGCGGCCCGAGACGCACTCGACCTCGACCCGATCGCCGGATTCGATGGTCATCACCGGGGGAAACAGTGCGTTGAACACGCCGATCCGCACGGTCTCGGGGCCGGCACGCAGGTTGTGTGTTGTCATGGCGCGGATTCTTTCATTTAACCAGAGCGGGTCAGTTCACCAAAGCGGGTCGGCGCGACCGCCAGGAAGTTGCCTTTTCAAACGCGTCGCCGACTCGCAGAACCATCGCATCCCGGAACGGTTTCCCAACGATCTGCACGCTCACCGGCAACCCCACTGGACCGAATCCCGAGCAAACGCACAGCGCCGGATAGCCGGTGACATTGAACGGCATGGTGAAGTTGGGCTTGTCGAAAAGGTCCCATTTCGGAATGGCATCCATTTTCGCCGCCTCGCCCGGCGCGCCGGCGGTGATCACGACATCCAGCTCGCGCATCGCGGTTTGCAGTTCGCTCCGCAACTCGCGCCGCCGCCGTACCGCCTGCACGTAATCGACGCCCGACACCAGTGCGCCAAGATGCAGGCGCCGCTGCACTCGTTCCGAAAAATCCCTCAGCCGGGTGCGCGACCATTCTTCGTAAGCGGCGGCGCGCTCGGTGATGGAAATCAGCGAACCGCAGGCATGCCAGTCCTGCAGCGGTGAAACGGTCACCTCGCTGACCGTCGCGCCGAGCGAACGAAACACCGACAAAGCGTTGTCGATCCCGGTCTGGACCGCCGGTTCGACCTTATAGTCCACCTCGTGGAAATGCCGGATGACACCGACGCGCACGCCCTTGAGGTGACCGGTCAACGCCTCGCGATAGTGCGGAATCGTGTGCGTGGCGCTGGCCGGATCGGCGGGATCGTGACCGGCCAGAACCTGCAACATGATCGCACAGTCCTCGGCGGTCCAGGCCATCGGCCCGATGTGGTCGAGGCTGAACGCGGCCGGCGCGACCCCTGCGCGGGACACCAGCCCATAGGTCGGTTTCAACCCGGCGATCCCGCACAGCGCCGCCGGACCGCGGATCGAGCCGCCGGTATCCGTGCCGATCCCGCACAGGATCACCCCGGCGGCGACGGCGGCTCCGGTACCGCTGCTCGATCCGGCGGTGAAATGATCCGGATTCCACGGATTATGCGCGGGCGGCTTCGGCAGATCGAACGAGGGGCCGCCATCGGCGAATTCATGCGTCGTCAGCTTGCCCATCAGCACGGTGCCCGCGGCGGCCAAATTCGCCGCGCACGCCGCATCGCGTTCCGGCACATTGCCGGCCAGCAGCTTCGATCCGCAGGTCGTTTCGATCCCGGCGGTATCGACGATGTCCTTCAAGCCGATCGGAATGCCGTGCATCGGACCGCGCGGGCCATCTCGCATGATCGCCGCCTCGGCGGCTTTCGCGTCAGCCAAAGCGCGCTCCTCGGTCGGCAGCACGAAAGCGTGCAACGTCGCCTCGGTGGCGTGCAGGCGGTCGAGACAGGCCTTGGTCAGTTCAACCGGCGACAGTTTCCTGGCCGCGATCAGCGACGCGGCCTCGGCGATGCCCGGAATGCTCATGTGAGGTCCTCCGGCGTGAACCCGTAAGAATGCGCGAGTTCCGCCATCCGCCCACGCGGTTGCCGGACGCGCGCCTTCATCGCCGTCAGACCGTCATGGATCGTTTTGAGGTCGGCCTTTTCCGCGTCGGTCAATGTCAGGCCGGCGCATTGCAAGAGATATTCGAGCGCGGGATCGGTGAGCGTGGGTTGCATGGTCGGAGACTCCTCACGGTCGTTGGTCAACTGGACCTGCCAGCAAGAATCAGGCCATTACGGTAGGATCAACCCGGCCCATAGCGCCAGAGGGCGCGGCCGGACCGGAGGCAAAATGACCACCGACGACCCGCTGAACGCTTTCGTGCCCGGTCCGCGTTGCCATGTCGCGGGCGCCGCCGCCGGCCCCCTCGCCGGTCTGACCTTCGCCGTGAAGGACCTGATCGACGTGGCCGGCGTTCCAACCGGCGGCGGCAATCCGGACTGGGAGCGCACCCATCCGGTGCCGGTGCGCCATGCCTGGATCGTCGAACGGCTTTTGCAGGCGGGCGCCTCCGTCATCGGCAAGACCGCGACGGACGAAGTCTCGCTCGGCATCCTTGGCGAGAACGCGTTTACCGGAACGCCATTGAATCCGGTGGCGCCCGATCTTGTGCCGGGCGGATCGTCCTCGGGTTCGGCATCGGCCGTCGCGGCTGGAGTGTGCGACTTCGCACTTGGCACCGACACCGGCGGATCGGTGCGGGTGCCCGCCAGTTTCTGCGGGTTGTTCGGGATCCGCCCGACGCACGGCCGCATCGACTTCACGGGAGTGCTGCCGCAAGCGCCCGCGTCGGACACCGTCGGCTGGTTCGCCCATGGCGGCGAAACATTCGCGCGCGTTTGCGGGGCGGTGTTCGGCGCGCCGCCGCCCGCATCGTTGCCGGACCGGCTGATCGTCGCCACGGACGCGTTCGCCTTCGCCGATGCCGAGGTGGCCGCCGCGCTGGAACCGATGGTCGATCGCCTCGCCGCGCTGATCGGCGACCGGCGCGACCGGATTCTCGCGCCACAAGGTTTGTCCGTATGGCAGGCCGCGCAGCGCTGTCTGCAATCGAGCGAGTCCTGGCAGACGTTCCAGCCCTGGATCGATACCCACAATCCACGCTTCGCGTTCAGCGTCGCGCGCGGCCTGGTTTTGGGTTCGATGTACACAGACAACGAACGAACGCGAGCGGCGCTGATGCGCGAGGAAGCCCGCGGCAGGCTCCGCTCGCTGCTGCCGGCCGGTACGATTTTATGTCTGCCGACAACGCCATTCCCGGCGCCGAAGCGCGGGCTCGCGATCGCGGATCTGGGGTTCCCGCGGGAACGGATTTCCGCCCTGACCTGCCTGGGGGGTCTGACCGGGGTGCCGCAGGTCAATTTGCCTGGCGCATTGGCTGGCGGTGCGCCTGTCGGGCTGTCGATCGTCGGGGCGCGCGGTTCGGACCTGGACCTGGCCGCCGTGGCGCGGGCGTTCGCCACGAAGGGGATTTGACGGGCTGGTTCTCACCGCGGCAGAACGCGCGGGTCCTGGCATTTTCACTTCCCGCGAGAGCGCCGTCGCGATGCGGTCGCTCCTGGCTTCGGTTCGGGATTATTTTATCGCTCTTATCGCGAATGCGGTTGGTGGCTACGCTACGCAAAAGAAAGACCCAACCGCCGATGCACGCCGATGAACGCCGATCGAACGAGCGGGACGTTCAACCCGTGGTTCGTAACTGCTGTCAGAAAGCCTGACTCTTAACACGGCTAACGTGATGCCGACCTACCTCGATATATTGTACGTCAGCGCTACTCGGCCGCACGACACTGAGCGGGACAACTGAAATGGCACAATGCATCCGCGTTCATCGGCGTACATCGGCGTGGGCCACACGGGCTCCGGGGCGCCAGTTTTGTCCCCCAACCGGATTGGGCCAGCTCCCAACATAATTCGCGATAAGAGCGCATTTATTGAAACCAGGGTAACTCCCGTCCCATTGATATTGCCCGGAATAGGCGCCTGATCCAAGAACATCCGTGTGCATCCGCGTTCATCCCTGGTTTATCCGTGCTAAATTCCTTTGTCGATTCAAACGCCGGAGATTGGCTCACGATCAGAGTTTTAGCGCAGATCAGAAACGAATGAACGCGAATGCACGCAGATGGACCAAGGCGGTTCGAACCGTGCCGGGTTTGCCCCAGCACGCCGCGAACGAATTGCATGAATTCGCGCCATATCGCCCAGTCCGGCGGCGAAATCCATTGAGGAACTCGCTCGGTCCCGGATCCGGTGACGTCCGGGCAATTCAGCAATGCCAACCCGGGTCGGTACCGTTCCCCAATCAAGACCGCTACAGACGATCCCGTTCTGGGTGAAGCGTTGCATCCGACCCGCCGAAGCGCTGCCGCGCGGCGGAGGCGGCGATGCCGTCGATCGGTATCGAACCAATCGTAGCCACACCGGAAACAGTTCCGCGATGCGCGAGCACGCGTCCCCATCGCAACGCGGGCGTCTCCAGATATCGATGCAGCAACGCCGCGACACCGATCGGCAGCAGCACGGCCGCCGGCAGCCACACGATGGTGAACATCACCGGATCTCCTGGTGCGAAACGAGCCAGCATGAAAGCCAGCCCTTTCTGGATCGGCTCGTTCGCCAGATAAATCGGATAGGATACCGCACCCAGCCACTGCGCCAGGCGCCACCGCAACGGCACCGCGACCAGGTGCAACCGGTCAGGCAACAATTCCGCCGCGAGACAAAGCGTCCAGACCAGCGGTGGTACCAGTTTTCCCACCTCGCCGCGCGCACCGCACAGGACCAGCGTCGCGCCGAGCACGATCGCGAACGAACGCGCCGACCGGCGGTCAGACCACGCCGCGCTGGCGATCCCAAGCGCGAAGTACTGCGCTTTGTTGGGCAGGAATGCTCGGCTGAATCGCCATGCGTCGGGAGCCGCCGTATCCCAGGCGAGGCCAACAGCGGCAAGCATCAGGAACACCGCCACAAGCCGTTCCGCGCTCATCCGCGACCGTCCCAACAGCAGCGCCAGAACGTAAAACTGCCACTCGGTGGAGAGGCTCCAGGACGCACCCAGGAAGCTGACCCAAACATCGGGCAGCACGCCATTCGGAAACAGGCCATGTGTCATGGTCAGGTGTGCCGCGATCTCGACAGTCCAATGGACCGGCCAACCCTGCGACCAAATATCGCGAGCGAGGCTGGTCGGCTCGACCCACGGCATCGCGGCGAAGGGCGCGGCCAATGGCTGCAGCACGGCACCGGCGGCGAACATCGCCAGGAACACCGGGAAAATCCTCGTCGTGCGCAGGATCAGGAACGGGCGCGCCTCGAATCGGCAGCTCTCCAGCGAGCGAAAAATCACCAGCCCGCTCAGAATGAAGAATACATCGACGGCGGCCCCGCCATGCGACAGCGGCCCGACGATCCAGGCTGGCAGTGCCGAGAACGGCGCCATGTGGCCGAGCATCACGTAAACGGCCAACACACCGCGCAGGCCATCCAAACATTCGAGACGCTTCATGGCTCGAACCTGCCAGGTTCGGATTAACAAACCACGAAGACGCGACGTTTTTCCGCCCGGAGGCATCAGTGGGAATGAACCAGCTGGCCGGCGCTCGTCCTGGTCCAGCCGCCGCGAAGGCGCCCCCGGCCATGACGCGTGTTGGCGGACGCGGTCTCGAAACGGTTACCCGATCCCTACCGCTCGCCGACCATGGGGGGCAGCAAAGCGGCGGCGTAACTCGCCGGGGCGCCAATCAGCGTCTGCGCGGTCGCGATGTCTTCTTCGCGCGGGTCGGCCGCTGGGCAAGGTTCGCGGATGGCCACGATTTGATCCGGGGTCAATGGCGCCCGCGCCGCCGCATGCCGCGTGACCGCGGCGGCCATGGGCATGCTCCCATTGGCCAATGCCGCGAGTTGCCGCTGGACCGCCTCGTCACCCAGGCTCGTGCAAATCTGCGGCATGACACCCAGGCTCTGGATCGGCCAGCCGAGCGGCGCGAGAATGCGGCTCCAGGTCAGGAATAATTCGCCGCCGTCCGGCAGCGGATCGATGGTCTGCACGACACCCTTGCCGAAGGTCGAACTGCCCAACACGACCGCTCGCCCTCGATCGGCCAGGGCGGCGGCGAGGACCTCCGCGGCACTCGCGGTGCCGCCATCCACCAGCACCACCAGCCGAACGCCTTTGGCGAATTCGCCCGCGCCGGACTTCCAGACGCGGTTCGTCTCCGGCGCCCGCCCGGAGGTGCGCACGACGATCCCGGGGGACAGAAACGCCTCCGCCGTCGCCACCGCCGTCCGCAGCAGGCCACCGCGATTGCCGCGCAAATCCAGGATGACACCGGTGACCGGACGAGGCTCCTTCAGGCTGTCGCGAACCACCTGAAGGACGTGTTCCTCGGTCGTCTGGCTAAATCCGGTGACCTGAATGATCTCGACGTCGCCGCTCCGCCGCGGAAACACGGTTTCCGGCGGGATCATGATGCGGGTCAGCGTCGCCCCCCGCGTGGTGCCATCCCGATTCACCCAGCCCATCCGGACCTCGGTTCCCTCCGGCCCGTTCAACAGCGCCTCCACGGCCTCGCGGTCCCGGTTGAGCGCGGTGTGGCCATTCACCCACTGGATCACGTCCCCCGGCACGATTCCCGCCATCGCTCCTGGGCTGCCAATAACCACCTCCCGTACCGCCACCGACCGGCCATGCTGAGCCAGCGTCACGCCGATGCCAGCGTGTCCGAGGCGCCGGTCCCGGTCACCCACCGCTTCAATCGGCGGCAGGTAGCGAGAGTACGGATCGATATGTGCCAGCATCTCATCGAACAGGAGTTTGGTGACGGTCTGCTGTCCGATCTGGCGCAGGGTGGGCGAAGCGGTGAAAGCAGCCGCGACGATTTTCGCCGCGACTTCCGCCCAGGGAACGGCGCCCGAACCGGACGCGGAGATATTCAGCACGAGCCGGCCATGCACCAGCAGGTTGACGTTCGCCTCCCGGACGACCGCCGTCAGACCGGGATCGATCGACGTGAGACCACTCAGACCCCACGTCGCGAGTTGCGCGGCGGAGATCGGGTCCCGGGTGCG
>Ga0193726_1001715_pt1 | contig 16307 bp, 19 predicted proteins | sample H2c1metaG_FD_144928 | JGI IMG/M metagenome (GOLD analysis project Ga0193726, IMG submission 144928) | Soil microbial communities from a riparian zone of the East river system, Colorado, United States - H2c1 | ecosystem: Environmental > Terrestrial > Soil > Riparian zone | place: USA: East River... | reverse complement strand
ACATCGTCGTCGTGCCGAAGAGGCTGAACATCCAGAACGGTTCGACGAACCGGTAAATCAACAGATCCTTCGTCGCGAGGAAATAGACGACGACGGCCGCGAGCAGGCCGTACTTGATCCACGCCGCGCGGCGTTCGATCGGCTCGGGCACGTTCACGCGCAGCCTGGCGGGGACGACGGTGTCCATCAACTGCGTCAGCGATCCGAACGCGCAGATGCGCCCGCAATACAGCCGGCCCCAGAGGATGGTGGACACGATCGTGAAAATCGACAGCAGATACCACGCGAGGTTGTACTTGACGATCGGCAGGCTGCCCGAAAGGACGCCGAAGATGTCCACGACCGAGACGAGCCGGCTCTTGAAGAAACCGAGATACGCGACCGACGCGGCCATCGTCACGTATTTCAGCCGGGTGCTCTTGCGGAAGAAGCTGACGAAGGCGAGCGCGAGGAACGCGATCAGGAGCGTGAGCTCAACGCCCTGAGGCGCGAGAATCTCGCGCCACGTTTCGATGTCCGCGCCCGTCTGCACTATTTCACGGCGTCCGGCAGGAGCTTCGACGCGACCATGCGCGAGCTGTCCCTGATCGCGCGGGTCGCGCTGGCCACGCTGAGCGAGGCGCGCGACACGGCGTCCACGTCGACGCCGACGCGGAACGGATCCTTGACACTCTTGTTCCTGAACTGCGCTGCGAACTTCGGCGGCTCGACCGAGAAGTAGCCGTACGGCTCGGAGTCGAAGTCCACGACGACGCCGGTGATCGTCGCTTTCATGTCGAGGCCGATGAGGATGTAGATCGGCCCGTGGTAGCCCGCCTCACGCGGCACGAGATCCGTCGTCCAGAACGCGTAGCCGAGCGGCTGCGCCGCGGGATTGCTTTTCGGATCGCTCGAGTACGCCGTGAAGTGCAGCGGATCGCCGGCGAGCGGCGAGAACGCGACCGCCGACGGAAACAGCTGCTTCAGTTCGTTGTCCGGCTTCGCGTTGGTGATGATGCGCTGGACCGCGACGCCCGCGACGGATCCGGCGCCGAGCATCAGCACGAGCGCGACGAGTGTCTTCAACGGCCCTCCAAGCGCGGTAGTATAGCTGGATGCGGGCATTTTTTTCGTGCATCGCCGCCGTTCTCGTATCCGGATCCACCGTCGTCCCGACGGCGGCGCCGCAAGCGGGCCAGCCCGCGACCGGCATCGCGGGACGCTGGGCGCTCGACTTTCAAACCAGCCAGTTTCCCCGCGAGATCGGATTCAGCGCCGGCTGGATGTCGGGCGGCCCGACCGGTGAAGGATCGACCGGCGGCCGCGGATCCGCGGGCGGCGTGAACTCCTGGATGGCACGCCCCGAGAGCGCGGACGATGCGAAGAGGCTGGAGATGCTGGCGGGGGACGTGCGCAGTCCCGCCGTGCGGCTGACGATCGCCGTCACGCCATCAGCCGTGACAATCACAGACGATCAGGATCACGCGCGCACGATTCATCCGGACGGCAAAGAAGAAGTGCTCCATCTCGGCGGCGTGTCGGTCGGCACGATCGCGAAGTGGGATGGTGGCGGGCGGCTCGCCGTGCTCTATCACGTCGCAGAAGGCCGGGACCTGCGCATCACGTACTCGAACGTACAGAACGTGAATCCGCCGCAGCTGCAAGTGGACACCGAGTTCGTCGAGCGCGGCGGACAGAAGAAAGTCGCGCGCGTCTACAATCGCGCCGGCGCGATCGACGCGCCGTCGGACGCGATCGCATCACCCGCGGCGCAGCCGGCGAATGCACCTCCCCCGCCGCCGGCCGTCGCGCAGGGCGCCGACGTCGAGCTCAAAGGCCTCGTCAACCTTGGCGTCGTCGTCGAAGATCTGGGGCGGCAGGCGATTTCGTGCGGACTGAAGCAGGACGCGATCGAAGCCGCCGTGACGAAGAGCCTCACGGACGCGGGCCTCAAGGTCCGGCGCAACTCGGACGAGGACACATATATATATGTGGACATCCTCACGAGCAGCGTGTCCACAGGCGTGTGCGTCTCGCGGTATGACGTGTTCCTGTATTCCCACACGACCGCGACGCTGTCGTATCAGCGGACGCCGGCGCTCGTGCAAGTGTCGCTGCTGCACAAGGGCGGCATCGCGGGCGGCGCGCCGGCGGCGCATGCAGACGGTGTGATGCGCGGCATCAAAGAGAACGTGGATCAGTTCGCGGCGCGGGTCCGCGATGCATCAAAATAAGACGGTATCCGGTTTGCAGACTGAGCGGTACCATGGCCAGAACACACCCTTCGTGGACGATTCGGCTCCTGATTCTTTGCCTGATCGGCGCTCTTTCGGACGCGACGCTCTTCGCGGCAGGACAGCAACCGTCCTCTAACGAAGGCGCGCGTATCAGCTCAGCCGTATCCGCTCCGCTTTTCACCGCGCCACCGCAGGTTCAAAGCGATCACAAATTTCTGGCTGACGAGTTCGCATCCTCCGAGCAGCGCCGGCGGCGGGAACCTGACGGGTATGGCCGGGGCGGCGGCCGGAACAACGCGGCCGCGGCGGAGATGGTGCTCGGCGGGATCGCGGCGATCGCCGGCACGGCGATCCTCGTGTACGCGAACAGACCCGACTGCAACAGAAATCAATTCGCGGATGGCTGCGGCTACGGGACGAAGGTGGTCGGCGGATCGTTTCTGGCGGGAGGCGTCGTCATCTTCTCGGTGGGCGCGCTGACCTGGCGGTAGCGCGGGAAGCTGCGGTCGGTCAGCTTGCGAACCTGCCGCGGAGCAGCAGCGACACGGCTTCCAGTAGTCCTTTGACGCTCACCGGCTTTTCGACGAACGCTTCGTGCTCCCAGAGCATGTTGCGGTCTTCGAAGAGCCGGTCGCTGTAGCCGGTGAAATACAACACCTTCACGTCGGGACTGCGCTGCCGGAGCTGGCGGCCGAGTTCGTCGCCGCGCATCGTCGGCATCATGAGGTCGATGATGAAGACGTCGAACGGGCGCTCCTGCGCCTCCGCCAGCTTGAGGGCCTCCGGTCCATCGGACGCCACCTCGACGCCGTAGCCCGCGCTGGTCAGCGCGCGCTCGGCAAAGGCACGGATGGACGGCTCGTCGTCCACGACGAGCACGCGCACGGTCCCCGCGGCCACACTGCTCATAGTCCGATTATCGGCTATCGTCTTGCAACGCCTTAAGAATATCAAGGAGGCGCCCATGAACAGGTTCCCGCTCATCATTTCTCTGGTCTTTCTCGCCGGAGGCACCATTGGCTCGAGCGCCGCGGCCCAGCAGCCGCCGGCGATCCACGGCCTCACCGGCACCATCGCCCTCGAAGGCACCATCAAGAAAGAGCACGCCGGCGCAAACACCGTCATCGTCAAGACTGAAGACGGGGTCGAACACGTGATTCATCTCACGAAGAACATGCTGGTGCACGGCGGAAAGAAAGGCGACGGTCTCGAAGGGCTGACCGAAGGAAGCACCGTCGTCGTGCACTACACCATGAGCGCCGGCAACGCGACCGCGGAGGAAATCGACAGTGTCGGGGACGAAGGTCTGAAGACCACCGAGGGCACGGTCACGCGCATCGAGCGCGGACGGAAGCAGATCGTCGTGCGGTTCGACGATGGGAAGACCGAAACGTTTCGATTGACCGACCGCGCGACCGTCGATGCCGGCAAGGACGTCGATGCCAAGGCGGACGGCGCCCGGATCCTGGTGTATTACACCGACGAGAGCGGTCAGAAGGTCGCGCACTTCTTCAAGCGTGTGAAGAAATAGCCCATTTCCCGCGGAGTGGGCCCACCTGAACTTTCGGGTGATGCCTCGACGGACGCTCGCTCGTACGATCGGGGCGATGATTCCAGAACCGGATGATGCCGCTCTGCTCGACGCGTATTCCGAAGCGGTGACCCGTGCCGTCGACGTCGTCGGGCCCGCGGTCGTGAAGATCGACGCCGGGCGCGGCAGCGGATCGGGCGTGATCTTCACGCCGGACGGCTTGATCCTCACCAACTGCCACGTCGTCGACCGCGCGGGCGGGCTGGCGGTGGTGATGGCGGACGGCCGGTCGCTGCGCGCCGATCTCGTCGGGCAGGACGCCCACACAGATCTCGCGGTCGTTCGCGTGGACGCGTCCGGCGGCCCGTCGCTGCCGTGGGCGACGCTCGGCGACTCGCGCGCGCTGCGCGTCGGCCAGCTGGCGATCGCGATCGGCAACCCGTACGGCTTCCATCACTCCGTCACGGCCGGCGTCATCAGCGCGCTCGGACGATCGCTGCGCGCGACGTCGGACCGTCTGATCGACGATGTGATTCAGACGGACGCGAGCCTGAATCCTGGAAACTCCGGCGGTCCGCTCGTGACGAGCCGCGGCGAGGTCGTGGGGATCAACACGGCGATGATCCTGCAGGCGCAGGGCCTCTGCTTCGCGATTGCGAGCAACACCGCGCGCTACGTCGCGGCGCAGCTGATCCGCCACGGCCGGATCCGCCGCAGCTACATCGGCGTCGCCGGCCAGACCGTGCCGATTCCGCGCGCGGTCGCGCGCGCGAATCAGCTGGCGGTGTCGGCTGGCGTCTTCGTCGTGTCCGTGGCGCCCGGCAGTCCGGCCGCCGCCGCCGGACTGCGAGACGGTGACGTCGTGATCGCGTTCGCGGACATAGCAGTGACGGGCATCGACGATCTGCATCGCCTGCTGACCGGCGATCGCGAGGGCGTACCGACGACGATGGGGATTCTGCGATCCGCGAGCCGGCGTCAGTTGACGATCGTGCCGGCGGAAGCGCCGGCGGTCAGAGCGTGATCAGCCCGCGCCGGACCGCGCGGCGCACGGCGTCCGTGCGATTCGCCGCTCCGAGCTTTCCGGAAATCGACGACACGTGAAACTTCACCGTCTGATCGCTGATCTGAAGCCGCTCGGCGATCGCCTTGTTCGGCAGGCCTTCAGCGAGCAGCTCCAGGACTTCGACTTCGCGCGGCGTCAGCGGTTCGTCGATGACCTCGTCGTCGTCGGCGGACCTGCCCTGAGCGAGCTCGTCGGCGGGCGAGCCGGAGGGCAGCACGATCGCGTCGGCGTCGAGGTCCGCCGCGCGCGCGGCCGCGAGCGTGGCGAACTCCCCGACGATCTCGATCGATCCCTGCATCTGCGATCGCAATCGCTCACGATCCGCCGATGATCCCACCAGCAGCACGCGCATTTAGTGCACGGTCCGCTCGCCGACGGTTACCGCGAATTCGACGACGACGCCGCCACGCAGCACTGTGACGGGCACGGCGCGTCCGACGCGATCGCCGAGCAGCAGATCGAGCAGCTCCTCCGGCGATTCGAGGGCGTGCCCGTCGAACTCGAGCAGGACGTCGCCGACGAGGACGCCCGCCGCCGCGGCCGGGCTTTCGCTCGTCACACCGACGACGAGCAGCGCCTGCGCGCGCCCGCCGGTGGTCCGCTGATGATCTGCCAGATTGACGGGCTGCGCCGCGATGCCCAGGAATCCCCGCTTCAGGCTCCCGTGCTGGAGGACCGTCGCGGCGGTTTTCCACGCGATGGACGCGGGGATGACGACGCCCAGCCCGCGGATGGCGGCGGCCGTCGCGATGCCGAGCAGCGCGCCGGACGTGTCGAGGAACGCGCCTCCGGAAAAACCGTCGTGCATCGGCGCGGTGGTGCGGATCACCTGATCGATCGCCCGGCGATGACCGGTGCGCAGCGGACCGCCGATCACCGACACGATGCCGGCGCTGGCGGTGACGTTGTTGCTCCACGATCGGGCGACGGCGACCGCGAGGTGGCCGACGCGGGCGGGGGACGCCGCGGGCTGAATGGGTCGCGTTTCGAGTCCTGGCACGCGCAGCACCGCCAGGCTCGTCGTCGGATCCCAGCCGGCCAGCTCCGCGTCCAGAGTCAGGCCATCGTCCCGGCGCACGTGCAGGTTGTCGCCGCGGCCGAGCGCGCGCGCCGTCGTCAGCACGACGTTCTCAGCGTACACGAGCCCGCTGACCGGCCGGCGGTGTCCCTGCACCTGCACGACGGAGGGCGATGCGGCGGCAACCGCATCCGCCAGCTGGTTTGAAAATGACGTCAGAAGTTCTGTGCTCATGCGGCTATCCTGGCAGATTCATTAGGAGCGCGAATCACCCAAAAGGATAGTGCGAGGTGCGTGAGTAGACTGTCTACACAAACTCGTGGTAGGGTGTCTACACAATGAGCCCGAAGGCGCCGTCCCGCGTGGAGCTGCTGCAAGGCACGCTCGATCTGCTGATCCTCCGCACCCTGATGCCGGGACCCATGCACGGGCACGCGATCGCGAAGCACATCCAGCGGACGTCCGAGAATCTGCTCCAGGTCGAAACGGGATCGTTGTATCCGTGCGTGCACCGGCTCGAAGCCAAGGGCTGGATCGCCGCGTCCTGGGAGTTGTCCGACAAGGGAAAGCGCGCGAAATACTATCGCCTCACCGCACTCGGCCGGAAACAGCTGTTCGCCGAGCAATCGAAGTGGGAGGCGTTCGCCCGCGCGATGGGATTGGTGCTGGATCCGGCCAGCGAGGAGGGCTCGTGAGCGCGTTCTTCCGCAAGGTGCGCTGGTTGACGGAGCGATCCCGCAAGGAGGCCGAACTCCGCGAGGAGCTCGAGTTTCATCTGGAAGAGGAAGCGCAGGAGCGTCACGCGCGCGGACTGCCGGAGGCAGACGCCCGCTGGGCGGCGCGTCGCGAGCTGGGCAACCTCGCGCTGGTGCAGGAGGACACACGCGCCACGTGGGGATGGACGATGCTCGAGCAGCTCGGCCAGGATCTGCGCTACGCGTGCCGGACGATGGCCGCGAACAGGCTGTTCACGTCGCTGGTGGTCCTGTGCCTCGCGCTGGGCATCGGCGCCAACACGGCGATCTACAGCTTCATCGATTCGATTCTGCTGCGTCCGCTGCCGGTCGCCGATCCAGACTCGCTGGTCCTCCTGAACTGGCACGCGAAGCTCACGTCCAGGCGGGACTTCGTCATGCACAGCATGAGCGGGAGCACCTGGGGCGATCGCCGCTCGGGATCGACGAGCGGCATGTTCCCCTACCAGGTGTTCGAGCTGTTCCAGAAGGACGACTCGGTGTTCTCCACCGTGTTCGCGTACTTCCAGCCGAGTCTGGCGAAAGAGCTGAACCTGGCGATCAACGGTCAGGCAGATCTCGCAAGCGGCCTGACCGTCTCCGGCGATTTTTTCCGCGGACTCGGCATCCGCCCGGCCGCCGGCCGGCTGATCGCGCCGGACGACGATCGGCCGGGATCCGCTGCGGTCGTCGTGGTCAGCCACGCACTGGCTGACACGCGCCTCGGCGGACCCGCCGCCGCCGTGGGGCAGGCCGTGCTGATCAACAACCTGCCGTTCACGGTGCTCGGCGTGGCGCCGCCCGGATTCTTCGGCGTCGATCCCGGCGCGGCGCCTGACCTCTATCTGCCGATCCACGCCAACGAAATGCTGGGAGCGGCCCATCAGTTTGGATTCCGTCCCGAGCGGTACCTCAATCCTCATGACTACTGGGTCCAGGCGATGGGCCGCTTGCGTCCGGGCGTCAGCCTGGCGCAAGCGCAGGCCGCGCTGGCTCCGAAGTTTCACCAGTGGGTGGCCGCCACGGCGACGAACGACCGCGAGCGCGCGCAGCTTCCCGAGCTGGTGCTCAACCCGGGCGCAGGCGGACTCGGCACGCTCCGCCGCACGTACTCGCAGCCGCTGTACGTGTTGATGGCGATGGTCGGACTGATTCTGATCCTGGCCTGCGCCAACGTCGCGAGCCTGCTGCTCGGCCGCGCGACGACAAGAGGGCGCGAGATTGCCTTGCGTCTGAGTCTCGGCGCAGGACGGGCTCGCGTCGTGCGTCAACTGCTGACCGAGAGCATCCTGCTCGCGTCGCTCGGCGGAGCGCTCGGCGTGCTCTTCGCGATCGCCGGCATTCGTTTCCTCACGCTCCTGCTCGCGAACGGCCAGTCCGGTTTCACGCTGCGGGCGGAGGTGAACTGGCACGTGCTGGGCGTGGCATCCGTGCTGTCGCTCCTGACAGGCATCGTGTTCGGTCTCGCGCCGGCGATCCGCGCGACCGGCATCGACGTCATCCCGGCGTTGAAGGAGGTCCGCGCGGGCGAACCGGGCGCGCGGCACCGGTTCGGGCCCGTCACGCTCAGCCACGCGCTCGTGATCGGACAGATCGGCATCTCGCTGATGCTCCTGGTCGCGGCGGGACTCTTCGTGCGAACGCTGTCGAACCTGCAGTCAATCGAGCTCGGCTTCAATCGCCAGAGCGTGCTGCTGTTTCAGCTGAATGCCCGGAAGGCCGGCTACGGCGATCAGAATATCGGCGCCTTCTACGGCGACTTGTTGAAAACACTGAGCGCGGTTCCTGGAGTGCGCGACGCGAGCCTGTCCGATTCGTCGCTGATCGAAGCGGGATCGGGAACGCCGATCAACCTGCCCGGACAGCCGGCCGATCCGGCGACGCGTTTCCTCTCCGTCGGCCCGCGGTTCTTCGCGACGATGCAGATTCCGATTCTGGCGGGGCGCGACCTCGGCGACACGGACCGATCGGCATCGCCGTCCGTCGCCGTGATCAACGAAGTGTTTGCCAAGGCAAATTTCGGCAACCGGAATCCGCTCGGGCAGCATTTGCTCATGACCGCCGGCGACAATCAGCTTGGGCGGGACATGGAAATCGTCGGCGTCTCAAAGGACGCGCGATATGGCGGCCTGACGGACAACATTCCGCCGGTCGTGTATTTTCCGTACGACCAGGGCTTTCCGCGGCCGAACGAGATGGTCTATGCGCTGCGCACGTCCGGCGATCCGCTCGGTTACGTGAACGCCGCGCGTGAAGCGGTGCGGCGGGCCAACCCGCGCGTGCCGCTGTCGAACATCAGAACCCAGGATGCGGACATCGACAGGACCATCAACCAGGAGATCACGTTCGCCCAGTTGTGCAGCGGCTTCGCCATCGTCGCGACGCTGATCGCCTGCGTCGGTCTCTACGGAGCCGTCTCGTACAGCGTCGTCCGGCGCACGGCGGAGATCGGCATCCGGGTGGCGCTCGGCGCCCAGCGTGGACGCGTCGTGCGGATGGTGCTGCGTGAAGTCTTCGTGCTGGTGGCGAGCGGCCTGGCGATCGGCCTGGCCGCGGCGGTCGCCACGTCGAGGTTCGTCGGATCGTTTCTCTACGGCATGAGGCCCAACGATCCGCTGACGCTGACGCTCGGCGCACTGATTCTGCTGAGCGCCGCCCTGCTGGCGGGCTACCTGCCCGCGCGGCATGCGTCGCGAATCGATCCAATGGTTGCGCTTCGGCACGACTGATTCTGTCGCCCACGCATCGCCACACTGGAATCCCGCCGGGGCCGGGCGTTAAGATTCTGAAGGAGTGGCGACATGAATATCGTGCTCTGGGTGCTGCAAGGACTTCTCGCGGTGGCGTTCTTCGCCCATGGCGGCCTGATGCTCTTTCCGCCCGCGGCGGTGGCCGCGCAGATGAACGCCACGCTGCCGCGCTGGTTCTCGGTCTTCATCGGCGTCGCCGAAGTGCTGGCCGCCGTCGGATTGATCCTGCCAGGCGTCACACGGATTCAGCCGCGGCTGGTGGCGTGGGCGGCCGCCGGCATCATGATCGTCATGATCTGCGCGACCGGATTTCACACGATGCGCGGAGAGGTCAGCTCCGCGATCACCACGCTCGTGCTCCTCGCGTTGGCGACATTCGTCGCGTACATGCGGTGGCGAGTTCTGCCGATCATGACCAGGCGGAATGCCATGCCGTGAAGTCGGGCATATGCCGTGGTCGGTGTGCTCAACTGCACATCAATCAGGATCCCGATCGTCCATAGTCGACGTGCACACATTCAAAGGAGTCACAACATGAACGGACGTCGACTCATCAGTTCACTCGTCGTAACAGGCGCTCTTCTCGTCCCTGGCTTGAGCCAGGTGGCTGCAGCGCAAACGAGGGCCAACGTCAGGGTTGGCCCGGTGACGGTTCGCGTCTACGATCGCGTCCACAAGGACTATCACGTGTGGGACAGCCAGGAGGATCGCAGGTACCGTGAGTACCTCAACTCCAGCCACCAGACCTACCGCCCTATCAACAGACTCAGCCGGCAGCGGCAGGCCAACTACTGGAATTCGCGTCACTCCGACAGATAAGTCGACGCTCGGGCCGCGGCGTTAGAAGTGCACGCCCGGCCCGAGTACTCCGACGAAGACAACTGATACGACACATCCCGCCACAATCCAGACGACGCTTCGCTCCAGGCCGGCGGGTTCCGCCGCGGGCCGGCGCCCGCGCAGGAACTGCGTGAGCCAGAGAAGCCCGGACGATCCTCCAAACGACGATGCCGCCGCCGAGATCGCAATGAGGATGGGACCAACGGGATTGAAGAATCCCGCCACGCAGAACAGCACGCCGCCCGCGAGGTACGCAGGCACCGTGAGCACGCGGGCTCTCGCCATGCGCCGCTCGTCGCTGCCCACGAGCGAACCCAACCAGTCCGCCGATCGGCGCGCGATGAGAAAGTAGAGTGCTCCGCCGAAGATGGCCATCGCGGGACGCCAGAGAGCCGGCGGCATCGACGCCGAGACGTCAGCCCAATCGCCGATGTTCCCAACGCCCGAGAAGAGAAAATAGCCGGCGCCCGACAACAGATTCAACGTGGTGAACAGCCACAGGAAGTAAGCGGCGTGCGGTTTCTCCTGCGGATTGGTCCTCTTGAACGCAGGAAGTGCTAGCGCGCCGGCGACACAATTCGCGATCGTGCCCGCGGCCGCGACGCCGCGGCGGGCGATCGTGCCCATCGTCGCGTCGCCGCAGTCGAAATGCACGGACGACAGCACCAGCGGCCGGCCGCCGAGGATCACGCAGGCACCGCCGTGCCCGAGCGCCTCGTGCACAACGTTCGACGCGGCGTACGCCACGAGCGCGATCGCAATCACCGTCGGAAGGTCCGTGCGCCGAGGCTTACCGCCCTGCGGGATCACGTTCAATCGTCATCAACGTGAACGAGCCAGGCAGCACCGGGGCCCGGCCTCTGGCGCCGGCGGGCGCCGGTCCGAACTTGGCGGAGACAAGGAACACGCGATGCGTGATCGAGTCGAGCCCCATGTTGCGCGCCGCCGGCGCCGTCGGCACGCTTTCGACGACGCGATATTGGTCGGGCGAATCCTGATGAACGACTGTCAGCGTACCGTCCGCGTTCGATGCGAACGCGTTGGCGGAGAGCGCGTCGTATCCGGCGCCGTCGACACCGCTGCCAATCGGCACCGTCGCGACGACCTTGCCGGCCTGATAGTCGGAGATCGCCATCACGCCGCTGCGGCATCCACTGAACAAACGGTAATGGGCGGTGTCGATGGCCATCGCGACCGGTTGCTTGCACGGGGCCGTCGGCCAGCGCCGCACCACCGTGGCCGTCTTCGCGTCGATCTCGACGACTTCGCTGATATCCGTCAGGTTCGCGTACACCTTGCCGTCGCCGGCCGACGCGCCGTATTCCGGCTTGCCGCCGAGTGGAACGTTCGTGATCAGCGTGCCCGCCCTGGGATCGATCACCGTCGAGGAGTGCGCATCCCCGTTGAACGTGAACACGCGCTTCGATGCATCGTCGTAGATGACGGCGTCAGCGTCCTCGGCGGCGGGAATCCGGCCGAGCACCTTGAACGTTTTCAGGTCGAACATCACGACTGACTGGTCGTTACCGGACGTAGCAAAACCGTGGCCCGTGTCGTTCGCGACGGCAGTCCCATGCGCGCCCTGGATGCCGGTCACCTCGCCGAGCAGCTTGCCGTTCTCCTCGTCAACGACCATCACGCGATTCTGCCGGCCGATGAACAGCCGATGATTCGGCGGGTCCGGGACGATGTAGTCCCAGCTGCCGTCGCCGCCGAGCACGTAGGTCTGCGTGATGCGGTATTGCGCCGCTGCCTGAACGAGAGCGGCTGCTGCCGTCAGGGCGAGTATCAGATAGCGCATGGTGCCCCCTGCAAGAAATCTATTGTCCCCGTACACTTCCATTCAACTCGACGTAATTCTCCGAGGACCTCGTCCTGGAAAGGCTCCGACCTAAACAGTCCAAACACAAGCTCCCCTCTCCGGAGTTGCTCTCGCGTATTCGCTATGATTATCTTCGTTGCAGTGCCGCTTTAGAAGGGAAGCACAACGATGGCAACTAAAAAAACGGCCAAGGCTCAGCACCACTCGTACTCGGCGCACGAATACATCAAGGTCGTGCCGCTGCATTCGCCGGAGCCGGCGCTCGCCGCAGCGGCGATGCCGCATCTGGTCTATTCCGGCGGTCCGCTGCTGACCAGCGTGCAGGTCTACACTATTTTCTGGGGAAAGAAGTGGTCCGCGGAGCCGGGCGCGGGGATGGCGACGAAGCTCAACGCGTTCTATAAAGCGATTCTTGGGAGTCCGCTCATCGATCAGTTGGCCGAATACAGCGTCCCCGGCAAATCGATCACGCATGGATCGCTGGTTGGTTCGAAGGTCATCACGGCCAACCCGCCCGCCGCAAGCGTCACGGATACGAGCATTCGGACGCAGCTGAACGCGTGGATCAGCGCGCGCACCGTGCCGGCGACGACGGCGAACACGTTGTACTTCATCTACCTCGATCCGGGGATTGTCTCGATCATGGGCGGCTCGAAATCGTGCAGCAGCTACTGCGGCTACCACGACGCCGTCGGCAAGGTCTACTACGCGGTGATGCCCTACCCGAGCTGCTCCGGCTGCCTTGGCGGGCTGGCGGCGTTCGACGCGCTCACGGGCACGAGCTCCCACGAGCTCTGCGAAGCGATCACCGATCCCGTTCCTGGCGGCGGGTGGTATGACAGTCAGAACGGCGAGATCGGCGACATCTGCGCGTGGCGCTTCAAGCAGGTCGCCGGCTACAACGTGCAACTCGAGTGGTCGAACGCGCAGAACCAGTGTGTGTAGCGTGAGAGTGCGCGTCCGGTGACGCGAGCCAGTCGTTTATTGCTTTTGATCGCCGGCGCCACGGTGATGGCGCTGCTGGTCTGGAGTACCGGCCCGCGCCTGCTGCTGAGCCTGGTCGAACGCGTCGGACGGCGCTTCCCTCTCGTCGTCGTCATCTATGCCCTGCACGTCTGCGTTCGCGGCGTGGCCGTGTGGCGCACCGCTCCGGACGGCGCCGTTCCGTTCCGTGACGTGCTTCGCGCGCAGTTCTCGGCCGAAGCCGTGGAGATGCTGACGTTCACGGGCCCCTTTCTCGCGGAGCCGACAAAGGGCTGGCTCCTCACGCGACGGGGGCTCGGCATGCCTGACGCGTTTGCGGCCGTCATCACCGAACACCTGCTGTACGCCGTCGTGTCCACCTGGCTCATGGCGGCGGCGGCATCACTCCTGCTGATGCACGGCATGCTGCCCTCCGCGGTCTGGCCCGCGGCCGCGGTCGTTCTGATCGTGACGATCGCCTTTCTCGCCGCATTTGCGTACGCTGCCGTGACCGGCGTCGGCGTCATCGTGCCGATCCTAAGGCGGCTGCGGCTGGTCATTGACGCGTGGGGCGCCGACGGAGCCGAGCGCGCGGCTCGCGCGTTCGAGCCGATCGAGCACGCGATCGTCACCTTTCTCCATCGCCGATACCCGCGTGTTGCGGAGGTGATCGCGATCGAGGCGTTCGCGCAACTGATGCTCATCGCCGAAGTGTGGATCCTCGTCGCGTCGCTCGGATTTTCGGTATCGCGGAGCACGCCGCTCATCATCGAGGGCGGCGTGAAGTTCATCGGGATCGCGTTTGCCTTCATTCCCGGCCAGTTCGGCGCGTTCGAAGGCGTCTACGCGTTTCTCGCGCATGCGGTCGGATTGCCCGCGGCGGCCGGCCTCACGCTGGCGCTCGTGCGCCGCGCGCGAAGTCTGCTGGTCGCCGCGGGCGGTCTCGTCGTGCTCAGCGCGAGCGGGGCGGTTCCGGGCAGAAGCCAGGCGTGAAGCCGTGCGCGCCCTCACGACGCTGCAGCGGATCGACCGTGGCGCCGGCTGGCAGGATGCCGAGCCTGACGAGCTGCGGCCGGAACTCGTAGCGGATATTCATCGTGTGCGCGGGTGCGCTTTCGAGATCCAGCCACACCTCCTCGACCGGATGGCGGGTGTCGCGGCCCATCCCGGTCGCGGCGTATTCATCCTTGGCTTTGTTCCTCGCTCCCGCAGCCGGCGCGGCCATTGATTCCGTTACAGACTCATTCGCAGTGATGGACACGCGCTCCTTGAAGAACACGGCTGAGATGACTCCCAGGTTGGTGGTCTTGCCGAGGGCCTGACCATACGAGCGTTCCTCGGTGGTGAATTCGAAGCGGCGCGCGACGGTCTGGCTCGTCTGCCACCCGCTGATCGTGATGGTTTCATATGGACCGAGCACCCACTTGCGCGCGTCATTCGCCGTCGTCTCACGCGCATCGATCGTGTTGAGCCCGTCGACCGACAACGCGACAGCCACGCGGACGGCGAAGGGATTGCGTAGCCGGATGGAATACTCCCGGCCTTTGAGCGCCTCGATGTACCAACGCCCATCATGCGCGTAACGGGATTGAGCAGCGCCGTTCACGAGGATGTCGACGTCCGGAACGGCTGGCCGCGCCGGGAATGCGGACGCTCCAGCGCGCGGACCAGCGGCGAGTGCGAGACAGGCGGCAATCAGGTAAGCGAAACGGTAGTTCATAAGTCCTCCTGTTCTTAGAACGGAGGAGGTCGGGAAATCTTGCAGGGCGCAGTGATAGGGTTCTCAGGGTCTGACGCTGTAGGGTTCTCGCATTCCGAGAGGGAACCCTGAGTGATGCCGAAGAGAACCTTGGGTAATCCCGAGAGAACCCTGAATGATCCCGAGAGCACCCTGGGCGATCTCTTAGTGAAGGCTCTAATATCTTGTACGGCGGGAAACGCTCAAGGAGGACAGCATGATCTATTCGATCATCGTCGGGCTGATTGCGGGCTGGCTGGCCGGGCAAGTCATGAAGGGCGGCGGCTACGGAATACTGATGGACATCGTCCTTGGCCTGCTCGGAGGCATCATCGGAGGCTGGCTTTTTGGTGTGCTGGGCATCTGGCCGGGCGGCGGGCTCGTAGGCTCGATCATCGTGTCCTTCGTCGGCGCGATCGTCCTCGTCGGTCTGACCCGGATGATCAGGCGGCCTTAGCCACGGAGGCCGTGGCGTCATCGTTGCCAGCGCCTGAGGTAGACGTGGGCTCATCGAGGAGTGTCGATGTGCACTGGTGTCGTTCGACCATCAGTCAAGGAGAGTTCCATGCTGAAGACAACGACCCTGCTTCTCCCGTTCCTACTTGCGGCGCAGGCTGCCCAGGCCCCCTATCCCGCCATGGCTCCCCTCGATCAGTACTTGATGCCGGACGAACAGGCTGAAATTGCGCTGGCCCGCAGCGCTGCACCCGCATCTGTGTCGGACGGAGCCGAAGTGATGGTGCTGGGGCGGGAGGGATATACGGCTGCGGTGAAAGGCAGCAACGGCTTTTTGTGTCTCGTGGAACGAGCATGGGGGGGCGCGACCAGTGATTCGGGCTTCTGGAACCCGAAGGTCCGCGCTCCACATTGTTTCAATGCGCCAGCCGCAAAGACCTTTCTGCCCATCTTCCTGATGAAGACCAGACTGGTGCTGGCAGGAGAGTCGAAGGCGGCGATCCTGCGGGAGACCGCATCGGCGCTGAATACGGGAAAGCTACCGGCGCTCGAGCCCGGGGCGATGTGCTACATGACGTCGAAGCAGCAGTACCTGAACGACCGGGACAAGAGCTGGCATCCGCATCTGATGTTTTTTGCTCCCGGCAATGCGGCGAAGAGCTGGGGAGCCAATCTGCCGGGCTCACCCGTCATCGCGGCGGATGACCCTGAAGAACGTGCAACCATTTTCATGGTCTGGGTGGGCACATGGTCCGATGGGACGCCGGCTCCGTCGATCGCGCGCTGATCCTCACGGCTTTCGCGACGCCACCACGGCAAACATGCCGCGGCGCCAGGCGACTTCGACGTCGAACCCGCAGCGCGTCAGCAGACGCAGCTCACGGGACAGCGGCGTGTAGGCGTCCTCGCGTTGCCATGAGCGAAAATATGCGGCCGTCTCGCTCTCGCTGTAGGTGCGTCGAAGATGATCGCGCCACGCGCGTCGCTGCAGCGTCCTCACGCCACGATGCGTCGCCGGATGGCAGTCTGCGCTGACGAACAAGCCGCCTGCGGGGAGCGCGCGGTGGATCCGGCGGTACAAGCGGATCCTCGCTGCGTCCGTGCGGACGTGATGCAGGGCCAACGCGGCCACGACGGCGTCCGTCTTCGGTATCGCGACAGCCTCGAACGAGC
>Ga0193726_1001714_pt1 | contig 16311 bp, 12 predicted proteins | sample H2c1metaG_FD_144928 | JGI IMG/M metagenome (GOLD analysis project Ga0193726, IMG submission 144928) | Soil microbial communities from a riparian zone of the East river system, Colorado, United States - H2c1 | ecosystem: Environmental > Terrestrial > Soil > Riparian zone | place: USA: East River... | reverse complement strand
CTGGCCGGCAAGGTTGTTGTCGCGATAGCTGCGGATGCCGAAGTAGATGAGCAGGAACGACGCCACCATGATGGTGTAGCCGAGGGCCATGCTGTGACCGGAGCCGATCTTGTCTGCGAGGAGCAGCGAGCAGGCTGTGAGGGCAGAGATGATGAAGCCGGAGATGAGGCCGAAGGCGAGGACGGTTTTCTTCATGGGAGGCTCCCGGATGTTGGTGATAATGGAATCACGATGCGTTCGGGCAGGGCCGGACGTCGTCATCCTTTTGGATGATTTTCCGGGAGTGGCTCGAAAATAGTGCTTTTGGGTGAGGCGATCATGGCAGCAAGCCGAGTTCTTTGCCGTGCCGCACGGCCTGGGTGCGGCGCGTAGCTCCGAGCTTGTCGAAGGCGCGGGAGCAGTGGGTCTTTACCGTATTCTCGGAGACGAACAGCTGAGTGGCGATCTCGCGATTGCTGAGGCCGCCCGCGATGAGCGTGAGGACTTCGAGCTCGCGGTCGGTGATGCCGAGGCTCTTCTGCCGAGCGGTGTCTGGCGCAAAAGGCGCGGCTGAGTCGGCGCCCCTGCCCGAATCCGGGGCGAGGATTTTTGTCACCACGATCGTCCTCCGGTTGCGCGTGATGCGCAGGCCCAGCCAGATGCCGAAGGTGGCGAACAGCATGGCGATGAGGGCGCCGTAGAGCTCGACCGAGTGCTCGATGACGATGAAGCGGTATTCGGTGTATTGCAGGGTGACGATGAGGAGGCCGCCGACCAGACCGAAGATGAGAACGTGGCGCTTCATTGGATTATGGAGAAGTGTACGGCAAGGACGGATGAGGGGCGTCTTAGTGCTTCGCAGCATGCCATGAAGCCGCCGGATTCTGCCAGATGAGTATGTTGATCGCAATTCGCGTATGGTGTAGTTACGGCGAAATTGCGTAGCGAGTGCTCCCATGCCCGTTGGCGCGCATGATCATTTAGACGAGCTGTATCACAAGCAAAACTTGCTTCTCGAGGAAGCGACGCATCTCGAGGGCGCGCGCGATTTGCTGGACGCCGACGCAGCGGGTGCGAACCGTCGCTACATTCTGGAGTTGCAAATCACCGCGCTGCGCGAAGAGTCGAGCAGAATCGCTGCGCGCATATCCGATATTCTGGAGCGCGACTTGCAGCGCTGATCGAGATATGGGCTCGCCACGCAAGGTCAACTCGCGGATCGTTCCGTCTCGATCTCGTGCAATGACTTCCCGGCATTTTTTGGCGCCCACAACGTACCAATCAACCCGCTTGCCACCAGAAAACCCGTCAGTATCCACGCGAGCTTGGTGAATCCGGTCGCGGTCAGTATCGGCACGAAAAAGCTCCAGATGCCAAGTCCAATCCGCACAATCGCAAATGTGAGGCCCTGCGCGGTGCTGCGAAGCAAGGTGGGAAACAGTTCAGCGCTCCAGAGTTGGAAGAAAGACTGCGCGCCGAAACCAGAACCGAACCAAACGAGGATCAAATAGGTCACTGCCACCGGCGTCGTGAGGGGAAAGATGGCCAGGAGCGACATGCCGAAGATCTGGATCAGACTCGATATTCCGATGAGAGCGCGCTGACTCACCCGGTCGGAGAAGCGCATGAATACCAGGCCGATGGACAGCATCGCGACCACGAATCCGCCGGCCTGCATGGCGACGCTGGCGGCTTGGCTCTGCGCACCCACAGTTCGCAGTATGTAAGGGAAGAAGAATCCATTGGTTCCGGCCCAAAGGTTCCAAATGCCGTACATGCAGATCAAGAACAGCATCGCCTTGATGTTTTGCGGCGTAAAGAGCGCGCGCAACTTGGCGCCTTCGTTCGGCACGCCCGCCGCCTTTTCTGCCTGCGCCTTTTCCCAGAGCGCTGACTCCTTCATGCCGCCGCGCATGAGTGTGAGCACGAGAGCAACCACTGCGAGATGCGCGAACACGATGCGTGCACCGAGCACGCCCAGCGGCGCCAACACCAGGAACATGAGGAGCACCATCACAGGCCCGAGATACCAGAGCACCTGTGCAACGCCGCTGTGCTTGCCTCGCTCCTTCGAGGGCGCAAGTTCTGCGATGAGCGACCATGAGGCTGGAATATCGGCGCCAACCGCCAATCCCACGACAATAAAGCCGACCACGATCATCCAGGGCTGTACGGCAAACACCAGCCAGGCCATGCCGAAGGCATAGAACAGCATGTCGTACTGATAGATTTTCTTGCGGCCGAACAAGTCGCAAAGCCGGCCGCCGATGAGCGCGCCGACACCTGCCGAGATCGCGTTGGCGCTAAAGGCGCCCAGCAGACCGATGAAGCCGGGACTGAGATGATAGGTCGTCGCCCACAGAGCGAGCGCCGCAGACCCGGAAACGATCGAGCCGGCGTCGATGTAGTTCGCCAACCCCGCAAGGATGGTGTTCTTCCAGTCATCGCGAGTCGACATCTAATGGCCGCCGGTCGGTTTCATACTCGACGGTCGCAGAGGCGGATAAAATTGTCAAGTACGATCAGAATCAATCATTTATAGTCTGTTGAGGAGATTTGGCCGCAAAGTGACGGTGGAGGCGGCAATAGGCGTGGACAATGCTGAGGAGCGCGGGTGGCTGGCGGCCACAAGGAAATCGGGATACAACAAATTCCTTCTCAACAGCGCACATTCCGCCATAATTTGGGCGCAAATACGCGGAGTATTGATCAAATGCATGCAACGGAACGGCAAAGGGCGATCCTAACGATTCTCGGAAAGCGCGGCTTCATCGCGTTTCGGGATTTGGAAACGCACATTGAGGGTTCACCGGCTACGTTGCGGCGGGACCTGGAACGCATGGCGAACGAGGGGCTCATCGAGCGCGTTCGCGGCGGCGCCAAGATTATCGAGAGCGAACGATCGGCGCCGCAAGCGCACCTGTCGGGCGTTCCATTTCACGAGAACATCTCGCGCAATCGCAAACAAAAAGAGGCGATCGGCCGTGCGGCCGCGGCACTCTGTAGTGCCGGCCGCGCGATTATGATCGACGGCGGCTCGACCACGCTGCAAATGTGCCGGCACCTCGATGGACTGAATCTGCAGGTTCTGACCAACTCGTTGCACATCGTTACTGCATTGCTGCCGCAGACCGATACCCGCATTCTCATGCCCGGCGGCGCGCTGTTTCGCGAACAGAACATCATTTTGTCGGCCGTGGGCGATGACTTGATGCCGAGGTTTCATGCGCCGACGCTGTTCATGGGGGCAGCTGCGGTCGGCGCCCAAGGGGTGATGCAAGCCGACATCGTGCTGGTTGCCGCGGAACGGCGCCTCATCGACCGGGCTGACGAAGTGATCTTGCTGGCGGACAGCTCCAAATTCCAGAATTCATCCGGACACGTTGTTTGCGGCCTGGGCGAGGTTGACGTCGTAATAACAGACGACGGGGTGAGCGCCAAAGACCGGGCAATGCTTGAATCCGCTGACGTCAGAGTTATTGTCGCTTAAAGGTCCGGCGATTCAAGCGGCTCAAGCTCCCCAGCCTGCCTGAGCCCCTCCGACACGAGCGGCAACGATTTTCTGCTCGTAGCCGCTCGCACTAAACGCAGCAAGCGGTCGGGCAGGCAGGCCGCGTGATTCGCGCCACGCCGCCAGGTCCTTGCGCACGTCGGTGTAAAAGGCGTCCATGAGTATTTCGTTGGCGAGCAAAACATCGCCGGAGTTTTGCGCGGCATTCAGTGCCGGCCCATCGACGAGCAGCGCCCGAGCGGTCATTTCCTGAACATTCAGGACCGAGCGAATCTGGCCTGGAATTTTTTTCTCGATGTTGTGGCACTGATCGAGCATGAAGGCGACCTGCGAGTCCTTGCCATAGCCGCCGCCGCGGATTACTTCGAAGATGATGCGGAATAGCTGAAAAGGGTCTGCAGCACCGACGATCAGGTCGTCATCGGCATAAAAGCGTGAGTTGAAATCGAAGGAGCCGAGTTTGTTCAGACGTAGAAGAGTCGCGACGATGAACTCGATGTTCGTGCCGGGCGCATGGTGCCCGGTATCCAGGCACACCATCGCGCGCTCGCCCAGCGCGGTGACATGAGCGTAGGCCGTGCCCCAGTCAGGCACATCGGTGTGGTAGAAGGCGGGCTCGAAGAACTTGTACTCGAGCACCAGGCGTTGACTCGGGTGCAGCCGCTCGTAAATCTTGCGCAGCGACCCGGCCAGGCGATCTTGCCGGGCGCGTATGTCGTCCTGACCCGGGTAGTTTGTGCCGTCGGCGAGCCAGATCTTCAGGTCGCGCGATCCGGTCTGATGCATGATGTCGATGCAGGCGAAATGATGGTCGATGGCCTTTTGGCGAATGCGCGAATCCGAGTGCGTGACGCTGCCCAGCTTGTAGTCATCGTCCTGAAACGTGTTTGAATTGATCGTGCCGAGCGCAATGCCCTGGTCTTGCGCGTGTTTGCGCAATGCCTCGTAGCTATCGACCCGGTCCCAGGGAATGTGCAGCGCCACGCTCGGTGCGAGTCCTGTGTGTTTATGGACCTGCGCCGCATCTTCAATCTTCTCGAATGCATTGCGCGGCACGCCAGGCTGCGCGAAAACCTTGAAACGCGTGCCTGAGTTGCCGAAAGCCCAAGAAGGAAGTTCGATCGCTTGCTGCTCGAGTTGCGCTGCAATTCCTGAGAAGGCCGGCATGGTTCGGTCTCCCTAGCGGGTGAATGCCTGTGCGTTGCCCGCATCGACATTCAAGATGTTGCCGGTCGATTTGGCGGAGGCCGATGAGGCGAAGTACCAAACGGCCTCTGCAATGTCCTCCGGAAGCACGTTCAGCTTGAGCAAGGATCTTTTTCGATAGAACTCTTCGAGTTCCTCGCCGGGATCGACTCCATAGGAGTCGGCACGCTCTTTGCGCCAATCGCCATCCCAAATTTTGGAGCCTCGAATCACGGCATCCGGGTTCACGACATTGACTCTGATGCCGTGCTCGGCTCCCTCGAGCGCCAGGCAGCGCGCGAGGTGTACCGATGCCGCTTTTGCGGAGGCGTAGGCTGAGGCATTCGGTGTCGCCGCGAGGGCATTCTTAGAGCCGATGAATACGATGGAGCCGCCGTTTTGCAGTTTCATCAGGGTGAAGGCAGAGCGAGCCGCCAGAAAGTAACCTTCGACGAGCACGTCGTAATTCTTGCGCCACAGTGCAATCGTCGTCTCCTCGATGGCCGCCGCAGAGGCGATGCCCGCGTTGGCGACCAAGATATCGAGTCCGCCGAACTCTCGCGCGCAATCGGCAAATGCGGCTTGAACCTGCGACTCGTCGGTTACGTCGCATACGGCGGTGCGCAGCACGTCCTTGCCGTACTGCTTGCGCAGCGCATCCGCTGCGCCCTTCAAAGTATCCTGGTCGCGATCGGTCATCATCACGCAAGCGCCGTCCGCCAATAAGCGCTTCGCCGAGGCGGCGCCGATGGCGCCCGCCGCGCCGGTGACCAGCGCCACCTTGCCGGCCAAGGGTTTGGGTTTGGGCATGCGCTGCAGCTTTGCCTCCTCGAGAGCCCAATACTCGATATTGAACGCTTCTTGTTCATCCAAGCCGATGTATTTGCCGATGGCTTCTGCGCCCCGCATGACATTGATGGCGTTGCCGTAGAACTCTCCCGCCAGGCGAGCCGTCGTCTTGTCGGCGGCAAAGGTAACGCGGCCCACGCCAGGCACCAGCACCACGACGGGATTGGCATCGCGCATCTTAGGGTCGGTCGGCTTCGCGCAGCGTTGATAGTAGGCCGCATAGCCGTCCCGATATTCACAGACCCTGGCCTTTAGGTATTCGCCGTCCTCGAGCTTGCTCGGATCAAGCGTCAGCGGTGCGATCTTTGTGCGCAGAAAATGATCCGGACAGGAGGTACCAATGGCGGCGAGTTTTTCGAAATCCACGGATCCGACGAATTCCAACGTCTCGGCGTCGTCGCTGTAGTGGCCCACTTTGGATTGATGCTCGCTCATGAGCCCGCGCAGGCGCGGCAGCAGCCGCGCCGCGACCTCGGCACGCTGACTCAAAGGTGAAACTTTGGTTCCGCCGAAAGCGGCGCGCTGGGTCAGGCGGGCATTTAGAAATGTCGCCGCTTTGGCGATCAAGTCGATGGTGTTTTCGTAGCAGGCCTTGGAGTTCTCGGCCCAGCAAATGATCCCGTGGCCGGCCAGCATGACTCCGCGCAACCCTGGGCGCTTGGCGACATAGTCACGCAGCCGCAATCCCAGATCGAATCCGGGCCGCTTCCAGGCGAGCCAGCCGATCTCTCCGCCCCAAATATCGCGGGTCGCGGCTTCCCCGCCCGAAGAAGCGGCGAGCGCAATGATGGCATCGGGATGAACGTGATCGATATGGGCGAAGGGCAGATAGGCGTGCAAAGGCGTATCGATTGAGGCCGCGCGCGGATTGAGGTTGAACGTCGCATGAGGCAAATAGCCGACCATCTCGTCTTCGTAGGCAACGCCCCGGTACAATTTTTCAAGTCCGAGGAGCTTCTCCAAGTAAAGCGTGGAGAATCCGCCTGAATCCATGGAGCCGAGATCTCCGCCCGAGCCTTTGACCCACAGAACAGTGACCGGCTCGCCGCTGAGCGGATCGCGATCGGTAATTTTCGCGGAAGTATTGCCGCCTCCGAAATTCGTTACCGTAAGATCGGATCCCAGAAGGTTCGATCGATAGAGGAGCAATTCGGACGGTGTCAGCTGTTGGGCGCGCTCATCCGACCAGCGACTTTTCGGCACCAGAAACGGCAGAGCGCCGACGGCGCGCCGGACCGATTCCTGGTCTCGCTCATGTCTGTCGCTCTCCTATGAATGCTGACGGAAGCATATCAAGATTCGCTTCATTTAGTATCATATTCGGTCAAAGACGGTCATAATATCTCATCGCGGCGGGCGGCGGGTGTGGGGGCTTGAAGAGTGCTACAGCGTTGCGTCGTCGTATTGGATGCAGGCAAAACCAACGCGAAGCTGACACTGTGGGATCCGGCCGGCCGTCCACTGGCGCATCGTGTTCGTGCCAATGGTAATCATCAAACTGCCGGATATCGAGCGCTCGATGCAAATGGCATCGAGAACTGGGTCATTGAGACGCTCAGCGAGTTCGCACGGCTAGGTGATCTAGGCACAATCATCCCCGTTGGCCACGGCGCGGCCGCCGCGCTCATTCTGGACGATCGCTTGTTTGCCGCGCCGATGGATTACGAACAGGAGTTCGACACGGCCGAGCGCGAGCGCTATGCCGCGCAGCGCGACTCGTTCCGAGAGACTGGATCGCCTCTGCTGCCGCAAGGCCTCAATCTCGGCATGCAATTGCACTACCTTGAACGCTTGACGCGGCCCTGGCCCGACGGCCTATCGATCATTCCTTGGCCACAATATTGGGCCTGGCGGCTTTGCGGCGTACGGGCAAGCGAGGTTTCGAGCCTTGGATGTCATACCGACCTATGGAAACCGCTGAAGGGCGAGTACTCGGAACTGGCCAAGTGCCGGGGTTGGTCCGAGCGGATGGCGCCATTGCGAGCAGCCGGCGAGCAACTGGGGTACCTGTCGCCTGAGTGGACGGCGCGAACCGGCGCGCCCAAGAATTGCGTGGTGCTCTGCGGTCTTCACGACAGCAATGCCGCGCTGCTGGCGGCGCGTGGCCATGCGCAACTGCGGGATAGTGACGCCACGGTGCTGTCCACCGGCACATGGTTCGTGGCGATGCGCTCGCCGAACGCAAAAATCTCAATCGATGTTTCGAAGTTGGACGAGGCGCGCGATTGCTTGGTCAACGTCGACGTGCAAGGGCGGCCGATACCCTCGGCCCGTTTCATGGGAGGGCGTGAACTCGAGCTGATAAGCCAGGTGAGTGCGCAGCAGCTCACCAATTGCGAGCCGCAAAAATTGATCGGTCGGCTGGCGGCGCTGCTTGACACGGGGGCGGCGGCGATGCCGACGTTTGCCGCTGGATTTGGCCCATATCCGCGGGCACGCGGCGAATGGCGCAACAAACCGCACGATGCGGGTGATCAGCGCGCGATCGCCGGACTCTATCTTGCACTGATGGCCGACGCATGTTTGGATCTCGTCGATTCGCGCGATACGCTGCTCATCGAGGGTCGCTTCGCCGAGGCTGTCATCTTTGTCGGTGCGCTGGCTGCGTTGCGTCCCCGGCAAAAATTGTTCATTTCCAATGCTGTTGACGTGCCTTACGGCGCGCTGCGGTTGATTTATCCTGAGCTGGCGCCGAGTTCGCCGCTTCTGCCGGTTGCACCTCTGGATGTCGATTTCCGCGGCTATGCCCGCGCCTGGCGCGAGCACGCAGCACCAGGCGGCGGCTAAACCACGCTCGTGCGCAGCAGTTCGAGCATGCGTTCGCGCATGATGAATTTCTGCACCTTGCCGGTGACGGTCATGGGAAACTCCGACACGATATGCACGTAGCGCGGGATCTTATGGCGCGCGATTTGTCCGCGGCAAAATCCCCGAATTTCCTCCGGCGAGGACTCCATGCCGGGCTTGATCTGCACCCAGGCGCAAACCTCTTCGCCGTACTTCTCGTCGGGGATGCCGAACACCTGAGCGGCCTGCACTTTGGGGTGACGATATAGAAACTCTTCGACCTCGCGTGGAAAGACATTTTCGCCGCCGCGAATCAACATGTCTTTCAATCTCCCGGTAATGGTGCAGTAGCCGAGTTCGTCCAATTCGCCCAGGTCGCCGGTGTGCATCCAGCCATCTGCGTCCACAGCCTCACGCGTTTTGTCGGCGTCATCCCAATAGCCCTTCATCACCGAGTAGCCGCGCGTGAGTATTTCGCCGGCTGTGCCGCGCGGCACCACGCGCCCTTGCGAATCGACGATCTTGACTTGTAGATGGGGGTGAATCCGGCCCACCGTGGCGACGCGCCGCTCGACGGACTCGGTTGTGCTGCTCTGGAAGCTCACCGGACTCGTCTCGGTCATGCCGTAGGCAATGGTGATTTGCTCAGCGTGCATGTCGCGGATCACCCGGCGCATCACTTCGATCGGGCAGGGGGCGCCCGCCATGATGCCGGTGCGCAGCGTGCGCAAGTCAAAGCGCGAAAATGCCGGGTGCTCGAGTTTGGCAATGAACATCGTCGGCACGCCGTAGATCACGGTGCAGCGTTCGGCCTCGATGGCTTCGAGCGTGCGCAGCGGATCAAACCATTCGGCCGGGTACACCATGGCGGCGCCATGCGTGACGCAGCCCAAGTTTCCCATCACCATGCCGAAGCAGTGATACAGGGGCACGGGGATGCACATGCGGTCGCGCTCAGAGAGTTCCAGCGCGCGCGCCACGAAATAACCGTTGTTCAAGATGTTGAAGTGGCTCAGCGTCGCGCCCTTCGGCAGGCCCGTGGTGCCACTGGTGAACTGGATATTCACCGCATCATCGGGCTGCAACTCTCCTTCCAACTCCGCCAAGCGCGCAAAATCTTCGTCACGCGCGCGCGCCTCGACTTCATCGAAGCCCATGAGGCAGCCGCTTGAGCCGGCACCGATGCGTATGACGCTCGCGAGGCGTGGCAGCCGCGCGGCGCACAGTTCATTGGGCGCGCAGGCGTCGATCTCGGGCGCCAGCTCGCGCAGCATGGCGACGAAGTCTGCTTGTTTGAATCCCGGTGCCAGGACCAACGCGCGGCAGCCGACCTTGTTCAGGGAGAATTCCAATTCATTCAGCCGGTAGGCGGGATTCAGGTTCACGAGTATCAATCCCGCTTTGGCGCTGGCGAATTGCGTGATGGTCCATTCAGCGCAATTGGGGGCCCAAATGCCGATACGGTCGCCGCGCTCGAGCCCTAAACCGATCAGGCCGGCTGCGAATGCGTTGACTCGCTGTTGTAGCTGCCGATAGGTCAGGCGCAGTTGTTGGTGCCGGACGATGAGCGCATCGTGCTCGCCCCATTCGGCCGCCGCGGCATCAAAGGCAGCACCTAGTGTTTCGTAGCGCAGCGGAGCCGCATCGAGCCCATGAACAAAACTGGTTTGCATGCCGTCCAAGCGCCGCCTCCCCGTTACCGACCGCTTAAGTACTCGACCGATTATGATCGAAAATTATGCTTTAAGAGAAATTATGCTTGACCTTGATCAATAGCTCGGCTCATGCTTTGTTGTGCCGCCAACAATGCTGGGGAGATTTTGATGCGCGCAATACTCGTCACGGGGCTTCGAGCGCGTAGCGCGGGCATTCTGTTCGCTGCCGTACTTGCGAGCGCTTCTTTGTGGTTGGCTCCAAATGGCGTGGCCGCCGACGCGCATCCCGAGGTGGCGATTTGGCCAGGGGTGGCGCCGGGCTCGGAACATGCCACGCAGCGCGAAGTTTCCGCGCCTGCTCTCATCGGCGAATTCATCGCCGTGCGCAATGTCGTGCGGCCGACGCTCACGCTGTACCGCGCTTCTCAGGAGCCGGCCAGCGCCGCGGTGATCATCGCGCCAGGCGGCGCGTTTCGATTCTTGAACTTCGACACCGAGGGCACGCAAGCGGCGGAATGGTTCGCCGCTCACGGTGTCACGGCATTCGTGCTCAAGTATCGCGTGGTGGAAACACCCGCGCAGGATGCCGTGATGTGGCCGGTCTTCGTGGCGACCATGGCAAATACCAAGGCGCTATTCGCCAGCTTGGAAGAGGATGGAAGATTCGGCGTCGCGGACGGCATCCAGGCGCTGAAAGTGGTGCGGGCACACGCGCAGGAATGGGGCGTGCCCGAGCATCGCCTAGGGTTCATCGGATTTTCGGCGGGCGCGGCGGTGGCAAGCGGCGCGCTGCTCAAGTCGGCAGCAGCGGATCGGCCGGATTTTACGGCGCCGATCTACGGCGCGCCGTTCGGCGAGATCGGAAAATTGGAAGCTTCGCTGCCGCCGGTGTTCTTGGCCTATGCCGGCGACGACCCGCTGGTGCCGCTTTTCGTCGATGCGTTTTACCAGGCGCTACGATCCGCCGGACTGCACCCCGAAATACATATCTATGATCACGGCGGCCATGGATTCGGCATGCGGCGTCAAGGCACGAGCAGCGATCACTGGATCGATGATCTATTCAACTGGATGGTCGCGCACCAATTTGCGCGCGCACAACAAAATTAGGAGAAGCGCATGGGGCGGGAACTGTTAGGCGGATATTTCGCGGCGGGGATAGCGGTGCTGGCGGGCGCGCCGGCATTTGCGGCGGGCACTTCGTGCGAGGCACTCAAGAGTTTGAAGCTGCCGCAGACCACGATCACGGAAAGCGTTCAGGTGCCTGCAGGGAAATTCCAGGATCCGGGCATGTCCTTCCTGGGCGATGCTGACGTGCCGGAGCGCTGCCAGGTGAAGGCGACTATTCACCCCAGCGCGGATTCTGAAATCCGAATAGAGGTGTGGATGCCGGTGTCGGGCTGGAACCATAAATTCCAGGGTGCTGGTAACGGCGGATTCGCGGGCTCGATCCAGTATCGCGGCGGATTGGTGGAGGCACTGCAACGCGGCTATGCGGCAGGGTCCACGGATACCGGGCATGCGGTTACGGGCGAGGATGGTAAGTGGGCGATCGGACATCCAGAAAAACTCGTGGATTTTGGCAATCGCGCCGTGCATCTGATGACCGTGAACGGCAAGGCCATCGTCAAGGCGTACTACGGCAAGCCGGCGGCGAAGGCGTATTTCGCGTCGTGTTCGAACGGCGGGCGTCAGGCATTGATGGAGGCGCAGCGCTTTCCGGATGACTACAACGGCATCGTCGCGGGTGCGCCGGCGAATGATTGGACCGGACTCATGCTGGATTTCACTTGGAATATGCAGGCGATGATGCGGCCGGGTGCGTTCATTCCGGCGGATCGGGCGCCGGCGATTCAAGCGGCCGTGAACGCACGGTGCGACGCCTTGGATGGCGTCACCGATGGAGTGATCGGGCGCCCACAAGCATGTAAGTTCGATCCGAAGAAACTGCTGTGCAGCGGCGCTGAATCGGCCAGCTGCCTGACGCAGCCGCAAGTGACTGCGCTCGAAGCGATTTATCAAGGCATGCACAGCACAGACGGAAAAATCGCATTCCCGGGTTTTTCGCCGGGCGCGGAAGTGGGGGGTTGGGATAGCTGGATCTTCGGCAAGGAGCTCGGCGCAACTGCGCAAGGACGCTTCGGTGAAGGCTTCATGCGCGCCATGGTGTTGGGCGATACCAACTGGCAGCCGGGCAGCTTCGATGTGGATCGCGAGGCGCAAGGCATCATCACCAAGCTCGCCCCGGTGCTGAATGCCACCGATCCGGACTTGAGCCGCTTTGCGGCGCATGGCGGAAAGCTGATCGTGTTCCACGGCTGGGCGGACCCTGCGATCCCACCGTTGAACGCCATTCGCTACTACCAGTCTGTCGGCGCCAAAATGGGCGAGAGACGCCGCGGCGAGTTCGCGCGTTTATTCATGGTGCCCGGGATGCAGCATTGTTTCGGAGGTCCGGGACCGAGCAGCTTCGGCGGCATCGTGGCTGCAAGGCAGCCCGCGGACCCTGAGTCGGACCTGTCCGCGGCCCTGGAGCATTGGGTGGAAGGCGGTGTCGCGCCCGAGTCGGTGAAGGCGGTGAAACCTAAGAACCCGATAGCGGCGATTTTCGACTCATCGCGCGGCGGGGTGGAGCGCACGGCACTGTTGTGCGCGTACCCGAAAGTCGCGAAATGGAACGGTCAGGGCAGCAGCGACGAGGCGGCCAACTACAGCTGCGTCATCGAACCTTAGCGGAGTCATCGAACCTTGAGGCGCTACCAGGACTTGCGTATCCCAACCCGGAATACCCGGCCGACGACGTTGGCGTAGACCGCAGGTCCCGCCGGGGTCTCAGCCGGGCTTCGATCGAACAGATCCTCGACATCGAGCGATACGAACGTGCCCTTGGTCCAGCCTTGATTGGGCAGGGTGTAGCCCAAGTGCAGGTCGACGGTGGTGTAGGCGCCGGCGGTGTAGGGCACGGTGCCGCCATTGACGCTCAAGTCGTTCTGGTACTTGCCGGTGTAGTTGACGAACACGGTCGAGTCGAACTGCGCGAACTGCCATTGCAGCCGGCCTCGCGACAGCCATTTCGGCGTGCCTAAGTCGAGCTCGTTGGCGGCGGGACTGTTCACCGTGCCTTGGTTTTCGTACTTGCTGGTGAATTGACCGACGACGCCGGCCAGCATGTTGCCGGCGCCGATGCTCCAGCGATAGCTCAAGTCGTAATCGATGCCGTTGATGTTGCTGACGCTCAAATTTTGACGCCGCAAATCCAACAGCGTGGTGGGGAAGGCGGGATTCGGCGGCAACAAGACCACCAGCGGCAGGCCCGCGCCCAGCTGATTGATCAGCGCCTGGCTGGGGTTGCGGAAAATGAACGGCGAGAACGCCGGGTCGGTGAAAATTGCCGATGAGCCGTTGCCGAACGGCGGCACCGTGATGCGATTGGTATAGGCGACGTGAAAATACGTAAGGCTGGCTTTCAGGCCGTCGAGAAATGCGGGCTGAAAATCAGCGCCGAACGAATACGTGGTAGCGGTCTCGGCCTGCAGCCCAGGGTTGCCGCCCGCAAGCACGATGGCGTTGTACAACGGGGTTTGCGGATCGTTGCCCACGATGACGTTGGTGATCGGCGACGCACCGACCTCGACGATTTTACCGTCGATGGCATGCAGGTCGGACAGATTCGGCGCGTGAAAGGACTTGCCGTAGGTGCCGCGCAAGGTGAGTCCGTCGAGCGGCGTCCAGTTCAAGCCGTATTTCGGATTCTTGGTGGCGCCGAAATCGCTGTAGTCGTCGTAGCGGCCGGCGAGCGACAGGTCGAGGGCCTGCAGACCCGGCAATGCGTTCGACTTGCCGAACAGCGGCACGAACACTTCCGCATAAGCGGACTTGACGTTGCGGCTATCGGTGGCGCTGTTGAATGTGGACGGCGCTTCGCCCGGGCCTTGATGAAAATCGGCATCGAAGGTTTCGCGCCGGAACGCCGCGCCGATGGCCATTTTCACTTCGCCGCCGGGCAGCGTGAAAAGAGGTCCGTCGCCCTTTACGTCGCCTTCGGCGAAGGTCTGCGTGGCATGGTTGTAGTAGTTCCAATCCATGATGGCCGCCGCAACGGTGGGATTGGTGCGCGTGCCGAAGGGATCGAGCGCCGTGGCGGCTGTCGTTCCCGCGGCCGCCGCGTTCAAAAGATCGGTGTTAAGCGAGATGGGTTCTTGAGCTGTCGTTTTCGACGACCCATAGGTGCCGTACGCCGAGACTGCCCAAGCTGCCGGCAGCTTGAAATCGAATCCGACGGTGATATTGGTGCTCGAGGCGTCGGCGCTGGCGACGCCGTAGTTTTGACCGCCTAGATTGTCGGCACGAAAGTTGACGGTCTCGGAAGTGGCGTTGGAACCTGGGATCGGCTGGAAGAATGGGTTGGTGTTCGGAATCACCGCCGTGGCGTTCAGCTGCGTCTGGCGTCCGTCGGAGTTGCGCGAAGAATAGGAGGCATCGGACCATACGGAAATGCTGTCGGTGATTTCCTGATGACCGCTCAAGAATACGCTGTTGCGATTGCGCGACCAGAGCAGGTCCGAGGGACCCGTGGCATCGCAGAAGTTGGTCGTACCCGGCGCAAATCCCGGCGCCGCATAGTTCACGGCGCTGCCGGCTACAGTGACATTTCCAAGCGCGTTCCAGGTGTATTCATAGGCGAGCATCACCGAGCCGGTCGACCAAGTCTTGCCGAACAACTGGCTGAAATCGACGTCGTTATAGGAGCTGCCTTGGCCATAGCGCACGCTGGTTTCGGCGCCGTTGAAGTTCTGGCGGGTGATGAAATTCACCACGCCGGCGACAGCGTCGGAGCCATAGATCGCCGACGATCCATCGGGCACGATTTCCACCCGCTGCAGAGCGGCGGCTGGGATCACGTTCGGATCGAAGGAATTGGAAAGGATGCCTGCCGCGACCATGCGATGCCCATTGACCAACGACAAAGTGGCCTGAGGGCCCAAGCCGCGCAGACTCGGGGACGAGATGGCGTCCATGGCGCCGGCGACGCCGGGATTCTGCGAAAGATTGAAAAGACCCAGCTGCGGGACGGCGCTCATCACGTCGCTCACCGTTTCGGCACCGCTGGCGATGATGTCGTCGCGGCCAAACGTGACCAAGTTGGCGCCGACCGGGGCGATGCCGCGGATGCTGGTGCCGGTGGCGGTGACCACGATTTCCTCGAGCGGCGCCTGAGTATCATCGGGCTTTGCCGGCCCATCGGCGGCGCTGGCGGCGAGCGAAGGTACTAGGGCGGCGGTCAGGACCCCGGCGCTCAGAAGAGGCAAAAAGGTGGAATTCAAAGGCATGCCAGCACTCCCGGTGAGAATTATTTTCCAGCCCGGCGAGAGCATGATCCGGCGAAACGCTCAGAGTCAAGCTAAATATTTCTTTATCAATAGTTTTCAATCATAATCGGTCGGAAGGCTGGGAATGCGTTGGCTCATAAGCGGGGATTCAAATGCACCATATAAAGAATGCGGCGGCGAGTTTATTCATGCTTGCCTGGTCGGCCGCGGGGTTGGCGGCGCAGACCGCCGGCGAACCGACAGGTATCGACGCACTGCGCGTGGAGTACCTGGAAAACCCGTTAGGGATCGGTGAGCTGCATCCACGCTTGAGCTGGCAGCTGCATTCATCGGCGCGGGGTGTAGCGCAGAGCGCTTATGAAATAAGGGTGGCGCGCAATGAGGCATCGCTGAGTGCCGGCGAGGAGCTTGTGTGGGATTCGGGCAAGCTCGCATCGAGTCAATCGATTCAGCAGAGCTATGCGGGTCCGGAGTTGCAAAGCCGGCAGCGCTACTTCTGGCAAGTGAAGGTGTGGGACGCGCAGGGCAAGGACCTGGGCTGGAGCGGCGCGGCGCATTGGGAAATGGGGTTGCTGAGCCCAGCGGAGTGGAGTACAAGCTGATCGCTTCGGATCCCAGTGTGACGGGGCAACCGCCGCTGCTACGGCGCGATTTCACGTTGAAGGGAGCTGTGCAGAGCGCCAGGCTGTACGTGACGGCGCACGGCATGTATGAGTTGTTCTTGAACGGCGCGCGCGTCGGCGATGCGGTGCTCGCGCCGGGCTGGACCAGCTACAACCATCGGCTGCAATACTTTACCTATGATGTGACCGATCGGCTGAAGGGCGGCGCGAACGCCATCGGCGCTTACTTGGGCAACGGCTGGTATCGCGGCGTGGTGGGATTTACCAACGCGCGCAATCACTACGGCGATCAGCTGGCGCTGCTCCTGCAGCTCGAGGTGCTGTACCAGGACGGATCGCGCGAGATCATTACGTCTGACGATGCGTGGAAATCTTCGACGGGCCCGATACTG
>Ga0193726_1001713_pt1 | contig 16315 bp, 15 predicted proteins | sample H2c1metaG_FD_144928 | JGI IMG/M metagenome (GOLD analysis project Ga0193726, IMG submission 144928) | Soil microbial communities from a riparian zone of the East river system, Colorado, United States - H2c1 | ecosystem: Environmental > Terrestrial > Soil > Riparian zone | place: USA: East River... | reverse complement strand
GTCGATCCGACTTGTGCCCGGACTGGTTAGTCATCTTGAAGGTCACGGGTTACCAGTCCGCAAAACCTCGCGCCCCAATGAAATCAAGGTTTCTCCTAACTCGCGCCGGTGACGCCTGCTTCTTAAGCCTCGATAGCATGGGTGCCGGTCAACAAGAACAAGAAGAAGCTGATGCCAGGATGCCCGATTTTGCGTTTAGCGCGGAGGCATTTCCCATGGAGACGAACGATCCTATTCCTCTTTTTCTCTCCAATCCTATCGAAGTACCGGAGCAGGCGGGGAGCCTGCAACCATGGGAAAGAGCGGTTCTCTCATCGCGAATCCGTAAGACAAGTATTTTGATTGTAACGGCGGCGGCGATCGTTTTCGCGATTCTATCGGCGGGAAATCCGCTCGTACTCTTTGAGAACGCCAAGGTTTCCCTGTTCGCCACATCGGCGCCTCAGGATGGCACCGGTCAGTCGATGCCAATAATTCAATCAACCGCCGACACTCAGCCTTTGCCGCCGACTGCAAGTGAGGCGCCGAAGGGCGATGAAATTGCTGCCGCTCTTAAAACTGCCGATCAGAGTCAGACTGACACCCGTCCGCCATCACCCGAAGCCCCGTTGAATCAATTCCAGGCTCGGGCGGACGAGGATGCTCGGGCACAGGTCCGACCCGTACCGCCGGTACAAGATGCCCAAGCACAGATCGTGCAAACTGCCCCAGAACAGATCCGGCCCGTGCAAAAGCAGCAACAGATCAGGCCCGTGCAAAGAGCAAAGATCGTGAAAAATGCCCGAGCAAAAGTTGTGAAAAATGTACGAGTACAGGTCCGGCCCGAGCAGAATGCCCAGGCACAGGATCGGTCCGTGCAAAATGCCCAGGCACAGAAGTCGAGGCTCGTGCAAAGCACCGCTCGGCTCAATTAGACCTAGCAGGAAGCGACGCTGTATCTTGCCAAGCCCTCGGCATCAGCGCATAGCGCCCTTTAAAGCAATCCGGCTCCCGCGTGATCGTTGAAGGTTCAGATCATTCCTGAAGGGGACGCACCGGCGGGTGTTCGGCCGACCCAACCAGAATTCTGATCCTTACTTCTCTTCTTCCATGGTCACCGCGACCGCGCCGATGGCGGACAGCCGGACCTTATTGCCTTCCACCTCCGCGACGAGATTCTTATCGATGAAGTGATGGTGACCCTTGTGGCTACCTTCACCGCTGTCCTTCTTAGTGAGCTTGATGCGATTCCCTTCGACCTTGTCCACGGTCCCGACATGGACGCCGTCGGCGCCGATAATTTCCATGTGCTCTTTGATGTCGGTCATTTTGAATCTCCTCTAAGATCTCATAACGCGCCGGGATGGGTTATGTTCGGAAAGATCTGCCGGCTGCTTCAGGTGTGTCCGTCCTCCTAGGTCCATCGCCGCGCGATATCTGGCGGGGGCTTTATCGATTTCACCGATTGTCAAAATTAGCCCCATACCCACCCCCGCCACCCCCGGGTTGACTCAGGTTGGCCGAGCTTAGCCGCTCGAATTCGCTTGATCTGAAGCACATCGAAGATGCCGTGCCGCCACGGCAACGGTGTCTTGCGTCCTTTTGTCCAAGCGTTACTGCTCAACTGGTGTGCCGGCTGGGACATGAGCGCCCGACGCGGTCCACTGGTCGTAGGTCTGGAACTTCACGCCGAGCTTGTCGTAGAAGACCCGCAGATACCCGTCGCTGCCGCGCAGTACCGCCGCGGGCATGACTGTCTGGACTTCCTGCGCCATCACGCCGACATAGGCCTTGTCGCCGCCGTTGTAGGTGAAGCGGTAGAAGCCGAGGCCGTTATCGAGGTGACCGAGAAGCGATATGTCGTGCTTAAGCATCATGTCGGATCGCCGAACAACACGCCGGGTAGTACGCCTGGCAACACCTCGGACGGATGCTACGCCGGGTCGGGCGACGCAGCCGGCGCGGTAGCACCGGCGGCACAATAGACAACAGCATTTGCCTCAAGAGTCTCGACATCCATGGTTGCGGAGAACGCGGCAATGCCGAGCGCGGCGAGTAGGAGTGAGCGCATCATTTTCTCCTTCGTTCAATTATTAGCAAGGAGGTTTCTCCCAAAGAATAGGATCAGATTTTCGCCCGGCGAGCAATTGTCCTTCGGGCAATACTTGCCGCATAAAATTCCTTTGCACTTAGCCGGGCACAGCAGCGACGTCCGTGGATCCAAAACCGGAAGAACGCGAATTGGGAAATGTCTTCCGCTGTTCACCCTTGCTAACCTGGCGGCCAGCCGTATTTTTTTCAAACAGCTTGCCAATAGGCACGACGCGCACGCCGCAAAAATCATCTCGTTCTTACAGAACTATGAATGTTGCATCATCGTTTGATCGATTTGGTGGGCGTTGAATGGCGGGGCCTTTTGGTTTTCACCGATTCTCAGATCGGCCCCATACCCACCCGTGCTGGGGCCTCGCTCACTCGTCCCTCTATCCCACCCGCTCGTCCCTCGCTGTGTCTGCCTCGCGCCTCACACGATGGTGAGGAGCAGGCGTCGCACCTGCAGCGTGCCGAGGCCCGCGTCATCATGACAACGCTCCCGGGTTCAATCCTTCAATGAGTAGGCGATGATGTAATCACCGCGCTTGGTGCCGAACGAGCCGTGGCCGCCGGCCGCGGTGACGACATATTGCTTGCCGTCGACCTCGTAGCTCATCGGCGTCGATTGGGCGCCGGCTGGCAAGCGATCTTCCCAGACCACCTTGCCGTTACGCACATCGTAAGCCCGGATCGTGTACTCATAGGTTCCGGTGTAGAATGCGACCCCCCCGGCGGTGGTGATCGGCCCACCCAGCATCGGCACGCCCATCTTGAAAGGAAGGGGTAGCAGCGTGGTGTCCCTGATAGTGCCGTTGGGATGCTGCCAGACGACCTTCATCGTCTTGAGATCGATTGCGGCCATCGAGCCCCATGGCGGCCGGTAGCACGGCACGGAGAGGAGCGACAGAAAGCTCCAGATATCCACTCCGAACGGCGTGCCATACATCGGCTGCACCCCAACCTCGCTGCCGACCGGCTTCTCGGCCGTCGGCGCGGGAGGATTGAGGGGGCCGCGCGGAATGAGCTTCGACGCGAAGGGCAACGACATCGGGTTGGCGATGGCGATCTGTCTCACAGGATCGACCGCGATGCCGCCCCATTCGAACATGCCAAGATTGCCTGGGAATACGAGCGTGCCCTGCAACGACGGCGGCGTGAACGTGCCCTCGTAACGCAATTGATGGAACATGATCCGGCACATAAGCTGGTCGAAGATCGTGCCGCCCCACATGTCCGCGCCGGTCAGTTTCGCCTCCGGGCGGAATGTCAGCTCGGAAAACGGCTGTGTCGGTGCGGTGCGGTCGCCGGGCGCGGCCCCCTGCGGTACCGGACGTTCCGGCGCCGGCACGATCAGCTCGCCGTTCCTGCGGTCGAGCACAAACAGGTTGCCCACCTTGGTCGGCTGGATGATCGCGGGAACGACGCCCTTGGCCGTAGTCACATCGACCAGGCTCGGTTGCGAGGGAACGTCCATGTCCCAGAGGTCATGATGCACGGTCTGGTACGACCAGGCGCGCTTGCCGGTATTGATATCCAGCGCAACGATGGAGCTGGAATAGCGCTCGACGAGTGCATCGCGATTGCCTCCCCAGATGTCAGGTCCGTTATTGCCGGTGGGGATGTAAACGAGGTTCAATTTCGGATCGAACGAGGCCGTGATCCAGGAATTCGGCGAACCGTTGGTGTAATGACGCGTCGGCGACGGCAGCTCATTCTCGTCCGCCGCGCCGGAGTCCCAGGCCCAAACCAGCTTGCCGGTGTAGACATCGAAGCCACGGACCACGCCCGAAGGCACTTCGATCGCATAATTGTCGATTACTGAGGCGGCAACGACCAGTATCTTGTCACTGACAACCGGCGGTGACGTCGGCTCGAAGAAGCCCACCGTCTTGATCCCCATCCCTTGCTGCAGGTCGAGGGTGCCGTGATCGGCAAAACTATCGCAGAGCTTGCCGCCGTCGGCATCGAGAGCGATCATGCGCCCATCATTGACAGGCAGGAAGATCCGCCGGGGGCATTCGGCGGGCGCCGGACGGCCGCTGCTGTCGACGGCGCCGCCCGCCGCAGTTTCGTGGTAGGAGACCCCGCGGCAGGTCATGTGCTGGAACGTCTTGTTGAACGTTAGCTTGGGATCGTACCTCCAGCGCTCCGTGCCATTCTTGGCGTCGAGCGCAAACAGGACCTGGTGCTGTGAGCACAGATAGAGAGTATCGCGCGCCTTGATCGGGGTGACCTCGAAGGTCGTCTCGCCGGAATCGTTTGGTGTCGACACGTCGCCGGTGCGGAAGGTCCAGGCGACCTTGAGGTTGCCAACATTGTCAGGCGTGATCTGCTTCAGCGGCGAATAGCGTTGTCCGAATTGCGTGCGTCCATACGCGCGCCAATCGCCATCCGGCTGCGGGTCGGCTTCGCTTTGCTGCACCGCAGAACCGGACTCGACGATCGTGCCGTTGATGTCGTGATAGCTGGACAGAAGCCCGATTATGAGTACGACCGAAGCCACCACGACGCCGACCCAGAGTGGCACCGTCGCGCTTCCGTAAGACACCGGCTCGTTTCGCACTAGCCCGCGAACGATCACCGGCGTGAGCAGCCAGAGCGCCATGGGGAAGATGATGTCGCCGCGCGCCGCGAGCGGCCACCAATCAAATTGCACCTCGTAGACGGCCCACGCCAGCGTGCCGACCAGCACGATCGCAAACAGCCATAGCGCCGAACGGCGCTGCGCCAGCAACAACGCACCCGTGGCGAGAATGCCGACACCGAGGATAATATAGAAGATGGACCCACCCAATGCGGCGAGCCAAATGCCGCCGCCCGCGAGGACCAAGCCTATCAAGGCATAGATGATACCCGTGATAAGGACTTCCCTGGATCGCTGCATAGTTGCTCCGGTGCGAAAGAGGGACCGGGCCTGTCCCGCGCAAGCGCAACAGACCGCGTCTGCTTCAAGCACTTTCGTCCAATCAACCGCAACTAGCAACCGTCAACCGTTGCGGTGATGCAATATCCGCGTGCAAAAGTTGCAACGCAAAAACGTGCAGAAGCAAAATTCTTCAAAATGCGCGCGCAATGTTCAACAACAAACAACAGGTGACTCGGCTTATTCCACCTTGACGTCGGCTGCCTTCAGTCGGTCGAAGCGCGGCATGCCGCAAGTTTCTCGTCGGCGTCGGCAAATTGCCGATGGCCATTTCGATGTCCTCCTGGATCGCCGTCAGTTGGCTCGACGATTAGTTGTTACGGCTTACAGAACTGCGCGCGGATGAATGGGGCATCAGTGTTTGCTCGCTTGACTGAGCGCTACATGGTGGGGCCTTTTGGTTTTCGCCGATTCTCAAAATCGGCCCCATACCCCACCCCTGCTACCCCCTGGATAAACGCGAGGGACCGTGCCGTGCATCGGTCGATCTAGGATGTTTTTCACCTGCATCGGTGCCCAGGTCCCACCACGAGGCGTCGGAATCCCACGATCGTTGAGCACCTGTGCGATGGCACGCAGCGAGGTGGCGCCGGGCCTTCTGGGCCTTCCGGATGATCGGCAGCACCTTGGCAGCCCGCTCGTCAGCCGCAGCCTGATTGGATGCGATGGCGCGCTCACGGGCGATGTGAAGCGTTGCGCTGCCGAACACCACGCCGCGCTCCTTGGCTGCTGCGAGGGCTGCGCGCGTGCGCTGGGAGATCAGTGAGCGCTCCTTCTCAGCAAACGCGGCGCAGCGGTGCAGCATGAACGGATCTGCATCCAGGCCCGGCGAGCGACGACGAACGGCACCTTGTGAGCGATCAAGCCGCTCATGAAAAGGACATCTCGGCTCAGTTGATCGAGCTTCCGACGACCGGCGCACTTCTTTTTCGCCGCTGCCAGGGTTGATATCGCGATCGCCTACGCAGCTTCTTGTCCGTTTGCCCACGCCGGAACAACGCATTGTCACGGAAGCTGTTATAACCGCTGATCGCCGCCCACTACCCGATGACCTAAACGCACTGAAGGAAATCATCGGTGGAAGGCCCCCAGACCCGCAGACGATGCAGAGATTGATCACGAGTAATTTGGTCGAGGAATTTAACGGCACGGCGCTACTGACGACCCGTGGTATTAAGGCGGCGTCGCTACGTTCGCCCCCTAAGTAACGAGATGGCGATGTTCATACCATAGCAGCTACGCTAACTGCGTTGGTTTAGGCGGATGCGCCGTCCTTGGATGACGGTCGTGAAGAAAAATCGCCAAACGGTTTCGGATCATGGGATCAAAAGGTATGGCTGTTTCGAACACCTTCTCTTGCACCTTGCGGGGCAGTTCAGACCAGAGCCGAAGTGCTGCATGGCCTAGCAATCGCTCGAACTCGCTGAGGTTTTCGCTCATTTTCATTTCCCATCCGAATAGTTTTCACTCGGAAATTCAGAACCCAAGAACGTATTCGACGCTCTGGCGAATAGGATTCATTCTCATGAGAGCGAACAGAGCCTTCGGATGGTTACGCCAAATTGCAATTTCCAGTTCTAGAAGGGTGATCACGCCATCGCGGAAAGGATATTGACCCCTTCTTGTACATTGTTCAGATCGGACCATCCAATTTTCAATGACCTGCTCCCTGCCCATCAAAAGAGGTAGCGTCTGCGACGAAAGCACCTATGCTTCGTTTCTAACCTTCGGCAGATCCTTGACCCGCACCAACCCATCTTGGCTGGTGAATGTCAGCGTTTGGTCTACGCTTTGCGCTTGGGCCGCGCCGAAGATACGATGATTTCCCGTATCGTAAATCTCGATATGTTCGCCGTCTTTGATTGCCAATCTTCGAGTGCCGGGGAAAACTGCATACTGAAGATCATTCTGTGCGCCGACGGCGCTAGGCGTTCCGAGATTCGTGGGACACCAATCTGAACGCTGCCTCGAAGTCTGGTAGCTAACCTCGCCTTCCCCGCGGCCGTGGTTTCGATCAGTCGAAGGCGTATCGGCGACGTAGGCCGCCAATTCCGTGCATACGGCATCCAATTTCGACTTAAGGCTGTTATTGAACATATCTCCAACCATCGTCATACCGGGTGACCATTGGGACATCCCGCCGAAGTCTGGATGGCTGAATTGCGCCATAGTGCCGTTGCCAGAGCGAAGTGCTCGCAGGATTGTGCGAACTGCGTCTGCGGAGACTGAGTGGCGAATCGAGACGCGGGAGATAAGCCCTTCTTCATCTAATGGCATCGTCTTGATCCAACTATGAACAGGGGCCTGTCTTCAAAACATTGAGGCCATGCGGGCGTTACACCGCATGGCCTCAGTCGGGACTGCCGTAGGTTCGGTGCCGTCGCCGAAAAATCAATGCCTGAATGAAACGCCCGTTCCCGCTGTCGGAAAAAATTTCTTTACAATGGTCGGGCGTGAAAGCTGGCTACATCAGTTCTACCGTAACGCCGCAATATTGAATTTCGACCTTCGCCTTTGGATACCGGCGCTTAACGACTTTACCCTTCCTGGTGGCCTCATCACAGGTCTGCGCTGTCTCGATGAGGCGCTCGTCTTGCCAAATGATGTATCGTTCGCTGCCTAATCACTTTGCCAATTGAGGCCTCTAGTCTTTCTGCACGTCCGAACATTCAATGCTCCATTGCAGTTCCGAAATTTTCGATCGGGAGGAACGCCATACCGTTAATCTCGACAAAGACGCTTAGTTCCGTGCTGTGCGGGAACACTGCGATTCGATAACGGTTTACTTCAAAGCAATTCGGCTCCTGCGCCCGATCATCGTTCGAGGCCGGCAGAGGTATGGTCGCCGGCTGCGTCCCATGTGAAGAAGTCGGCGAGGCTCCCCATAAAACATTCTCGTGCATACTGGTGTCTTCGATGGTTTGCCCAAAATCGCCGTATATTTGGTGGGGCTCAAGCCATGGGCAAAAGACGTGCAGGTCAGGCCGGCTCCGCTGTGAGAATCAAGCAGGTGTTCTGCCCACCGAACCCGAACGAGTTCGACAGCACGCACTTGACTGCGGCGTCGCGTGCAATGTTGGGCACAACGTCTAGCGGGATGGCCGGGTCGGGCACCGTGTAGTTGATGGTGGGCGGAATCCTCCCGTGCGCGATGGTGAGAAGCGACGCCACCGCCTCAACCGCGCCCGCTGCCGCTAAGGTATGGCCAATCATGGACTTATTGGACGAGATCGGGACGGTCTTCATGCGCTCACCGATGACTGCCATGAGCCCCATGGCCTCCATTTTGTCATTCTCGGGCGTCGAGGTCCCGTGCGCGTTCACGTAGTCGATGGTGCCTGGCGAGATGCTGGCATCCGCGATAGCACGCCGCATTGCCGCGATGATGGGAGCGCCGTCGGGTGAGGAGCGGGTGCGATGAAAGTCGTCGCCCCGTTCGCCACAGCCCAGCACGAAGCCGAGAACTTTGGCGCCGCGTGCCAGCGCGTGATCGTAGTCCTCGAGAACGAGCGCCGCCGCGCCTTCACCCATGACGAAGCCGTCGCGGTTCTTCGAGAACGGCTTTGAGGCCTCGGTGGCCGGATTGTTCTTGGTCGACAGCGCTGAGAGCAGAGAGAAGCGGATCACCGATTCGACATGCACCGACCCTTCGGTCCCCACAGTTAACGCCGCTTGCGAGTCGCCGCGGCGGATCGCCTCGACGCCGAGTTGAATCGCGGTAGCGCCCGACGAGCAGGCGGTAAAGAGCGTGATCGGTGAGCCCTTGGTGCCGAAGCGCTCGGCAATTTGGTCTGCGACCGTGCCTAGCAGAAATAGATCGTGCCAGGTCCTGAAGCGGCCGGTCCCAGCGCTCGCGATGAGGTCGGCGTAGACGATGCCTGCTTTGGCGCCTGACGCGTGAGCCAGCGCCTTGCGCTGCGACCACTCGAGTTCCATTGGAGGAACCGCGACAAAGAGCTCGCCCGGGAAGTCGCCCTTGCGGCCGAGGCCCGACTGACCGACCGCCTCATCGGCCGCCCGCATCGCGAATTCCCGCGCAAGCGTCGGCGCACAGATCGGCTCGACCGGAATGAAGTCGATGGTACCGGCGATCGTGGTACGCAGGTTGTCGATAGGAAAGCGTCTGATTGTATGGATGCCGGATTTTCCCGCCGTCAGGGCTGCCCAATTATCGGCCTTGCCTTCGCCGAGCGACGTGACCAACCCCATACCAGTTACGGCGACGACCGGCCTGCCGAGCTTGTCACGATGTGCCATGGTGTTTTCTCTGTATTATTTGGCGCGACCAATCAGCACCAGGCCCTCTCCCCGCACGTGGCCTACATTGCTAACCACTGCTTCCGAAATTCTCTCAGCCTTCACGGCAGCAGCCGCAAGGGCGGCGCCCGCCATGAGATGGCATTGATCATATGACCAAAAAGGTCACCGGTCGCCACTAGACGCGCGCCAGGCGCGAGCCTCGCGAGCGCGGCCTGCTCCTCCTCGGTGATGCCGGTGACGCCGGTGGCGCCCGAAAGGATCAGCCCCCCCTTCAAGTCGAAGTTTCTGGCGCTCTTCGACCAAAGACTCTCAAGGGAGGCGCCGACGGCCCCGGCCGTGCGTTTCACGCGATTGACCCCGACCGAGCCCACAGTTGCGATCGGGGCGGCACCACGCTGCTCGGCATGCTCCCTTGCCTCAAGCACCAGGAAGGCCGCGCCGCTTCCTGGGATGAAGCCGCCTTTGCCAATCCGCTCGAAGACCGGCGCGAACGCGCCGCGCCACAACATGCTATCCATCGCATAGTGAAGCAAAATGTCGGGCCGCTCGGCATTGCACGAGCCGCCCACGAGGAAAATGTCGCCTTGGCGCGCGCCGATACGAGCCACCGCGACCTTCAATGCGTCGATACCAGCCTGCTCCTCGCCTATCAAAGTGCAGGAGCCGCCGGTGAGGCCGTGCACGATCGAGATATTGCCGGCAAGTAGATTGGAAAGCTGCGCGAGAAAGAGTGTCGGGCGCACATCGTTTATGAGCCGCTCGTTGAGGTAGGTGTCCGGCGCGTTGCTCTTGGTCATGCCCGAAAGGATCTGCTCGTCGACAGTATAGTCGCGCTCGCCGCCCCCGGCTGCGACGATGAGTTCCATCTCGGCGAGCCGCTCCTTGTCGCCCTTGAGGCCGGCGTCGGTGAGCGCGAGCCCCGCCGCATAAACGCCGAGCTTCTGCCAGGCGCCCATCTGCCGCTGGTCGGCCTTCTTGGCGATTTGCAGGTCCCAATTGAGCGGCACAGCCGGATGCACCGGATAGGGCGCGAAAGTCGAGGCATCCACCCGGTGATGGCCACCTTCGAGCGCCTCAAGATGGGCCTCGACACCCTCTCCAAGGCTTGAGACGAGGCCGATGCCACTGATCACGACGTCGCGCGGGGAAGCCATCACGCCTCCTCCAGCGGACGACTAATGCGCCCAGTCACTTTGCTTGTATCGTCGGCCTTATCGCTCGGAAACGGCAGCCCGAACACGATCTCGGTGCTGCAGATGACACTGTCGTCAATCCTAATAGATAACGCCTTACTCGCGCAGCATGGGCCACGATTCGGGAAACAGTACACCGGGCATGAGACTATAGCCTGGAAAATGCCCTTCGAAGATTTTGCGCTGGAGCGACGCGTCCCCTTCAATGTCCAGCCTCGGCGGTCAGCGGCGCGCATTGATGCGAAGACCGGCGAAGCCGTCGACTTGATAGACGGTGCGATAGTGCTTATGGCGGCGCTTGCCGCTGGTCGTCTTGAGCAGCGTGCCGGGCGGGACGAGTACCACATCACCGAACGTCACGCCGGTTGATTTCACCGCCGCTGCCCGACACGCCAGCGCCACGGCTTCCGGCGAGACGCCGGCCGCCTCGCGGAACTCGCCGACCAGCACCGGATGTTGCGTGCCTGCCCGCCTGTCGTCGATGCCGAAGACGACAAAGCATCCCGGGCGAAGCCCGCGAATGTTTGCCAACGGCGCCTCGAACTCGCTCGGATCAATCTTGCGGGCTCTGACCGAAATGAGTTCGTCGCAACGGCCCGTCCAGAATAGCTCGCCATACCTGAGGTAGCCCAGATCCCCCATCATCAAGTATTCGCCAGAAAATCTTGACGATGTAGCGGCCGTATCTTCCAAGTAACCGAGAAAGCGCGAAGGCGAGCGCACGGCGATCCGGCCGATCCTGCCATCGGGAAGAGGTTCTCCCAACTCGGACAGGATCCGAATCTCCAGCCCAGGGTGCGGCGCCCCGACGCTCACAAACTGCGACGTGGAGCCACGAAAATTGTCGCCGACAGGATCGGCGGCCAGATCGTCGTAGAGACGTACCGCATCCACGGATTCGTGCCGCACGCCTTTATGCCCCAGCCGGGTGAACGTCATGCCGCCGGCGTTCTCTGCACCCCCATAGCTCGCGTGCATCGCCGCACAAGTGACGCCGAACGGCGCAAACTTCTCAGCAAAGGCAGCGATCGTGCTCCTGTGAATTCGCTCTCCGCCGCTCCAGAAGCCGCGGACCTTTTCGAGCGACACTCCCTCGAGCGTTTCAAGTGCTACTTTTTCGACCGCGATCGCATAGCCGAAATTCGACCCCCAGGTCAGCGTCGCGGCCGAGGCCGAGAGGCCTTTCAGCCATACCGCTGGGTTGCGGACGAAGTCGGCGGCCTCCATCACCACGAGGGGAATATCGTTTGCTAGGCAAAGCAAGAGATTATTGACGAGACCGAGGTCGTGATAGAACGCCCCATAGCACTCATACCGCTGTCGATCCCGTACAGCAGACTCCTCTGGTCCCAGACGCAGATCCGCGGCGAGGCCGTCGTACCCGAAGTCAACTGCATGGCGAAAGCGTCCCTAATGGGGGTGAAACTCTCAGTCTTGCAGATTCGCGCATCGGGTAGCGCGACTGGTGCGTCCACATCGTGTGGCAGGCTCTTGGCGAGATAGTTCTCACACAATATCACGCTCGGTTTAGCACGAGCGATTGTGCTGCGTAGTACGGTGATGTCGTTACTGACCGACAGCCGCGGCGGCGGCACCAGCACCGGGATCGCTCCAGCCGCAAGCGTCGCTATGGTGGCGATCGCCATCTTGCGCTGCGTGGCAAGACAGATCACGACAACTCGTTCGCGCTGACCGCCGGCGATTACAATTGCATCCGTAACCGGTTCGACGTCCGCCCAGAAGCTCGCGATCGACTGCCACTGGATCCTCGCGTCGGGTCCGCAGTATGAGATGGCGGCCCGATCGGGTTCCTGTGCGAGACGCCTCTTGAGTCGCCCGACAAACGTGTCGCCGCGGAGTGCGGAACTCGCCGCTAGAGCGTCGGCGAAACCTGCCGAATGGCGAGTTGCGTTGCCAAGTGCTTCCGTCATGGGGGCTCCGCATTTGGGGGGCGGTCACCGGAAGATTAATGCTTCCACCAGCGAATGTCACGCTGCAGGCTTTTCCAATGTCCGTTCCAAGCTTTCGTCGCAGCTTTCGGCCGGAGACCTGGCAAATCTTTTGAACTGCCTATTTTCGGAGTTTGATCGATTGGCGCTCGGCCGCCGGCGACGACGCTTATCCACCCTCACAGTGCAGCATAGGTGACATTCGCGCGGCCTATTAGAGACAACGAGACCACCTCTTGGGCGGTAACGTTGACCGGTTAGGTTAAGAAGCGTGGTTCGTTGCGTTGTTGCGGCTAGCCGCTATCAAATGGATTCAACTTTTTGTCTTATTTTATATGATTGGTTGTTATGAAGAAAAAGCGTGAAGTTTTGGCCGAAGATGTTTGCCCCGCCTGTGATGGCACAGGGTTGCAGAAGGTGGAGCAGCCGACGCAACCAGGCCACAAAATCTATCCTGCGAAATGCGAGGAATGCCTCGGCAAAGGCCGAATAAAGAAGCCAACTTCGTGATCTATTGAATAAACCGGTAGACCTTTGGCGCTTTCCAGCGCGGCGCCGGCGGCCGGGCTTTCGGCTTATGCCGATCGAGCACTCGCATCACGCCGGCGCCAAGAACTCGTATGCGACATTGTCCGCTACCCAGCGGAGAGGAAGTCGCTCGCGACCTCTTCTTGAGAGTGCATTTGAGCGGTCACGGTCTGTGTAGTCGGGATCGTGGTTGGATGGCCGCGCGGTTCAGCATCGCGAATGTTGGCAGGCATGCGCTTCGCGGTCATCATCCGATCGCGCTCGGAGGACGCTCGACTGCCATTTGTCACGGGCCAAATGGATGACGGAATACGGTTACCGCCACCTGCTACGTGGTGGTGCGTCGGCGTAAAGCGCTAACAATCCGTCCACGAAGTAATCGGTTATTGGCCACAAAAGAGAGGCCTCCCTACGTGGGCGGCTTGTTTGTTGTATCTATTGGTGGCACTTCGCCATCAAGCCAATCTTGCTCGTTGGCCAAAGCCAGCCACGCTGCTTCCATTCGCTTGTACCGAAGATGTAAGGGCTCATTCGTTGCGGCTTCTGCAAGCCGCGCACAGTTCTCAGCATTTTGGCGGAATTGATCCAACCGCTTCATAGTTTCCTCCTGTTGCGACGGACATAGGAGGCGAGCACGCGCTTACAACTGTGTGTTTGATGACACTTTCTCCACGCTGATGAGTGACTGTTCAGATCGGTTCATTTCACTCGCCTGAAAGCTGGTTTGACATGAGCGATCTCGGCGCGATGTTTGGGCACGAGGAGCCCCTGCCCTATTCGGTACAGGCCGCCGTGTTGATCCGGCCCGATGTCTGCTTTGGAGCGCATTACGGACTCAACTCAGACATCGCGCTAGGTCCGAAAGGTGCCAGGAACTGACATCGACCGCCATCGGCTCGCAGAGTTTGGAATTTAATTGGGCAGTGCGCCCCCATCCCAAATGGTCAGAGCCAACTGTCGTGAAATGCCATTTCGGCAACAAAGGCCGCAAAGAGTGCATATGATGAAGTGAAAATTGCTATCGCTGCCGCCGGCCACCTTGCGCCTTCCGACCACCAAACGATGTACGCGGCGCCCACAATCTGGAGCAGCATGAAGGTCCTGATAACCCAGCGTGTTACGTGGTGGGGGTCGTGTCGAAGAGTCCCGCGCAAGAACCCCGCGACCACGACAAGAGTTTGACTTGCCGCAGGTAGCAGGAGGAAGATCCATAAACTTGTCTCGTGCCCCACAAATCCCTCAACGAGGCAGACGCAAGCCATCGCCCTCAGGGCGACGGCTTGCCCCTCAGGATCAGGTCATTGGCCTGGAACGATGAGCTTCATGGCATCGATCCACTGGGCTGGTCCTCGATGCGCACACCTTCCTTCATCGCATCGATCTTCGCGCGATAGGCGTCCGCGTCACCGAAATCCGCAAAGCCCTGGTAATGCGGATGCGGCCCCAGCACGCGGCGGGCGTGCTTGATCGGGCACCAACAGACCTCCGTGCGCGCGGCGACCTCGCGGAAGAAGGCGGCCAGGCCGTTGGCGTAGGAGCAGTAGGCGCAGCCGACCTTCTCGATCGCGTTCAGATAGGCGAGATGATGGCGGTCGAACACGAGATAGTCGCGGCGGCGCACTTTCGGGATCCGGTAGACCGGAAAGCAGATCGCCTGATAGGCCATCACGCCGAGATCGAGCAGCACCATCGGGATGATCAAGGAATAGATCACCGGGGCCACCAGGATGACAAGCGGACCGACGTCGATCAGATAACGCATCGCGTTGGTCTTGATCTCGCGGTGAACCTGCGACGCCTCCTGCTCGAACACGATCTTCCGGTTCTCAAGGTGGAAGCGCATCTCCTCCCGCCGCTTGGCCATTTCGACCTCGATCTCGGCCTCGACCGATCGCAGCTTTTCCATCAGCGTGTCGAGTTGCGTGGTCATGTTGGCGTCCTTTGGGTTGGCGCGGCCGCAGGGCTCCGATGACGCTGGGTAGGTCGTGATGACGTATATTCATGCCCAGATTATTGTGTATCGAGGAGCGGACGGGGAACGAGATTTGCCATGAGCGCAATGCGCTCCATTAAATTTTCGGCGCGTGGCGCGAGCTTCATGGCCGGCTTCCCCCCATGCTGAGCTAAACAGGATCATCGCCGAGCGCGCGCAGCCAGTCAATGGTTGCTCGGACTGGCATCGCGCCTCGACCTAATTCTACTCTTCTCTCCAATTGAGACGTTACAGGACCTCATGTCTGAAGTGGGTCAAACTGAGAAGAACTCAGTGTGAGCAAATGTCTTCCGAGTTACCCCTGAAAGCGGACATCGCTCAATACAGTCGGCATGTCTCAAAGGTGCCATTAGCGGAAGTAGCGCATTTTCGATCACACGGTATATTGCGGGATCATTTTGGAGAATTCTTTATGCCAGACCATCAGCATGCAATGTCGCAAGTTCTTCCACCACACATCCAATTGATCCAGATGGGCCGGGCGCACGTCGTCTCAAGAACCATCTATGCTACGGCTAGGCTGGGGCTGGCGGACCAACTCGCGTCTGGACCCCAAAGCGCTGCGGAGCTTGCCGGTGCCATGAAGGTGCATGCGCCTTCCCTGCACCGATTGATGCGTACCCTTGCGAGCCTTGGTGTTCTTACCGAGCGACCGGAACAGCGTTTTGCTTTGACCAATTTGGGTGAGGCATTGAAGACCAACGCCCCTGGAGCGGCACGATCAGCTGTGATTTTTTCCGGCAGTCCATCGTCTCAAAGCGGCTGGGACAACGTGGTGTACTCCATCCAGACGGGCAAACCGGGCTTCGATAAGGCGCAGGGCGTGGCATTTTTCGACTACCTTGCCCATCACCCGGAGGACGCCTCGCTGTTCAGTGAGATGATGGTCGGCATCCATAGTCAGGAGCCTGACGCTGTCGCGGCGGCTTATGATTTCTCAATCTTTAGCACCATTGTCGATGTCGGCGGTGCGACCGGCAACATGCTGGCGGCCGTCCTTTCCCATCATGCAAGACCGCGCGGCATCCTGTTCGACCGCCCGCATGTTGTGACGGATGCACCGGCTTTGCTTAATGCCAAAGGCGTGAGCGATAGGGTAACAATTGAGCCCGGCGATTTCTTCAAGAGCGTCCCCACGGGTGCAGATGCTTACATCCTTTCGCACATCATCCATGATTGGGACGAGGATCAGTGCCTAAATATACTCGGCAATGTCCGCAGGGCAATGAATGCGGCCGGTCGTCTGCTCCTTGTCGAAATGGTGCTGCCCCTCGGCGACACGCCGCATCCAGGGAAAATCCTAGACATGACCATGCTTGTCAGTATGGGCGGTCAGGAACGAACCGAAGTCGAATACGCGTCACTTCTGAGCAAGGCCGGCTTCCGCGTCACGAAC
>Ga0193726_1001712_pt1 | contig 16343 bp, 15 predicted proteins | sample H2c1metaG_FD_144928 | JGI IMG/M metagenome (GOLD analysis project Ga0193726, IMG submission 144928) | Soil microbial communities from a riparian zone of the East river system, Colorado, United States - H2c1 | ecosystem: Environmental > Terrestrial > Soil > Riparian zone | place: USA: East River... | reverse complement strand
GATGGCTTGAACCACGGCCGGATGGCTGTGGCCCGTGCTGCACACCGCAATGCCGGCGGCGAAGTCCAGGAAGCGATTGCCGTCGACGTCCCAGATCTCCGCGCCCTTGCCGTGAGACATCACGAAGGGATAGTCGCGGGGATAGGACGGCGAGACGACCAGCGCGTCGCGTGCCAGCAGTTCGCGGGCCTTGGGTCCCGGTAAGTCGGTCTTGATGTTGGGTTTTTTCATCGCCAGTCGAGCTCCCCCAGTAATGCGTCCATTATATCGAACGCCCGTTCAATTTCCTCTTCTTCGATCACCAGCGGCGGCGCGAGAATGATCAAATTGCCGCGAATGGCGAACGACACTCCGCGTGCTCGCGCCGTGCTGACGAACAGGGCCAGCGACGGGTGCACCGCCGGCCAGGGCGCCAGGGGCTCGCGCGAGGCGCGGTCCTTGACCAATTCGACGATGGCGAACAGGCCGCCCGCACTGCGCACATCGCCGATGACGCCATGCCGCTGCTGCATGGCGCGCAGGCGCTCGAGCATCCGCACGCCCAGGACCCGCGAGCGTTCGATGAGCTTTTCATCTTCATACGCGGCAATGGCCGCCACGCCGGCGGCGCAAGCCAGCGGATGCCCGCAGTAGGTCAGTCCGGTATTGAGCATGCTGTGTTCGAGTTTGGCGGCGACGTGTTCCGCCAAGACCACCGCACCTAGCGGGATGTGCGCACCGGTCAGGCCCTTGGCGAGGGTCATGAGATCCGGGCGTCCCGCCTCGCCGTGAGCCTGCCACGCAAACCACTCCCCGCATCGCCCGAAGCCGCTCATCACTTCGTCGGCGATCAGGTAGACGCCCTGCTCACGCGTCTTGGCGCGCAAACCAGGCCAGAAATTCTTCGCCGCGATGATGCCGTTGGTGCCGGCGTTCGGTTCCATCAAGACGGCGGCCACATTGTCCGCGCCTGCCGCGCCGATGACCTGGCCGATGTGCGCCACATTGCGGTCAGCGCATTCAGCCTCGCCGGCGCTGGCATACGGGCAGCGGTACGCGTAGGGCGGCGGCACGCGCAGCACGCCGGCTGCCGCGTCGCCCTGGGATTGGGTGCGGCTGTCGCCGGACCAGGCCATGGTTGCATAGCTTGCGCCATGGTAAGAACGGTCGCGCGCGACAATCTTGCCCTGCGGCCGGCCGGCGGCCTGGCGCGCAAATTTCACGGCATGCTCATTCGCGTCGGCGCCGCCCAGCGTGAAGAATACCCGCCCGCCCTCGAATCCGGAGATCTCCAACAACCGCTGCGCCAATGCCGCGCGCGAGGCGGCGCCCCAGCTCGAGTTCACGAAGCACAGGGTTTGTGCCTGCTCCTGAATCGCGCGAATCAAACCCGGATGCTGGTGACCCAGGTTCATGCATTCCGCCAGGCTGCTCATGTCGAGATAGGTGTGTCCCGACTCGTCCCAAAACCGCGCACCCTTGCCGCCGACGATGGTCGGTGCATTCCATTCCGCCTGAACGCACCAGCTATGCAATACACTCGAACTTTCCGCAATCAAGAAATACTCCACAATTTTTGATTCACGACAGCAAAGCGATTACGATCTGCCGAATGCGATCTGTCAACGCCTCTCCCGCCTAAAAGATCGCAGCGCCCAATATCCATGTGGAGATCCTTCATTGCAGTATCGGTGGGCGGGATGCTGGGTTGTCTGCTGCGCTGGTGTCTCGCCATTTTTCTCAACCGCTATTTTCCGGCGATTCCCCCGGGCACCTTGGCGGCCAATCTGGTCGGCTGCTACATCATCGGCATGGCCATCGCGTTTTTCACCGCCTATCCGGCATTTGCTCCGGAATGGCGGCTGTTCGTGACGACGGGATTTTGCGGCGGTTTGACCACCTTTTCGACGTTCTCCGCGGAGATCGTCGTGCTGCTGCAGTCAGGCCGCAACCTCTGGGCCCTGGGGGCAATCGCGGTTCATGTCGTGGGTTCTTTACTGGTGACGCTCGGCGGCATCGCCACCGTCGTCTGGCTGAAGAGTTAGCCGACGCCGCAGAGGGTTAGCCCGCGCGCCGCAGGCTGCGCAGCTGCCGGGCCAGCCGCGCCCGCGACACCAACGCGCGCACGATCGGCGAGGCGCTCTTTTTGTTGCGCTCGATCACCAGCAAATGCGTCATCTCCGCTTCCTCAAGCACATGCAGGAGATCGCCGGCGCACGCCGCTTGGATGCTGTCCCAGTCCACGGCCAGCAACTTATGCCACGGCGTCATGATATGGCCGACGCGAATGTCCTGGTGCCGGCTGTACGTGGAGCTCTGCAGGAATTGCAGCGGCCTCTCGCCCTGGATGTCGTAGGAGGTGATCAGTCCGACGATGCGTTGATCGCGCGTCACCAGCAGCGCGCGCACCCCCAGACGAATCATGTCCTCCAAAGCCGCGTCGATTTGTCTTTCCTCATCGACGGTGACCGGATGTTCGCGGGTGAAATCGGTGATGGCGAAGACCGCTGGGTCGCCGGGATCGAGGAACTGTCCATCGGAAACCGAGCGGCGCGGCAGCACGCCTTCGCTGAAATTTCCCGCGGGCAACAGCGATCCGCTTTTCATAGGAGGCTAGACCTCGGGGTCTTGGACCGGTTCCCCATAGGCTGAGCCAAGTCCGTCAGGCAGTCCATAGGACCTTGGAGCCACGGTAAACTCGTGATATATTAGTTAGAGTCCTAACGATTAGAGATCTGCATAATGAGCGAAACTGAAGAGCGCTTTAGCGCTGCGCTGCACAATACGTCCAGAGCCTGGCGCCAGGCCCTCGACCGCCGGCTCAAATTCCTGGGGGTCAGCCAGGCCAGCTGGATGACCATTGCCGTCGCCGCCAAGGCCCGCGTGCCTCTGTCGCAATCCGAGCTGGCCAATCGCCTCGACGTCGAAGGCGCCACCATGGTGGCGATGGTGGATCGTTTGGTGAAGGCGGGATTGGTGGTGAGGGAGCCCTCCACCACCGATCGGCGGGTCAAGCGCGTGGTGCTGACGGCGGCCGGCAATCTGTTGTACGACCGGGTGCGCACCGAAGCTACGGCATTTCGCCGGGAACTGCTGGCGACGGTGGAACCGAAGAAACTCCTGGTGGCGACCGAACTGCTCGAAGGCCTGCAAGGAACCATCGACTCCCTCCCATGAACCGGCCGCTGAATCGCCCGATGATTACCTTGTCGATCATGCTGGCGACGATTCTCCAGACCCTCGACAGCACCATCGCCAATGTCGCTCTGCCGCACATGCAAGGCACGCTGTCGGCATCGCAGGATCAGATTGCCTGGGTGTTGACCGCCTACATCGTGGCCGCGGCGATCGCCACACCGCTCACCGGCTGGATGGTCGATCGCTTCGGGCAGAAGAATGTCTTGTTGGCGTCCATCGGCGGCTTCACCGCGGCCTCCATGCTGTGCGGCATGGCGAATTCCCTTGGGCAAATCGTCGCCGCGCGGCTGTTGCAGGGAGTATTCGGCGCGGCCCTGGTGCCGATGGCGCAGATGGTGCTGATGGACATCAATCCCCGTGAAAAGCAGGGCTCGGCCATGGCGGTCTGGGGCATGGGGGTGATGGTCGGACCCATCCTCGGACCCACCTTGGGCGGCTGGCTCACCGACAGCTACAACTGGCGCTGGGTGTTCTTCATCAATGTTCCCATCGGCATCCTCGCCGTGTACGGCACCTGGCGCTTCCTGCGCCCGGTGCCGGCGTCCCGCCGGATGAAGTTCGACGTCTTCGGCTTCGCCACCTTGAGCATGGGGATCGGCGCACTGCAGTTGCTGCTCGACCGCGGCCAACAGAATGATTGGTTTTCCTCCACCGAGACCTGGATCGAGGCCGTCGTCCTGGTCGTGATGGCCACGTATTTCACCGCTCACACGCTGCTGACGCCGGCCGATAAATCCTTCGTCGACTTCCGGCTGTTCAAGAATCAAAACTACGTCTCGGGCGTGTTTTTCATCTTCATCGTGGGCCTGGTGCTGTATGCCACCCGCGCGCTCATCCCCACCATGCTCGAGACCTTGCTCAACTATCCGGTCGCCACCACCGGCCTCGTGACCGCACCCTCCGGCATCGGCACCATGGCATCCATGCTGATTGCCGGACGGCTGATCGGGAAAGTCGATCTGCGCATGATGCTGTTCGTAGGCTTCGCCGTGACGGCCGTGTCCCTGTGGCAGATGGCGCACTATTCTCTCGACCTGTCGCAGGGCGACATCATCTGGCCCGGAGTGATCCAGGGGATCGGCATGGGCCTGGTATTCGTGCCGCTGAGCGCGGCGACTTTCGCCACCTTGGATCCGCACATGCGCGCGCAGGGCACCGCCCTTTTCAGCCTGGTACGCAACATCGGCAGCAGCATCGGCATCTCGCTGGTGCAGACCCTGTTGGTGCGCAATACGGTGAAGGCGCATGCCGCGCTCACTGAGCACATCACCTACGGCAGCGCCGCCTGGCACAACCCCGCGATTGCGCAAGCCTATGATTTGAACACCGCGGGAGGCACCGCGTTTCTCGAATCCACGCTGACGCAACAGGCGGCGATGATCGCATACATCAACGACTATTGGCTGATGCTGTTTCTGACCGTGGCGGTCATTCCGCTGCTGTTGTTGCTGCGTCCGCCCAAGCGGCAGAATGCTCCCGACGTGGAGCCGCATGTGGCAATGGATTGAAGACTAGCGGGGCGCGGCGAAATCCTGCGTCCAGTACATGCCGGGGTCCGGTTTGAGGCTCGCGGCGTAGGCGATGCCGATCTGAGTAAAGCGGGCATCCATGATGTTCTCGCAATGCGCCGGGCTGGCGAGCCAGCCGTCCGTGACTTCGGCGGCGCTCATGGCGCCGGCGGCGATATTTTCACCCACGATGCGATGCGCGCCGTAGCCGGCTCGCTCCACGCGTTGCGCAGGGTTGCTGCCGTCATGTCCGCGGTGATCGAACAGGTCGTATTGCGCCATGTCGCGCGAATGCGCGAGCGCGGCGCGAGTCAGGCTGGCGTTGAGCGCCAGCGGCGCTGCCGGCGCGATGTATTTGGCGCCGCAGTGACGCCCCGCGCGGCGCGCCGCATTGACCAAATCGAGAATGCGCTGGCTGACTGCGCCCGCTTCCGCGGCCGTGGGCATGGATGCGGGCGCCGCCAGCACCATCCACAGGTCGCGGCCGCGGCGCTCCCAGCCTAAGTCCCGAAAAGCAGGATTGGTCAGCGTGCGGCAATAGCTGGCGGTCATCGCTCCTGCCATTTGCGAGTCGCTCAGCAGGCCCGAGAAATGCAGCGCCGATGATTGTGAAGCGGCGTAGCCCGCGGCCGTCAAGGCATCGTGAAGCGCGGCGCCCGCCGCCAGCCGGCCCGCCGCTTTCTGCAGCTTCAGATCGCTTTGCAGGGGCGCGCGCAGGGCCGAGACATGGCAGCCGCGCTGCCGGGCCCAGTTCACGGTGGTCAGCACGTCCGACCCTGCGCCGGCGGCGGCGACGGCGGCGTGCAACAGCGCAGCCAGCGCCGCGGCCGGCGGCAGCCCGGCTCTCAAGCGGCCGGTTCGGCCGCGCTCGCGGACGGAGTCTCCGCCAGCAGCTTGCTGGCCTTCGGCGCGATCCAGCGCTCGACATCGTCGAGCACCGTGAATACGGCCGGCACGATCACCAGGGTGAGCGCGGTGGAGGTGATCAGTCCGCCGATCACCGCGATGGCCATGGGACCGCGAAAGTCGCTGTCGCCTCCCCAGCCGATGGCCACCGGCATCATGCCCGCCACCATGGCCACCGTGGTCATGACGATGGGGCGCGCCCGTTTGTGCCCTGCCTCGAGTATGGCCTCGAGGCGTGTCTTGCCGGCACGCATTTCCTCGATCGCAAAATCCACCAACAGGATGGAATTTTTGCCGACGATGCCCATCAGCATCAACAGACCGATGATCACCGGCAGCGACACCGGCAGGCCGGTGAGCAGCAGCGCGAGAATCACTCCTCCTAAAGACAGCGGCAGCGCACACAGAATCGTAATCGGCTGCAGCACGCGCACGAACAGCAGCACCAGCACCGCGAACACCATGAGTATGCCGGCGCCGACCGCCAGCAGAAAATTCTGGTACAGCTCGGTCATGAACTCCGCATTGCCGGTTTCCACCTTATGCACGCCTTCCGGCAGGTGCTTCAGCGTCGGGGTGGCATAGATCTTCTTGGTGGCGGTGCCGAGTTCGATGCCCGGGCTCATGTCCGCTTCCAGGAACACGCGCCGACTCTGGTTGTAGCGGCGCACGGCCGACGGCCCTTGGCCGAAACTCAGGTCGGCGACGGACTTGAGCGGCACGCTGGCGCCGGATGCCGTCGGTACCGGCAAATTCTCCAGGGTCGTCATGTCGCGCCGCGCGTTCTCGATCAGGCTCACGCGGATGGGGATCTGCCGGTCGCTGAGGGAAAATTTCGCGCCGTTCTGCGGCAAATCACCGAGCGTCGCAATGCGGATCGTCTGGCTGATGCTCTGTACGCTGACGCCGAGTTGCGCGGCGAGATCGAGGCGCGGGTGCACCACGATCTCCGGCCGCGGCAAATCGCCGCGGATGCGGGCATCGCGAACCTCGGGCAACGCGCGCACTTCCTCCAGCACTTGGCGCCCGGTGCGCTCCACCAAGGCCGGATCATCTCCCGTCAGATACAGTTGAATGTCGCGGCCGCCGCCGTTCTCGGAAAAATTCAGCTGCCCGTCCGGCACCTGCGCCAGCAACGGGATCATCTTCTGCTCCCACTCCTTCTGGCTGATGCTGCGCTTGGAACGGGGAACGAGGCTGACAAAGGTGGTGCCGTTGCGGATTTCGCCGTCGTCGCCGCCCACGAACTCGACCACGTCGGTCACTTCCGGTGATTTTCTCATGATCGCCGCGGCCGCCGCCGAGACCCGCGAGGTGTCCTCGAGCGTGCCGCCGGGCGGGAGCTCGATCACCAATTGCGCGTTGGAGAAGTCCTCCGGGGGAACGAACGAGGTGGGTATGACGGTGAGAACCGCCACCGACGCCACAAAAAACACGATGCCGGCGATGATGGTCTTCCAGCGGTTCGCGACGCACCAGCGCAGCGCCTTAAGGTAGTGCGTCATGATGGGGCCGTCGGTCGGGTGCACCACCAGAGAATCACTGCGCAGGGCGTAGGCCGCCAACACGGGGGTGATGAGCCGCGCCACCATGAGCGAAATGAAAACCGCCGAGGCAATGGTCAGCCCGAATTGCTTGAAGTACTGGCCGCTGATGCCGCCCATGAAGCTCACCGGCAGGAACACCGCGATGATGGTGAAGGAGGTTGCGACCACGGCCAGGCCGATTTCATCCGCGGCGTCGATGGCCGCTTGATAGCAGCTCTTGCCCATGCGCATGTGGCGCACGATGTTCTCTATCTCGACGATGGCATCGTCCACCAGCACGCCGGCAACCAGCGACAGTCCGAGCAGCGTGATCTGATTGAGGGTGAAACCCATCCACTGCATACAGACGAAGGTGGGTATGGCCGAGAGCGGAATGGCCAGCGCGGAAATGAGCGTTGCCCGCACGTTGCGCAGAAAGAACCACACCACCACGACGGCGAGCACGGAGCCTTCCACCAGCGCGCTCATGGCCGAATGGTAGGTCCGCACCGTGTGGTCGACGGTGGTGAATATGGTCGACATCCGCACCGCCGGATTCTCGGTCCTGAGTTTCGCGAGCTCGGCATCGACCGCCTGCGCCACGGACACATCCGAGGCCCCCTTGGCTTTGTATACCCCGAAGGTGGTCGCCGCGCGCCCGTTGAGCCGGGCGATGGTGCGCACCTCCGCGATGCCGTCATGCACTTCGGCTATCTCGCGCAGGCGCACGAATTTGCCGCCCGGCAGACTGATCTGGGTATCGCCGAGCGCCTGCGCTGATTTGGCCCCGCCCAGCACGCGTATCGCCTGCTCGCCGCCGCCCACCTGGGCGCGGCCGCCGGCGGCGTCCATGTTGAGCCCCCGCAACTGCTCGTTGACTTCCACGGCGGTCACACCGAGAGCCTGCATCCGCCCCGGATCGAGTTCGACGCGAATCTCGCGGTCGACGCCGCCGCTGCGCGACACCTGCGCCACGCCGGCGAGTCCCAGCAAACGCTTGGTCACCGTGTTGTCGATGAACCAGCTGAGCTGCTCGGGCGTCTGGTCGGTGGTCGTCACCGCGTAATAGGCGAAGGCACCGCCGTCGACGTTGACCCGCGTCACCTGCGGTTCGAATATTCCCTGCGGCAGATCATTGCGCACCTTGGCCACGGCGTCGCGCACATCGGTGACCGCCCGATCGATCGGCGTGCCGATCTCGAACAGCACGAAAATGCTGACCTGGCCCTCGACGATGAAGGTCGTCATGTTGCGCACGTTGCCGATGTTGGAGATCGAGCCCTCCACCTTCTGCGCGATCTGAGTTTCCATTTCGGTGGGCGCGGCGCCCGGCTGCGAGACACTGACGTTGACCGCCGGGAAGGACACATCAGGATCGAGATTGATGGGCAGGCGAATGAAGGCGACCACGCCCAGGAAAAACAGCACCACGAACAGCACCACCGGGATGACGGGGTGACGAATCGCCCAGGCCGAGATATTTCTCATGACCGGCCCGAGTCCCTCAAGACCGGATTGACCACTTCGCCCACCTGCAGGAAGGCGCCGGCGGTGGCCACGACTTGATCCTTGCCGTTGATCCCATCGGCAATGGTCACGCCGTTCTGCACCATTCCCGAGACGTGCACGTTGCGCCGCTCGACCTTGTGTTGTGCGTTGACGATCAGCACATAGCTGCCCTTGTCGTCGGTCAGAACCGCGGTCTGCGGCAATACGGCGCGCTCGGCGTTGCTCACCGTCACCTCGGCGCGCGCAAAGGCACCCGGCCGCAGATTGGGGTCCGGCGCCAGCGCCACCCGCGCCATCCCCAGTCGGGTTTGCGGATCGATGACGGCGCCCAAGAGCCGGACCTGGCCCGTATACACATGGGTCATGCCCGTGAGCCGCACATTCACGGTCTGACCCACCTTCAGCAGCGGCAGATCCTGCTCGGCCACCTGACCGCGAAGCTCGATTTCGCCGCCTTCCGACAGGCGAAACAAAGCCTCGCCGCCCGGAGTTGCCGTCTGCCCCACCTCGACATTGCGGGTCAGAATGATTCCGTCGGACGGCGCGCGCACCGCCGCGCGCGCCAGCCGCGCCTGCGCCTCGGCCAGCTGCGCGGCTGCCACTTTGACCTTGGCGGCGGCGGTGACGGCGGCGGACTTGCGGCGCTGCGTCTCTTCGACCGACAGAGCGCCCGACGCACCGACGGCTTGCGCGCGGCGATATTCGGCATCGGCGAGTTCCGCCTCGGCATGCGCCTGCTCGAGCGCCGCTTCCAGATTGGCCACCTGGGGTTCCAGCACCGACACGTTCAAGCGCGCCAGCACCTGGCCGCGCTTCACATGATCGCCGGCCTCGACGTAAATCGCCGCCACCCGCCCGGCATCGCCCTCGACGCCGATGGGCATGTCGTAGCGCGCCGCGATGGTGCCGACGATGCTGACGGTGGTCGGCACGCTGCTCACGCCGACTTCGGTGACCGACACCGTGGGAATGGAATCCTTGTTCAGCACGCTTTTCACGGTCAAGGCCTGCGTCAGGCGCCACGCCAGCAGGGCCACGAACACCGCGAGCAGGCCGATCAACCCGACGCGGAACCAGAAACCGCGCCGTCCGTCGTACCAGGTACCGGTTGCGTTCACGCGCAGATAATCATTCGGAACTACACTCATTGCACCACGTCCCAGGGATAACGTCCTCTGTCCAGGATGAAGCCGGCCAGCCGGTCCATCTCCTCGTCCTCGTTGCGCATGATTCGCCGCACGGTGTTCGCCATCCGCCGCTTCGCCTGCTGGGCAAATACCTGCGCCATGGCGACGGCCGGTTCCCGGTCCTCGGCGGAGGCATCATGCAAGCTCGTCGCGCGCGACAACACGCACAGGCCGACGAACAAATCGATGCCGATGTCGGCAACGCGCTTCAAGTCATGCTGACGGTCGGCTATCGACTTGCCGTGCTTGCGCAACAGGTACTCGGACGCCTTGGCGAGTTCGCCAGTATACCGCTCATAGATCCCGGCCGCCTCACGCAGCGCTGCAGGCAGGGGCGCCGAAATCTTGTCGCGGCCCACGCCGGTCGCCTGAGTCAGGCGCTTTTCCGCATAATCGGCCAGCACGCCGAAGCCTTTGATGAAATTATTGAAGATGTCGTCCACCGCGGCCCGCAGTTCTCCCAGCGACTTGCCCAAATCCTTGAGCCCGGACAGAGCGATATACAATCGGAGCACCTCATTGGTTCCCTCAAATATCGTCAATATTCGACAATCGCGGGTAATCTGCTCGTACGGGAAGTCCCGCATGAAGCCGCTGCCCGCGGCAATCTGCAGCGCTTCGTAGGCGCCGCGCTGCAAGGCCTCGCTGGCGAACACCTTGCTCATGGCCGCTTCCACCGAGTAGTCCTCGACTCCGGAATCAATGTAATGCGCCACCATCCAGACGACGCTCTCCGCGGCAAAGCAATCGAGGGTCATTTGCGAAAGTTTTTCGCGCACCAAGCCGAACTCCGCGATCGGGGTGTCGAATTGCTTGCGCGTCTGCGCCTGCTGCGCCGCAAGAGCGATGAGCGTCTTCATGCCCCCGACCGCCCCGCCCCCGAGTCCGGTGCGGCCGTTGTTCAAGATCGCCATGGCGACCTTGAACCCCTTGCCCTCGGCATCGAGGACGTTGTCGGCCGGAACGCGCACATCGTTGAAGCTCACCGTGGTGGTCGACGAGGCGCGGATTCCCATCTTGTCTTCATGTTGCCCATGACTGACCCCGGCCCAGCCCGCCTCGACCACGAAGGCGGTGATCTTGCCCGCGGCCGATGAGGTGCGGGCGAACACGGTGTACAGATCGGCGATGCCGCCGTTGGTGATCCAGATTTTCTCGCCGTTGAGGAGCCAGCTGCCGTCGGCGTTCTTGGCCGCGCGGGTGCGAATCGACGCCGCATCCGATCCGGCGCCGGACTCCGTCAGGCAGAATGCCGCGATCATGGCGCCGCTCGCCAATTTCGGCAGATAGCGCGCGCGCTGCTCGGCCGTGCCGAACAGCAAGATTCCCTTCATGCCGATGGAACTATGGGCGCCGATGGTGAGCGATACCGAGCTGTCGTGCGAACTGCTCTGGCTGAGCACGCGCGCGTATCCCGCGTTCGACAGGCCGAGGCCGCCGAACTCTTCGGGAATGATGAGCCCGAACAAGCCCAGATCCCGCAGTCCCTCGATGAATTCCGCGGGCTGCGCCGCCGCCCGGTCCCATTGTTTGAAATCCTGATGCTTGGGCCCCAGGAACTGATCGATGGCCTCGACCATCATTCCAAGCACTTCGCGGTCTTTGTCGCGCAGGCGCGGATAGGGGAAGAGTTGCTCGTCGAGAATTTTCCCCGCCACCAGATTTTTCGCGACGCTCATGTTAAGACACCTACTCGGCGACGCGATCGATCACAAGATTGCGCACCCCGTCGCGGCCCACGTCGTAGGAAAGCTCACCGTATAAATCGCCGGCGCGGGGAATCGGTTGACCGCTGAATGACACTCGAGCCGTAATCGATACCTTCTGGCCGCTCTTGAGAACGCGTCCCGGCAACATGGAGTCGGCCGCCGACAATTGAACTTGAGCGCCGATGGCCGTGCTGGTCAGCCGCTTGGCCGCCAGCGGCGGTCCTTGGCTCCCGGGCTCACGTGCAAAGACGAACAAAGGGGCCTCCGCTACCAGTCGTGATTTTAAGGCAGGTGCAAGGCTGATTTTGACAGTGACCTCGGCCCCGCCTAAGCCCCCCGACGACGTGCTCGTCCCTGCGGGCAACGCACTCGTCCCAGCCGACGGCACTTCCGTAGCACCTTCGGGGGCCGCCCCGCCCTGGGCGGCTCCGTCGGTCACGGGACCGAGCTCCGCGATTCGCACATCCAGCATTTGTTCGATCTGCGCCGGTGGATGCAGGTTCTTGAGCGCCAGCCAGCGATGGCGCGCCAGCGCGCGATCGCCGCGCGTCGCGGCGGCAAAGCCGCCGTACAACAGCGCCTTGGGATTGCCCGGGGCCAAACCTAAGGCCTGCTCGAACAGTTGCGCCGCCTGCGGGGTGATTTGCCCTCCCGCCTTGAGACTCATGGCCTCGCCGAGACCCATCAGCTCGTCCGCATTCTTGCCGTCGAGCTGATGAGCGTGATCATAGGCGAGCACGGCGTCATCCAGCCGGTTCAACGCCAGATAGGAGCGTCCCATCAGCAACCAGCCGGTGAGGTCGTCGGGATGATCGCGCAGGCGCTGTTCCAGCTTGGCCACCATGGCCGCGACGTCGGGGCCGCCGGCGCCCGCCGCCCCGTCGGCCGGTGCGTGCCAGTTCCAATTGGACCACAGCGGGTACAGACCCGCCGCCGCGCCCATGACCAGCACGGCAAGGACCGCGCCGAGAACCCGGCTTTGCCGGTCGCGGAGCAGCGGCCATGCGACCGCGGCCGCGGCGATCGCAGCCATGACGGCGGCGATGACGAGAAATGTATTCATGATTGACTTATGGTCCGGTGGCGGGCCCGTCATCCAGCGGCATGCGCGATCTATGCCGGACGACCCGAAAGACGATGAGCCCGCCCAGCAGCAGCATGATGAAAGGCGCTCCCCAAATGAGCAGGGTCTTGGGTTCCAGCGGCGGGCTGAAGCGCACGAACTCGCCGTAGCGGTCGGTCATGAAATCGAATATCGCCGCATCGCTTTTGCCGTCGACCAGCATCTGGCGCACCTGCCGGCGAAGATCGACGGCCAGGTCGGCATTGGAATCGGCGATGGACTCATTTTGACAGACCAAACAGCGAAGCTGATAGGTGATGCGTTCGAAACGCGTCTGCAATGCGTGATTCTCGAGCTGGCCGTTGGCATCCACCCCCCGATCGGGCGCAACGTCGGTGACTGCCCCCGCGGCGCCGGCCAGCGCCAGGCCGAATGCGGCGATGGCGGCGGACATTCCATGCACGGCGCGGCTCATGCGCCGCCGCCGCGCGCCGCCGCGATTCGCGGCACGAATTCTTTGTCCCATACCTGCTGGGTCATGGGCGAGATGAATTTGAAAATAACCCGGCCTTGCCGGTCCACCAAGTAGGTCTCGGGCGCCCCATACACCCCCCAATCGATCGCCGCGCGCCCATCGCCGTCGAACGCCACCGCCTGGTAGGGATTCCCGAGCTGCTCCAGCCATTGTTTGGCGCGTTCGCGCTGATCCTTCCAGTTCAGTCCGATGATGGGCACGAGGTGCTGCCGGGCAATCGCCAGCAGCGCGTCGTGTTCCTCGCGGCAGGGCACGCACCAGGTGGCCCACACATTCAAAACGTAGACCTGTCCCTGCAAGCCAGAATTGCTGACAGGCCGCGCGGCATCCAGAACGTCGGTCAATTCGAAGGCCGGCGCCGCCTTGCCGATGAGCGGCGACGGCAAGGCGTGAATATCGCGGCCCGGATTCAAACCGAACGCAAACAGCACGACCAGCGCGACGAAGGCGGCGAAGGGCAGCAGGAACTTCCACATCAGGCGATACCGGCCTTCGGTTCGGCCCGCGGCGGCCCAGCCACCGCCTTGGCCGCCGCCGGCTGCTTCAGCCGGTAGCGGCGATCGGTCGCGGCGATGAAGCCGCCCAGCGCCATCACCAGCGCGCCGAGCCAGATGTACCGGACCAAGGGTTTGTACTGGATGCGCATGCTCCAAGCGTTGTCGCCGAGGGGGTTGCCCATGGCGACGAACAAATCCCGCGCCCAATTCACCGAAATGGCGGCCTGGCTGTTGTCCGTTTGTTGCACCCAAAAATGCCGCTTCTGCGGCCGCAGGATCGTCACCGGTTTGCCGCCCCGCGTGACTTCAACCAAAGCCTCGACGGCGTCGAAGTTCGGCCCGCGCACATTCATGGCATTGATGAACTTAAAGTTGTATCCCGCGATGTCGAAGCTACCGCCCGGTTTCAAGGCAACGTCCTTCTCGATCTTGTAGCTCTCGACGCCGCTCGCGCCGATCGCAAACATCCCGACCCCCAGATGCGCGATGCACATCCCCAACAGCGCGGCGCTCAGGGTCTGCTTCTGGCGCAGCCGACGCACGGGTTCGAGCAGCGCGGAGAAAATGATCCAGAAGCCGAAGCTGAATCCGATGAGTCCCACCCAGTGGAATTCGCCGAATGCCAGGCCTTGGATCGCCACCGCGAGCGCGACGGCGATGCCCAGCAGCCACCACAGGGGTTCCGCCGTCGCGGTGAGCTTGCCGCGGCGCCAGGCGGAGTGCATGCCGACTGCCAGGAACACCATCAACGGCAGGACGGGCACCAGAAACATCAGCGCGAACACCGGCGGCCCGACAGAAATCTTGCCGATGCCCAGCAGTTCATACACCAGCGGCGACAGGGTGCCCCACAGCACCAGGGCGGCGACGCTCACCAGAATCACATTGTTCACCAGCAGAAAAAATTCCCGCGAGAACAATTCGAAACCACCCGGCGCATACAGCTTCGGCGCGCGCCACGCGTACAGGGTCAGCGAACCGCCGATGGTCACGACCAAGAAGGCCAGAATATACAGCCCGCGGGTGGGATCCGTGGCAAACGAATGCACCGACACCAGCACGCCGGAGCGCACCAGGAAGGTCCCCACCAGACTGAGCGAGAACGCGAAGATCGCGAGCAGCAAGGTCCAGCTCTTGAAGATGCCGCGCTTCTCCGTGACGCTGAGCGAGTGAATCAGCGCCGTTCCCACCAGCCAGGGCATGAACGAGGCATTCTCCACCGGGTCCCAGAACCACCAGCCGCCCCAGCCGAGTTCGTAGTAGGCCCACCAGCTGCCGAGCGCAATGCCGATGGTCTGAAACAGCCACGCAAAAATCGTCCAGGGGCGGGTCCACTTGGCCCAAGTCTGATCCAGCCGGCCCTCCAGCATGGCGGCAATCGCGAAGGCGAAGGCCACCGAGAAGCCCACATAGCCGGTGTAGAGCATCGGCGGATGAATCGCGAGCGCGAAGTCCTGCAGTACCGGGTTCAGATCCGCGCCGTCGAGCGCGGCCGGGACCATCCGCAGGAACGGATTCGAGGTCCAGAGGGTGAACAGCATGAATCCGCCGCTGACCAGGCCCATCACGCCGAGCACGCGGCTCGAGAAGCTCAGAGGCAGCTGGCGGCTGAAGGCGGCGACCGCCACGCTCCACAGGGACAGGATCAAAATCCACAGCAGCAGCGATCCTTCGTGCGCGCCCCACAGAGCCGCCACTTTGTAGAACAGCGGCAGCTGCGAGTTCGAATTGTGGGCCACGTACAGGACCGAAAAATCGTTGTTCACGAACGCATACACCAGGCAGGCAAAGGCCATGGCGACGAATACGAATTGTCCCGTCACGGCCGGGCGCGCCACCGCCATCCAGACCGGCTTGCCGCGCCATGCGCCGGTGAGTCCGAAGAACGCCTGCGACAGGCTCAGCACGAATGCCAGGATGAGCGAAAACATTCCCAATTCCGCTGCCATTGTTCTACCCCGGTCCGTTGCCCGCAGGATTGCGCGCCGTCTTGTTCTTGAGCGATGCGGCGACCTCGGGCGGCATATATTTCTCATCGTGTTTGGCGAGCACTTCGTCGGCGACGAACGCACCGCCGGCGTTCATGGTGCCGTGCGCAATGATGCCCTGCCCTTCGCGAAACAGATCCGGCAGCACGCCGGTGTATTCGACCGGAACCTCGTGGGCAAAGTCGGTCAACACGAAGCGCACTTGCAGATCGCCCGGCTTGCGCTCGACGCTGCCTTTGACGACCATGCCGCCGATGCGAAAGCGCTTCGCCGCAGGCGCCTTGCCTTCGGCCACCTGGCTGGGGTCGTAATAAAACATGATGTTCTCGCGCGATGCCATGACCGCGAGCGATACTGACGCGGCAACGCCGCCCAGAATCCCGAGCACCACGAACAGGCGTTTGCGGCGAGGGGTCATGACTCGATACCCGCCATCTGCAGTGCACGCCGGGCCCGCAGGCGAGCGGTGTCCAGATGCCGGCGCGCGGACCACAGATTCCATGCCAGCACCGCCAGCGCGAACGCGAAGCAGGGCCAGACATAGCGTGCGTAGCCGCCCATGGACCAAAAGCCGTTGCTCGTCATGATTTAAGCGCCTCACGAACCCACGTTGACTGCCGTTCCCGGTTGAGCACTTCGCCCTGCAGACGAATGCAGAGCACCGCGGCAAAGAACAGCATGAAACCCAGCCACATGGACAGCAGCGGCCACAGCATGCTGCCGGGCATTTTGGGTGGG
>Ga0193726_1001711_pt1 | contig 16345 bp, 12 predicted proteins | sample H2c1metaG_FD_144928 | JGI IMG/M metagenome (GOLD analysis project Ga0193726, IMG submission 144928) | Soil microbial communities from a riparian zone of the East river system, Colorado, United States - H2c1 | ecosystem: Environmental > Terrestrial > Soil > Riparian zone | place: USA: East River... | reverse complement strand
CGGTTTGATTTTTTTCCCTTTTTTTCTGGTTGGATCTGGCTTGTGGGGACATCCACCACCTGTACTTTCGTTGCAAACCAGGTAGCATGAAGCCTTGGAATACCCATTCCCAAAATCATCCCTGGTAAGCCGTGAGCGCCTTCCGGGCCTCCCGAAACCATTAATTCGTCGGTATAAAAAGCAAAAACAGCTACTGTATCAAACATGATACCTACAGCTTTGCGGCACTCAAAACCTGCAATGGTCCTCGTATCGGGTGTGATCTTCCATTTTATTTTGATTAAACTATCCTCGATTAAAAATGTTTCTTCAAAAATTGGTTTTTGACTAATGCTCATGCTTTTTTGATAGTCGGTATAGACGATATTTTTATTGGCTAACGGCTGAAACCAACCACGCATGTCAGTTGATCCTTCTCTTCCAGGTTTGTATATTGAATGAGTGCTGTCCGCTATAAAATCAAAATAGCTTTTTGAATTTGCAGGAATGCGATCCTTTATCTGTTCATACCATTCGGGCTCAATTTCCTTATATAGTGCCTGCATGGCAACCGTTTTTTCAAATTCAATCTTTACAGTACTGTAGAATTGCGTTTGTGCTTTTGCAAATGCGATTGCAAGACAAAAAACAAAAAAAAGGATGTTCTTTTTCATATCATTTTATTTTTGCCCCGGCATTTTTGTGAATGTCCATTGAAAACTCAGCATAAAATACTGGCCGATCCGCTGATAGCGCTGGTCTGTTACAAAATTACTATTGATAACGCGGTTGAACCCTTTATTCTGATCCAAAATGTCATTGGCCCTGAAAATTATTTTGGCAGCTTTTTTCTTGAAAATTTTCCTGCTTAATTCCGCATTCCAGTAAATGATGTTGGTATTGCTACCGGCAAATGCATCAATCTGCTGACGGAGGTCAAAATTAACGTCGGAAGTTATTTCGAGCTTCCATGGAAGCATCAGGTAACCGTCTATGTCACCACCATAAGTCCAGTAACTATTATTGACGTCTTTACGCAAAGAAGACTGGGATATATTCCTTCCAATTTTCGGCCTGATGTGAAAATTGTATTTATCCTGTATGGAATACCCGATTCCATAACTAAACTGAATATTTGCATAATCATTTATGCTTTCCTGGCCGTTAATAAATGTAACGGAGCGGCCCCCGTTTACATTTGAATTGATCTCATGGATCAGTTTCTTGTCACCCTGGCCGGAAACCCAACCTCCATACATAAAATAATTATTACTGCCGTGAACATTCACCGGCATGGTGGTTATTTTACCAAACGAATCAACTGTGCTGTTGTTTGCGATGGCATTCTGAAGAAAATTATAACCAATCCCAACATACATATAGCGGCTCTTGAGGATCTTGAAACTATTATAGCTAAGGTTCAGGCTATGATTGAACCCAACCTTCAAATTCGGATTGCCGATATAAATATTTAAAGGATCATTGTTATTCCTGATGGGTTGCAATTGATCGATCGTTGGTTGCCGCGTGGTTCCATTGTACCGGAAAGAAATATTGGTCTGGGCCTTCAAATTATAGCCGAATTGAACCTGCGGTGTAAAATTGGTGAAATTATAAATATGCTTATTGTTGTTATCAAGATCATTCACCCCTAATTGTACTGCAGAGATGCCGCCTCCCACAACAGACCTTAATTTTTTGCCAAGGTAACGAAGTGTAATAATTCCAGTGTTTGCATAGGCGTCCAGGTCAAAATTGTTACTGAATACAGGATCTAAAACAGTATACTTTCCATCCGGATCTTTTTCAAAGGTATTCCTATGGGCCGTGGAGCTATTCTTATTATAACTATATTCTGTTACAAGGTTCCACTTCGTATTCAAAGGTTCATTGTACGTTATCTTTCCGCCAAAGGTTTGCGATTTGCCGGTGCCTGTTTTTAACTGGTCCGTGATGGCTACCGAATCAATTCCATTCCTGAAAAATTCATTCGTTGAATTAAGGGTTCCATTATTGATGTCATTTATATTGCTGTACCGGAATGTTCCGATCAGCAACCTTCCCTTTTTTCTGAATAGTTGTTTATAGGTAAGCTGGTTATCAGATTGTTTATGTGTAATATCCTGTGTATTGGTGCGCACGCCCCTGTTTACCAATTGCTGGTTTTCATCAAGCGCTTCACTCGTTGTACTACTTGAAGTTTCCGTTGTTTTATAAGTGTTGACAGTGGAAAATTTTAATGAAGTCAGGGAATCAATCTTCCATTCATATTTACCATTAAAAACATTCTGCTGTTTTAATCCTCTTGTGTTTGAATTTTCATTATTATAAAATATTGTATCAGGCAGTAATGTTTCTTTTAAAGTTGAACTGATATTAGTGGTACCAAGCCGGTTATAACTGTATGATAAATTCAGATTATTCTTATCCTCATTCCACTTGTTGCTATAAAGGGCGCCAGCTGTATAAGCATTGGGAAGACCCTGCAATCCCCAATCATTAAAATCATCATTCGATCCAAAACTGTAATAAAAACCCCCGATCTCATCATACTCAAAATCATTCTCAATACCGAGTTTATTTCTATCTTCCCAACCAAGGCTTCCCGTATTGGTGTTGCTTTTCGTTCCGAACATTGAGATTTTCCTTTTGCCCAGGAAATTATTGTACAGGATCCTTCCATTGTGAAGGCGATCGAAATCAGATCCCGCCTCAACTTTTCCAAAATATCCTTTCTTAGCACTGTCCTTTAGCTTGATATTTATTGTTTTTGAATCCGTGTTTCCTCCGATTCCTTTGATCTGGTCCTGGTCTGTTTTTGTATCAAATACCTGCACCTTCTCAACCTGTTTAGCCGCTATATTTTGCGTGGCGATCGTTGGATCATCCCCGAAGAATTCTTCCCCATCAACTAATACTTTGTCTACTTTTTTGCCCTGGGCCGTAATTTCACCTTTGCTGTTAACGGATAAACCAGGTAATTTTTTCAAAAGGTCCTCAACGGTGGCGCCTTCCTTTACTTTAAAACTATCCGCAACAAATTCAGTAGTATCCCCTTTGATGCGGATAGCGCCTACAGAATGAACAATAACCTCTTTAAGTAAAACGGATTTTTCCGTGAGAATAAGGGAACCCAGGTCTGATGTTTCAGAAGATTTGACTGATAGTTCATCCGCGAAATCTGCATACCTGGGGTAAGTAATCATGATCACGTAAGATCCCGCAGGGGCGTTTGATATTACAAATTCTCCTTTTTTGTTTGTCCGTGTAAACGTAAAAAGTGAAGAATCTGATTTTCGTAGAAGCGTTACAACTGAATTGACAAGATTTTTCTTTTCGACTGTATCCGTCACCGTACCTTTAATAGTACCGGTTTGAGCGTGCGAAGCAGTAGCTGTTCCCAGGATAATAAGGAGACCCACAATGAATTTTCTCATGGCCAATGGTTGGTTATCAAATAACGTCGTTACATTATTTATCGGTGTAATTTCTTAAGAATATTGTCAAATCAAAAAACGCTTCTCTTAATTTTAGGTTAAACAACATTATAAATCAACTATGACGCACTCTGAGCAGGATTCCACAAAAGAAATTAAAGAAACCGGGCCGCAACATACGAATGAAATCGTAAATAGTGAGGAAAAAAAAGATGAGCGGCAAAAAAAGTATGAGGAGGAGCATTTTGTTGATACGGGAAAACTCGTATGGAATTATTCGATGCTCACAGAGGAGGATGTAAAAAATTACCAGGCAGGAACCCATTACAGGCTCTATGAAAAAATGGGATCACATTCGATCCAGGTACAAAATATTTGGGGAATGTATTTTTGTGTGTGGGCTCCGAACGCAACTTCTGTTTCAGTGATTGGAAATTTTAATGATTGGAAAAATCATGAGTACGAATTGTATCCCCGCTGGGATAAAAGTGGCATTTGGGAAGGGTTCATTCCGAATTTCAAATTAGGCGAATCGTACAAATATTATATTGTCGGATTTGGTGGCAAAACCCAGGACAAGGGCGACCCATTTTCAAACTTTTGGGAAAAACGACCGCTCACAGCATCTATTACCTGGGACCTGTATTATGAGTGGAAGGATAAAAGCTGGATGGAAAAAAGAAAAGAGCGTAATTCACTAAAGGCTCCATGGAGTGTTTATGAAGTTCACCTGGCAAGTTGGATGCGTCCCGATAAATACAACGAAGAATCCTATAATTCTTATGAGCAGATCCAGGAACGTCTTGTTCCTTATGTAAAAGAAATGGGATTTACTCACGTAGAACTGATGCCGGTTATGGAACATCCCTTTGATGGAAGCTGGGGATACCAATGCACTGGTTTTTTTGCTTCTACTTCCAGGTTTGGAGATCCCCAGGGATTGATGAAATTGATAGATGCCTTTCACGAGGAAAATATTGGTGTAATTCTGGATTGGGTGCCTTCGCATTTTCCGTATGATGCCCATGGCCTATTCATGTTTGATGGCACGCATACCTATGAGTACGCTGACATGCGCAAAGGGTTTCATCCTGACTGGAACAGTTACGTTTTTAACTACAAGCGGGGAGAAGTAAAATCTTTTTTGATAAGCAGCGCAAGATATTGGTTTGATAAATTTCATATTGATGGTATTCGTGTTGATGCAGTATCCTCAATGCTGAAATTGAATTACAGCCGCACGCATGGACAATGGGAGCCAAATGAATATGGGGGAGAAGGAAACCTGGAAGCCATGGCATTTATTAAAGACCTGAATGAAACCATATTCAGAGATTTCCCGGATGTTCAAACCATTGCTGAAGAAGCAACCGATTGGCCCGATGTGTCCAGGCCCACCTGGAAAGGAGGTTTGGGCTTTGGAATGAAATGGATGATGGGCTGGATGCACGATACATTGGATTATTTTAAAATGGATCCTTATTTCCGGCAGTTTCACCAGGATAAATTTGCTTTCAGCATGATGTATTACTATGATGAAAATTTCATGCTCCCATTCAGCCACGATGAGGTAGTTCACGGCAAAAGTCCGATGATCTATAAGATGCCTGGTGATGAATGGCAGAAACTTGCAAACATGCGCCTGATGTACACGTATATGTGGACCCATCCCGGGGCCAAGCTTTTATTTATGGGCGATGAATTTGGACAAACATCGGAATGGAATTACAGATCAGAACTTGACTGGCCTTTACTTCAGTTTGATGGCCATAAAAAACTAAAAGATTGTGTGACTGATCTGAATAAATTATTGAAGACCGAACTTGCATTATTCGAAAATCAATTCACGATATATGGGTTTGAATGGGTGGACCTGAACCACCGGACGGAAACGGTAGTTTCATATAGAAGAAAAGGGAAGGATAAAGCTGACGATCTGCTGGTGGTGTTAAATCTTACACCGATCGTAAGAATTAATTGGGAGGTTTATGTGAATGAAAAGGAATTTTCCAAAGAGATCTTTAATAGCGATGACAAAAAATATTACGGAACCGGTGATGTTTTCAATCCTGATATCCGGTCTGAGTTGGTTGATAAGGAGAAAAAACTTTATAAACTTACTTTGAACCTGCCACCGCTCGGTGGAATTGTGTTGAAGTAATTAAAGAGGTTGCTTAATTTCATCCTCTTATGGTCACTATTTTGCAGATCATTTTTGTCCTTGGTTTGATCGTGTTGATCATACTTTTTGTTTTTGAAACAAGAAGAATAAGAGAGTTTCCTCCATTGCCAGAGAATTTCAGGGAGACGCTCAGTGATTATGTACTATTTTACCAACAGCTTAATGAACAGGGAAAGAAACAATTTGAAGAAAGGGTGGAGCATTTTCTCTCATCGGTGCAGGTAACCGGTGTAAAAGCTGTTGTAGAAGATCTGGATCGTATTCTTATCGCTGCAGGTGGCATCATCCCGGTTTTTTCTTTTCCCGATTGGCAATATGTGAACCTTCATGAGGTCTTACTTTATCCAGGAAACTTCAATGAGGATTTTGACCAGGCCGGGGCCGACCGGAACGTTACGGGTATGGTAGGCACCGGTGGGATGCAGAATATGATGATCATTTCCAAATGGCAATTACGACAGGGATTTATCAATCACTCTGATACGCGAAACACCGCGATTCATGAATTTGCTCATTTGATCGATAAAATGGATGGAACCATGGATGGAGTACCTGAAATAATTTTAGAAAGAAAACATGTACAACGATGGAAAAGCCTGGTCAATGCAACGATCCAGCAAATGAAAACCCATGGATCGGATATTGACATCTATGGCGCTACTAATCCAATAGAATTTTTTGCTGTGATCACTGAATATTTTTTTCAGCGGCCTGATTTGTTGAAGGAAAATCATCCGGATATTTTTGAAATGCTGGAGATGACATACAGAACTGCGAACTGATTATTCATGGGAAGATCGCGCAACGAAGAAGTGGTAAAATGTAAATCCTCCCGGAAAGATTGGGCAGAACAACCAGGGATTATTTCTTTTTTCGAAATATATACAGCCCGATATCCTGTACCTTGTTTGTTGTTTTCAGTTTTGAATCTTCCCATTTGCGTCGTGAAAACAATTTGTAGATATAACCCGTTACCCCAAACCTCAGGCCATACAGGTTTCTTAATAATTTTCTCAGAGGGGTATAATCAAAATTTCTAAAATAAAGCAATTCAAAATCGTGCTGATTAAACATCAGCTCCATTCCCTTCCTGGAAAATATATTTAAATGTTCCGGCGGGGCAAGCCATGGGGTGACTCCTGTTGAGTTTCTATCGCTAAACGAGTCACACAGGGGAGTTGTCAGAACTACGGTGCCTCCTTCTGAAATACTGCCCGATATGTTAATGACAGCCTGGTGAGGATACCTGCAATGTTCAATGACGTCAAAAAGCGTAAGCGTGTTATAGGTTTTCACTACGACTTTTGACCAGCCTTTCGAATCTACAGCAACTGAATGATAAGGAATAGTTTCATTTAGATTTTTGGGTCTTACAAAGTCAGAAACCTCCACAACAAAACCTTTTGAAAAAGCAAGGTTTGGAAAAGGACTGTTTGAACAGCCAATATCTAATAAAGTTTTTGGTTCTTTTGAAAACTTTTGAACCAGGTTAAGATAATATAAAGCTCTTTTTATGGCTCTTTGTTCCCGGTTTTCTGCCCTTCCGCCACTTAGAAAATCGACATTGAATTTTTTATAATATTCATTGATCTCATTATCGTCAGGGATATAATTTGCAAAATTGCAGCCGCAGTTCTTACAATAGAGACCTCTTTTTGTGGGTATTACATCTTTACTTTTGCAAATATTACATTGAGATAATTTTTCCATGCAGTTACTGTCTACTTTTTATGATCCCAGGGATTTTTGGGACCTCTACTAAACGTTTTCAATGAGCATTTATTTTATATGCACAATTTTACTTATGGGTCCTAAGAATTTACTCTAACCCCGGAGAGCAGCTATGCTATCGTAACGTCTTTATCAAGGTATACATCCTGGATGGCATTCATAATTTCAACCCCTTCTTTCATAGGGCGTTGAAATGCTTTCCGGCCAGAGATCAACCCCATACCGCCGGCACGCTTGTTAACGACAGCGGTGGTAACTGCTTCCGCAAGATCGCCGGCACCTGAAGAGGCACCTCCGGAATTGATCAATCCTGCGCGACCCATATAACAATTGGCAACCTGGTAGCGGCAAAGATCTATCGGGTGATCAGAAGTGAGCTCGTCATAAATGCGTTTATCATTTTTACCGTAAGCAGATTCTTTTGTGTTCAGTGCAAGATAGCCGCCATTATTTTCCGGTAATTTTTGTTTGATAATATCAGCTTCTATAGTAACGCCAAGATGATTAGCCTGGCCGGTTAGGTCGGCCGATACATGGTAATCTTTTTCTTTTGTTTTGAAGGCAGGATTGCGAAGGTAACACCACAGGATCGTTGCCATACCCATCTCATGCGCCATCTCAAATGCCGTGGTCACCTCCTTTAATTGCCTTGTAGATTCATCACTTCCAAAATAAATGGTGGCGCCAATAGCAGCTGCCCCAAGGTTCCAGCTTGCTTTTATGGAAGCAAACATGACCTGGTCAAATTTATTTGGGTAAGTCAGGAACTCATTATGATTGATCTTTACAATGAATGGAATTTTGTGCGCATAGTTCCTGGCAAGAAAACCTAGTCCTCCATATGTGGTAGCTACTGCATTGCAACCGCCTTCCAGGGCCAGTTTAATGATATTTTCAGGGTCGAAATAAAGAGGATTCTTTGCAAAGGACGCACCAGCGCTATGTTCGATGCCCTGGTCAACAGGAAGTATTGAGAGGTACCCTGTGTTAGCAAGCCTTCCTGTACCATACATCAATTGAAGGTTACGCAAAACCTGTGGATTGCGATCGCTGCCGATCCAGATACGGTCTACAAAGTCAGGGCCAGGCAGATGCAATTGATCTTTTGAAATTGTTTTTGATTGATGATTCAATAAATAATCCGCCTTATCACCAAGAAGTTCTCTGATTTTTTTTGACATGTGATTTGTTTTTTGAAAGCCATGATCTCTGACAGAAGCCTCGAAAATGAAACCCTTCAGTTTTAAGCTCACGGCTCGAAGCTTTTTTCGAGGTGCAAAGATAAAAGTTATAAGCATTCAGGCCTAAGACTTTAATCATCCCTTTCCCGGGGGTAATGTCTGTGGTTTGGAAGAAAAGCAGAATAAAGCATGCTATTTAAATTAAAAGCCCCGAAATCTTCAGGGCTTACCTTCATTACGTGGACATACAGGAATGCGAGCAGCGATGATGCTTCATTTCTTTGTTCCCCGTTTTAGTAGCGGCTTTTTGTTTGGTAGTGCGCAGACTGGCATAAGTTACGGCTGCTACGCAGGCAAGTAAAAGGAGTACAATAATAAAACGTTTCATAAGCCGAAAATTTTATGTTAAAAGTTACAGCTTTAAAAAATTTCAGGCAAAATTAATTTTGCACCAATGCTTTTGAACAATTGGGATAAATATTTGTTTAAAATTCGCTAAGGATAAATCAACGCTTAAAATATGGAAGAGCATATTGTAAAAATCATCGCAATTGAGCCGGTAACGCACAATGTAAAACACTTCAAGCTGGAGAAACCTTCCGGGTATTCATTTATTCCCGGGCAGGCCACCGAATTGGCGATAAATCTGCCCAGGTGGGAAAATGAAAGAAGGCCATTTACTTTTACCAGTTTGAATGAATGGGATCACCTTGAATTCACGATCAAAATATACCAGGATCATGATGGAGTAACCAATCAATTGGGCCTGCGTAAGGTGGGAGATGAGGTATTGCTGCACGATGTGTGGGGTGCTATTCATTATGAAAACGAAGGCATCTTCATCGCAGGAGGTGCGGGTGTTACTCCATTCATAGCTATTTTCAGGCAATTGCAGAAAGATAAAATGATCGGGAATAACAAACTTATCTTTTCCAATAAAACACATAATGATATTATCCTGAAAGATGAATTTTCAGCAATGCTCGGGGACAATTTCATCAACACGCTGACCCAGGAAGAAGTGCCTGGATATGATCATCATAAACTAGATGAAGTGTACCTAAAAGAAAAGATCAGCGATTTTACAAAACAATTTTATATCTGTGGTCCTGATGCCCTGGTAAAGGATGTTCAAACCATATTGCAAAAATCAGGTGCAAGAGACAATCTCATTACTGTTGAACTTTGAGATGCTGGTATGTTAACTTAATCCAACTTAAATCCCCCGGCACCCGGTCTTTTCTTAGCAGCACACATCAATATCGATTGTTTGATCCTTGCTTTTCTCGTTTCTTCTCTTTTCGCGGAAGTGATCCAGTATAAAAACTGGCGTTTTGTAAAGACAGGAAAATTTTGAAAATTTTCTTTTGCTTTTTTTTTCTTTGAAAATGCTTTTTCAAGATCCCCTGGAATCTGGAGCTGATCAACAGGTGAATAGATTTTATCAAAACTTTCCCATGTCCCATTTTTTTTCGCCAGGTCAATTTTTTCAAGGCCGGGACCCATCATGAACCCCTGTGCCATCATTCGGTCAATCCGCTCTTTATTCAACCCGCTCCATTCACTTCGGGGCCTGCGCGGCGTGAATCGCTGCATATACTTTTCATTGTCGATGGGCCTTGTGGTGCTATCGATCCATCCAAAACACAATGCTTCTTCTACCGCATCATTATATTCCAATCTTTTTTTGCCACTTGTTTTCTTAAGGTAGATCAACCAAACCCCGGGAGATTTGCCGTGATTTTTCTCCAGCCATTTCCGCCATGTTTTCCGGTCTTTGGCAAAGTACTTTTTTAACTCTGGTGAAGGCATCTTTAAAGTTATGTTTTTCACAGAAATTGCAGATCCAAAAAAAAGCCGCCCCAAAAAGGGACGGCATGAAAATTAAAATAGAAAAAATCATTATTTCTGCTGCAACTTTATTTCACCTACATCTGTAGTTTCTCCATCCTTTACAACTACATCTTTTTTGCGTGTATTGGCAAAAGGCGCTTGTGCTTCAACAATAACTGAATAATCACCCGCCTTTACATTTTGAATTTCAAAAGTTCCATTTGTAATAGGTGCACTTATGGTATCATTATTTGACAGTGCCCATACTTTGACAGCCTTATCAGCTGGCGTCACTGTTCCTTTTATAGAATTGGTCTGCAAGTGTGTAAATGCGGATATAGCGATGGCAATAATGCTGGCTGCCACGGCAGCAAATTTTGTGGTTTTCATAAATAAAATTTTTAGTGATTAAAGAATCCTGTTTTTGTTAGAGATAAAAAATTAAATAAAAAATAAGTAGTACTATTTACAACTACTATGCCATAGCAATTTTTAATTACTTGTTAGAGAAATGAAAAAAAATTGAATTCGTCGAACAATTTATCATGGATGATGAGCAAGGCTCAAAAAGGCCAGGATTGTATAAACATCCCTGTTATTTACCGCCCCAGACCGAGCTGGACAATTATCCGAAACTTACATGAGACCGATTTAATAGCTTATATGGCAATTCAAAAATTAAAACAAAAATTCTTTTTCCACAATGGTGAACAAGTCTGGAAATCACATACAAGGCTCGTTTTGGTATATTCGCAGGTCAAATCATAAGCAGTGGAGCGCTTGCGATGAATCCTGGTTTCAATGGACTTCAAAAAAAATTCGTACCACCTACCATGGCAAAACAGAAAGAAACATTAAAAGAGCCCGTTGGCAAAAATCTTTTTGATTACAACGAAGAAAGCATCCGGTCACTTGACTGGAAAGAACATATCCGTATGCGTCCCGGAATGTATATTGGAAAACTGGGAGACGGGAGCAGCCCGGACGACGGCATTTATGTACTGGTGAAGGAAGTGATTGACAATTGTATCGATGAATTTGCAATGGGCCATGGTAAAACAGTGGAGTTGACGGTAGAAGGGAAACAGGTAACGGTACGTGATTTTGGTCGGGGCATTCCACTTGGTAAAGTAGTGGATGTGGTCAGCAAAGTGAACACAGGGGCGAAATTCGATAGTAAAGTTTTTCAGAAAAGCGTTGGCTTAAATGGTGTAGGTACAAAAGCAGTGAACGCGCTGAGTCAATATTTTAAAGTAACCGCTATTCGTGAAGGGAAGGAAAAAACGGCTGAGTTTGAACGGGGATTCTTGATCAAGGAATACAAGGAAACAAAGACCGGGGAATCAAACGGCACGCTGGTTACTTTTATACCGGATGATACGGTGTTCAAAAATTTCAAGTTTCATTCTGAATTCCTGGAGAACCAGATATGGAATTATTGTTTTTTAAATGCCGGCTTGAAAATTATCTTCAATGGAAAATCGTTTGTCAGCAGGAATGGATTGCTTGACCTGCTGCAACGGAAAACCAATGAAGATGAGATCCGTTATCCCATAATTCATTTAACCGGGGAAGATATTGAATTGGCCCTCACCCATAACAATGACTACGGGGAGGACATATACAGTTTTGTAAATGGTCAGCATACCACCCAGGGAGGCACACACCAGCAGGCTTTTCGCGAGGCTTACGTAAAAACCATCCGTGATTTTTTTAAAAAAGATTATGATGCGGCCGATATACGTACTGGAATTGTTGCAGCCGTATCTGTACGGGTAGTCGAGCCCGTATTTGAATCTCAGACAAAAACTAAACTTGGCTCAGTGAATGTAGATGAGAACGGCCCAAGCATGCGACAATTTGTGGGAGATTTTATTTCGAAGGAACTGGATAATTACCTTCACAAAAATCCAACCATAGCAGACGGGCTGAAGAAACGTATTGAACAAAGCGAAAAGGAAAGGAAAGAATTGGCGGGAATAAAAAAACTTGCCAATGAAAGAGCAAAAAAAGCTAATCTTCACAATAAAAAACTTCGTGATTGCAGAATTCATTTGAATGACGAGTTGCCCTCTAAAGCCAAAGAGGAATTTTTTGCAAAACAAAATCAATCTACCATTTTCATTACCGAAGGGGATAGCGCAAGTGGTTCCATTACCAAGGCGCGAAACGTTGAAACACAGGCCGTGTTTAGTTTACGTGGAAAACCCTTAAATTGTTTCGGCCTTTCAAAAAAGGTAGTTTATGAAAATGAGGAATTCAATTTATTGCAACATGCGCTTAATATTGAGGACGGGCTCGATGGCTTACGTTATAAAAATATTGTAATCGCTACAGATGCAGATGTGGATGGCATGCACATACGTTTACTCCTGATGACATTCTTCTTACAATTTTTTCCTGACCTCGTAAAGAAAGAACATGTCTTTGTTTTAGAAACCCCGCTGTTTCGCGTTCGCAATAAGCAGGAGACAATTTATTGTTATGATGAAAGTGAAAGGCTTGCAGCCGTAAAGAAATTAGGGAGCAAGCCCGAGATCACGAGATTCAAAGGACTTGGAGAAATTTCCCCTGATGAGTTTGGGCAATTTATCGGGGACGAAATCCGGTTACAGGCAGTCATCCTGGAGCAAGGCGACCATATTCAGAATTTGCTTGAATATTACATGGGAAAAAACACACAGGAAAGACAGGAGTTTATTATCGAGCACCTGAAAGTGGAAATTGAAACACCATTGCCGGGTGACGTAGTTAAGAAATTGGCTGAGGCATAAAGTGAAGAATATCGTAAGGACAACTTTAGACCCTTGAATTTTTAATTTTAAATTTTTAATTTTTTATTTCCAATGATTCATATTGTTTCTAATACTTCGGATATAAGCTTGCTAAAAGAAGTGGTAAAGCTGGATGAAAACCTTGCTGGTGAAGTGATACAGATCAGGGAAGAATTTGGAGTTGGGCCCCTGGCCGATCTCGAAACAGAAGAAGGGTGGCTTGCAAGGGGAACCTGGTGGAGGACTTTATTAAAAAATTCACCCTATCAAAATGACCCGCAGAGTTTTTTTGATGACAGGGAAACTGTGAAAAAAATAAAGGAGCATCTCGATGACAAAACAGATGACCAGGTTTGGATCTGGATAGGACAGAACCAACATGACGTTTGCACCTATTACTGGCTGGTTTCACTGTTCAAAGAATATGCTGGAAGAATACTCATTATTTACCTTAACAACCTTCCATTTATTAATGAGAAGGGGCAATTGTTTTACCCATCCTGGATACAGGAAATTCAGCCCAAAGAACTTTTGAAGGCAAAAAAACTCGCAAGGCCTGTGACTGCAAGTGAATTTGAAATTGATTCGGATGAGTGGAAAAAATTATGCACTGAAAATGCAATAGTCAGAATTTTAGAAGGGGGCAAAAAGATTGTTGGCAAGGACGAATCTTTTTACGATAGTGAGATTTTAAAAAACAGCACTCCTGAATGGCAAAAGGCATCAAGGGTTTTATCAAATACCTTACATCGTATGAAAATAAAAACCGGGGACGTGTTCCTGATGTGGCGTATGAAAGAATTGATTTCACAAGGTAAAATTGAGGTACTGGGAGATGCTGCCAAAGGATGGAAGGAATTTGACATAAGACTTCCCCAGGCTGTGGTGCCCATTGAAAATTCTCCCGAAGAACGACTCAACATTCAATGATCAATTTCAATTCTCTAAAAAATGTTGAAACCAAAAAATACAGAACAAATTCAAAATAATACAACCGGTCTTCATGGTCAGTACCAGAATTGGTTTTTGGATTATGCATCCTATGTTATCCTGGAAAGGGCGGTTCCGGCGGTTGAGGACGGCTTGAAACCCGTGCAGCGACGCATTTTGCATGCGATGAAGGAAATGGATGATGGACGATTCAACAAAGTGGCAAACATCATTGGCCAAACCATGCAATATCATCCGCATGGTGATGCGAGCATCGGGGATGCATTGGTAAACATGGGGCAGAAAGATCTTTTAATCGAAACGCAGGGAAATTGGGGAGATATCCGGACAGGTGATGAGGCTGCAGCACCGAGGTATATTGAAGGGAGGCTGAGCAAGTTTGCATTGGAGGTAGCTTTCAACGCAAAAACAACAGAATGGCAATTGAGTTATGATGGAAGAAAAAATGAACCAGTGACCTTGCCCATGAAATTTCCTTTGTTACTGGCACATGGAGCCGATGGCATTGCTGTTGGTCTTTCGACAAAAATTCTTCCACACAATTTCATTGAGATCATAGAAGCCGCCATAAAATATTTGCGCGGAAAAAAATTCGAACTCTATCCCGATTTTCTAACAGGGGGTATGATCGATATTACAGATTATTCTTTAGGAAAACGGGGTGGGAAAGTAAAAGTGAGGGCCCATATTGAAGAATTGGACAAAAAAGTCCTTGCCATCAAAAGTGTTCCTTATGGCGTAACAACAACCCAATTAATGGAGTCAATCGTAAAAGCCAATGACCAGGGAAAAATTAAAATTAAAAAGGTAACAGATAATACAGCCGCTGAAGTGGAGATCCAGGTTGACCTTGCACAGGGGATTTCTCCTGACATAACTATCGATGCCTTGTATAAATTTACTGATTGTGAAGTTTCTATTTCTCCCAATGCCTGCGTTATTGTTGAAGATAAACCCCAGTTTCTTACCATCAATGACCTGTTGAAGCTTTCCGTTGAAAGGTCAAAAAATCTTCTTGAACAGGAATTAAAGATCAGGCTAAACGAACTGCAGGAGAAATGGCACTACACTTCATTGGAGAAAATATTCTTCGAAGAAAAGATTTATAAAGAATTAGAAAAAAAACATGAGACGTGGGATAAGGTTCTCGAAGGTATTGCAAAAGCCTTCGTTCCCTTTCGCAAACAATTGAAAAGAGACATTACGAGGGAAGATATCATCAAGCTTACTGAAAAACCTGTAAGAAGGATCTATAAACTGGACATTGAAGAACTCAATAGCCAGATAAAAGGTTTAGAAGCAGAGATCAAACAGGTAAAATATGATCTGAATAACCTCGTTGATTTTGCGGTGAATTATTATGAAAATCTCTTAAAGAAATATGGAAAGGGCAGGGAAAGAAAAACTGAAATCAAACAATTTGAGGTCATTGAAGCAAAGAATGTGGCCATTGCAAATACCAGGCTCTATATAAATAAAGAAGAAGGGTTCATAGGGACCGGTCTGAAAAAGGACGAGTTTTTATTTGAAGTTTCTGACCTGGATGATATTATTGCCTTTACCAAAAGAGGAACCATGAAGGTGGTAAAAGTCCAGGAAAAAGTATTTATAGGGAAAGACATTCTTCATGCCGCCGTTTTTCAGAAAAATGATGAGCGTACTACCTACAACATGATCTACACTGACGGAAAAGGTGGGATGAGCTATGCAAAGCGATTCAATGTAACGGGAATAACGAGAGATAAAGAATATGATCTTACAAAAGGCGATGAAAAGAGTAAGGTCTATTACCTCACGGTAAATCCAAATGGAGAGGCGGAAGTAGTGAGGATCATCCTGAGCCCATCCAGTTCAGCAAGGATCAAGGAATTTGATTTCTATTTCGAAGAACTTGCCATCAAAGGTCGAAGCAGTATGGGGAACCAGGTAACCAAATACCCGGTAAAATCTGTCAAATTCAAAGAGGCAGGTAAAGCTACTCTTAGTGGGCGCAAGTTATGGTTTGATGAAAAGTTCGGAAGATTAAGCCCGGAAGAAAAAGGCATTTATCTTGGAAGTTTTGAACCCGATGACAGGTTATTGATCATTTATAATGATGGTAATTATGAGATCACCGACCAGGAAATGACCCAGCGGTTTGATGCGGAAAAAATCCTGCTGATTGAGAAATTTAATCCAGAAAAAATAATTACTGCCGTTTATCTTGATGACGAGAAAAAACAATACAATGTAAAACGGTTCAAGATTGAGACTACCACATTGCACAATAAATTCTTT
>Ga0193726_1001710_pt1 | contig 16355 bp, 10 predicted proteins | sample H2c1metaG_FD_144928 | JGI IMG/M metagenome (GOLD analysis project Ga0193726, IMG submission 144928) | Soil microbial communities from a riparian zone of the East river system, Colorado, United States - H2c1 | ecosystem: Environmental > Terrestrial > Soil > Riparian zone | place: USA: East River... | reverse complement strand
AAGTCGCCGCCCGCGTGCTGACCGTCGCGCATTACGGCTTGCCCGCAAATTACAACGAGAGCTACCAGAGCAGAGTCAGCGCCGTCACGCTGCCGCAAGCGAACGCCGAAGCTGCTAAATATTTTCAGCCGTCGACTCTGGAAATTGTGCTGGCCGGAAATGCCTCGCAATTCCGCGATAATTTGAAACGGGAATTTCCAGACGCAAGCTACGAGGAATTCACTCCCGCGGAAATGGATCTGCTTTTGCCGGCCATGCATCGCTTGCCGGAAACGATTCCGGCCGCCACTCCTGAAACAATTGCGCAGGGCAAAGCGGAAATTGCTGACGCCGTGCAGGCCGCCGGTGGTCCGGCAATCACCAAAATTCAAAGCGTGGAATATTCCGGCGCGGGAATTCAGGCGTCACCGCAGGGAGATTTACCCGTTCAGTTGAAACTCTATCTCGGCTATCCGAATCACTATCGGCTGAACACCATAGTTGATTTGCCGGGTCTCGTCGGGAACGCGCTGATGGTTGGTTACGATGGCAAGTCCGGCTGGACCAGCTCGCCGCAAGGAACGCAGGATATTCCGCCAACGGAATTCGGAGAATTTATTCGCCGCATTCTGCTGACTGGCGCGGTTGGACTGTACCAGGCCGCGCAAGCTGGAACCATTCAGGTGCAGGCAATTGGCCCGCGTGATTTTCAGGGGATCAAGGCAGACGCCGTCGCAGTCGTCTCAGGCAGCGTTCACGCCGTTGTTTATTTTGATCAGACTACTCATCTCGCCGCTGGCGCCCGGTATCCGCAGAACACGCCGCAGGGCGCGGTGGAAACCATCGAGATGTGGAGCGACTACCGCGAAATAGACGGAGCGAAATTTCCCTGTCACGGACTCACGTTACGGAACGGGCAAAAGTTTTCTGAATACACCGTGCAGGAAATAAAATTCAATACGAATCCGGATGCGGCGCTATTCGTTAAGCCCGCAGCCGCGAAGCCGTAGCACGCGGCGCTGGGTTTTGGCCCTGAACGCATATTAATTTGTCACCTTCAGCGTGCTGGGCATACACTAATTAGGCTGCGGAGTTTTGCCATTGTAAGTTGTCGCGCAAGCCGGCAGAAAGAGACACCCTTGACCGCAATTCATTCGCTTTCTTCACACCGACGTATGTTTTTCATTTCCGGTTTTCTGATTGCCGCGCTGGCGGCATCCGTTAGCGCTCTGCCACGCACGCCCGTTCCCGGAAAAGATCCCCAAGGTTCGCAGGCCACGCCTTCGCCATTGCTCGCCGCCATGCAGGCCGAACTTGACCGCAGCATGCCCATTCTGAGCAAAGCCACGCCGCCCGCTTACTTCATGAATTACACGCTCACGCAAGCGCGCCGCGCCAGTGTGATGGGCTCGAATGGCGCACTGCTCGATAGTTCTGAAAAGTTGGAACGCTGGTTGGAAGTGCAAGTGCGCGTCGGCGATTACAACGTGGATAACACGCATAAAATTAGCGGTGGCCAGCCCGCATACGAGCCAAGTCCCGGCACGCCAGCGCCGCTTGACGATGATGCCGCAGTTTTGCGCCGCGCCATCTGGTTGGAAACGGACAAACAATATCGCGCAGCCGCCGAAGCGCTCGTCAGAATTCAGACCAATAAAGAAGTGGAAGCGCAATCCTCCGAAGAAGGCGCGCCGGATTTTTCTCACGAGAAGCCGCAGATGTCTTACGCGCCTGAAGCGAATTACCAACTGGATCGCAAACCGTGGGAACAAAAGGTTCGCGATTACACCGCTTATTTCCGGCAATCATCCACGGTCCTGAATTCGATCGTTACTTTCACGGCCAAAGCGGATAACAGTTACGAAGTAAATTCAGAAGGCACGCATCTCCAATACGGTCAGGTGCGTTTTCGTCTGGAGCTTTTCATCGTTGGCAAAGCGCCAGACGGAATGGATCTGAATCGTTATTACAATTTCGATTGGGTCGACGAAAAAGAAACGCCGACAAATGAAGCTGTCATGGCTGCGGCAAAAAATATGGTGGCGGAACTCGAAGGCCTGGTGAAATCGCCGCTCGTCGAACCATTCGCCGGACCTTCCATGCTCACCGGCCGCGCCGCAGCCGTTTTCTTCCACGAAGTATTCGGCCATCGCGACGAAGGATTCCGTCAGAAAGCTGTGAACGAAGGGCAAACCTTCGCGCGCAAAGTCGGCGAACCGATCATGCCGGACTTCATCAGCATTGTGGACGACCCTACGATGAAGCGCCTTAATAAGGATGTGCTGCTCGGCTACTACCCCTATGACGATGAAGGCGTGCCCGCGCAGCGTGTGCAGTTGGTCGATAAAGGGGTGCTGAAAAATTTTGAAATGTCTCGCCAGCCATTAAAAGAATTTCCCGTCTCCAATGGACACGGCCGCCGCCAACTCGGCGCGCAACCAGTTTCGCGTCAGGGAAATTTAATTGTCGAAAGCAGCCACAAAGTCAGCAACGCCGAATTGCGCAAGATGTTCATCGCCGAAATTAAAAAACAAGGCAAGCCGTTCGGGCTCTTGATTGACGACATCGCCGGAGGCTTCACATTCACAGGCCGCGGACAGCCGCAGGCATTCCAGGTGGAACCGCTCGTCGTTTATAAGGTATATGCCGATGGACGCCCCGACGAAATGGTGCGCGGCGTAAATATTGTCGGCACTCCGCTGCTTTCGCTCACAAAAATTATCGCCACAGGTGACACGCAGGAAGTTTTCAACGGTTACTGCGGCGCCGAATCCGGATCGATTCCGGTTGCCGCCGCGGCGCCATACATTCTGATTAGCGAAATGGAAGTCTCCAAGAAAGAATCGTCCACGGATAAGCCGCCGACGCTGCCTAAGCCCACAGTGGAACCGCAAGGAGTGAAACAATGACCAACCTATTTTCCTCCAGGCGAATTTCAAATGTCGTCCGCATCATCGCGCTCGCGCTAGGTGTTGCGTTTCTGTCGACCACCATCGCCAAGACGACCCGCGCCCAACAGTGGCCCGCCGCCGATGCCGATCAAACTCTGAAGGCAATGCACGACGAACTGGATCGTTCGCGCAACATGCAGATGCCCAATCTTCCGAAACCGTATTTCATTCAATACCGTTTGCTCGATCTCGACGTGCACACCATCACCGCTTCTTTCGGCGCACTCGTTTCCAGCACCGTCACACACAATCGTTTTATGGACGTGAATATTCACGTCGGCGACTACAAACTCGATAGCTCCGAATTTATTTCCGGCGATGGCTTCCAGGGTTTTCTCGGCTCCGCCGGACAAGTCGGCGTCGACGGCGATTACAATTCTTTGCGGCAGGATTTGTGGCTCGCCACCGATCAGGCTTACAAATCCGCGCTCGATAATATGGCGCACAAACAGGGATTTCTGCGCAGCCTTTCAAAGCCGCCCGAAATTGCCGATTTTTCTCCAGAAAAACCGTACGTAAAAGTTGACGCACGGATCGTACCCGATTGGACCAATCGAAATTGGGAGCAGGAAGCGAAGCAGGCCAGCGCGGTTCTGCGCGCGTATCCCGAACTTTACAGCAATCGCGTCACCTACACGCTGATTTACGAAACGTACTACGTGATGAATACCGAAGGTACGGAAGTTCGCACCAGCCGTTCGCTCGCCGGAATTGAAGTCAGCATGGAGACGCAGGCGCCCGATGGCGTGCCCATGCATCATTTTTATTCCACATACGTGAATCGCCCCGCGGATCTTCCCGCCGCCACGGAAGTTTCACAGCAACTTGGTAAGCGCGGAAAAGAATTGGTCGCCATGCGCACCGCAAATCCCATGCCGGAATATTCTGGTCCCGTGCTGGTGGAATCGCGCGCCGCTGCGTCGCTGCTCGCGCAAATGCTCACGCCATCGATCACCGGCGCGCGCTCTCCTCTTTCCATGTTGCCAATGGTGGATCAATTGATGGAGCGCCTCGGCGGCCGCAGCGAATGGAGTGGCCGAATAAATTCGCGCGTGCTTCCCACGGAAGCGTCGCTCGCCGATGATCCAATGGCTACGGACGCGCAAGGCCACACGCTCGCCGGATCCTACGTGGTCGACGAAGAAGGCGTGCCCGCGCAACGCGTGAACATTGTTGATAGTGGAATTCTCAAAGATTTTCTGATGTCGCGCCGCCCCGGTCCTGATTTTGATCAATCGAACGGCCACGCGCGCGCATTATTTCTAAGCGACCCGCGCGCCTCCAGCAGTAATCTGGTTTTCCGTTCGTCCAAGGGCGTTACTCCGGAAGAATTGAAAAAGAAATTTCTGGCATCGTGCAAGGATGCCGCCCGTGAATGGTGTCTGATGATTCGCGAAATGGATAATCCTTCCATTGGCATCAGCAGTCAGGAAGAACTCTCCGGAGAAATTCAGGAATTGGCGGCGGGTGCTGCCAGTGGCGAGCGCGTTCCTCTCGTTCTCTATCGCGTGAATGTTTCCGATGGCAGCGAAGAACTTTTGCGCCCCGGCCACCTGCTCGGCATGAATCTGCGAGTGTTGCGCGATGCTTCCGGCTTCGGAAATGACGCCACACTTTTTTCCTACACGCAAAGTCAGGCGCCGGGCATCGCCGGAACCGCGCTCGGCACATTCGGTTCCGCAGTAGACGGCGTGGCCAGCACGTTCACCGCGCCTTCCATTTTATTTAATGACGTGGAAGGCCGCGAAGCTCGCGGAGAAATGCGCCGCCTGCCGCTGATTCCGCCGCCACCAATTAAATAGTTAGAATTTTTCGCAAAACTAGTTTGTAACAGGAAATAATTTGCAATTGGAAAATGGTTTGTAACAGGGCACGACTTTAGTCGTGCCGTAACCGGCGTAGAGAAAGGGGTTTTGACCCCTGCGAATTTATTCCGAAGGTTCGCCGCCGGCCATTCCTTGCGCAAGAATCAACCGTTCCGCTTCCATTCGCACCGCCGGCAATTTTAGATAAAATATTCCCGCCGCAACTACGCACGCAATTCCGCCGATGGCCACCGCCCACGGCGCACCAATCCAGTCAGCCGCAATTCCGCCGAAAAGTCCGCCCAGCGGCGCCATTCCCATAAACATCATCGAATAAAGCGCCATCATGCGTCCGCGCAAACGGTCCGGCACCATCGCCTGAATCAAAGTATTCGCGCAGGCCATTTGCGTCATCAACGTGAAGCCCGTAGGCACCAGAATAATCATCGAAAAAATAAAATTCCGCGAGAACGCGAAAATCACAAGTGACGCGCCGAATCCCGCCGCGGAAAATGCAGCGATGCGTCCGAGCCCGCGCACGCCCGTGCGGGAAGCAAGCGTCAACGCGCCCACCATCGCGCCGACGCCCGTCGCGCCCATCAAAAGCCCTAATCCCCACGCGCCACCGTGAAGAATTCGATCTGCAAAAATCGGCATCAGCACCGTGTAAGGCACGCCCGCCAAACTGATTAACCCCACCAGATACAACAAATTGCGAACCGGCGTTGTGTGTTGCGCAAATCGAAATCCTTCCGCGATGTGTTCCATCATGCTGGAATGGGGCTCATGTTTTCGCGGCGCAATCTTCATCATTAATAATCCGGTGATTACCGCGATGAAGCTCACCGCATTCGCAAAAAAGCACCAGCCTTCGCCAATGCTCGCCACCAGAATTCCAGCGATGGCCGGACCCACTACGCGCGCTCCATTGAACATCGAAGAATTCAGCGCGATGGCATTCATCAAATCTTCGCGGCCCACCATTTCCACCAGAAATGATTGCCGCGCCGGAATATCAAATGCGTTCACCACGCCCAGCGACGACGCCAGCACAATTAATTCCCACACCTTAATCCAATGGCCCAGTGTGAGCGTCGCCAGAATTGCCGCCAGCACCATCGAAGTAGTCTGCGTAGCGATCACTACTCGGTGACGGTTGTAGCGATCCGCCACAGTTCCACCCACAGGTGAAAGTAAAAATATTGGAATTTGCGAAGCGAAAGCCACCACGCCGAGCAGCAACGAAGATCCCGTCAGTCGATAGACCAGCCACGCCTGTGCAACGCTCTGCATCCATGTGCCGACCAGCGAAATTAATTGGCCGCCAAAAAATAATTGGAAATTCCGGTGACGTAACGCGCGAAGTGTTACCGGCAAGCGCCCAGCACGCGCGGGCATTCCGCCAATCGGCGGAGAAGTTTCCGCCGCTTCCAGTGCGGCTGCTTCCACTAATTCGGTTGAGTCTTTCTTTGCCATGGCAAACTACAAGAACATTCTAGCTTGCCACGCCAGTGGATGCGAAACCTGCCGCGCAGTAGACAACAACGCCCGGCGGACAAATTGCCTTCCGCGGAACTACTCTTTCCCGTCACTCGTATCGCAGCGCAACCAACGGATCCACGCGCGTCGCTCGCCGCGCCGGAATCCAGCACGCCGCGAACGCCACAGCCATCAGCACAAGTGTTGCTCCAATAAGCGTCGCCGGATCCGACGGCGAAATTCCAAAAAGTTGATCGCGCAATAAAGCCGTCAGCCAGTGCGAAGCAATCAGTCCAACAATCGCGCCGATCGCCGCAAGCCGCAGTCCGCGCGTCAGCACCATTCGCAGGATTCTTCCGCGCGACGCACCCAGCGCCACTCGAATTCCAATTTCATGCGTGCGCTGCGCCACCGAATATGAAATCACTCCATACACGCCAACCGCCGCGATCAGCAACGCGATTCCGCCAAAAAGCGAAATCAGAATTGTCGGGAATCGATGGCCCACTACCGACTCTGAAACTAATTCGTCCATCGTCTTCGGTGCGCGAAGCGGCAAGTCCGGCGCCAGACTGTGAAGAATTTCGCGTACCGCCGGAGTTAGAGTGTGTGGGTCTTGCGATGTGCGGATCGCGAACGTCGCTCCATCCGCGGGCCCGTGCGTTTGTGCGTACGGAACGTACATGGTGGAGTTTGCTTCTGTTTGTTCAAGCGCGGTTTCGATCACGTCGCTCACAATTCCCACAACTCTTCGCGGTGCCGGCTCCATGCTCGCCGGGCCCATCGGCTTGCCAAACCAAATGTGCTGGCCGATGGGATCATCATCGCCCCAAATCCGCCGCGCCATCGTCTGATTAATCATCACCACTGGTTCCGAATCGGTGCTATCTGCGTTCGTAATTTCCCGGCCTCGGACTAAGGGAATATGAAATGCGTGCAAATATTCCGGATTGATGAACCGGAATCCGGCGTCGAAAGATTTTCCGTCAAATTTACTATTTCCCTCCACGCTCAGAAGCGTATCCGGAGCTTGTTGATCAAGTGGCAGCACGCTGGTGTACGAAACTTGCTGCACGCCGGGCAATGCGGAAAGTCTGGCGTCGAAATTATCGTAGAACGCGATTGCTTTCTCTTTCGTGCCGAACACGGAGTTGTGCGGCAACCCTACAGCAAATGTCAGCATGTTGTGCGAATCAAATCCGGGTTTCGTTCGCAGCAATCCTGCCAAAGTTTGAAACATCAGCGCCGCGCCAACCAGCAACACCAATGACAATCCAACTTCGCTCACCACCAACGCGGCGCTTAGTCGTCCGCGTTTTCTTCCAAATCCACCGCCCGCTTTTCCTTCCTTCAATGCGGCGTTCAAATCCACCGTCGAAGACTGCAGAGCCGGAGCCAAACCAGAAAGTACGCCCGTCAGAATCCCCAGCAATAGTGAAAAGGCCAGCACTCTGCCGTCCAGGCTAATGTCGCCAAAGTGCGCCAAGTCCGCGGGCACCAGCGACAAAACAAAATCAAAACTCAAATAGCAAACAAATAGTCCGGCAAGTCCGCCCGCCGGTCCAAGCAGCAGGCTTTCCGTCAGAAGTTGCCAAATAATCTGTGAACGCGTAGCTCCCATCGCCGTGCGCACCGCAATTTCACGTTGCCGCGATGTCGCGCGCGAAAGAAATAAATTCGCAACGTTCGCGCACGCAATCAGCAAAACAAATCCCGCCGCGCCGAGTAACAATAGCGGAGCTGTTCCCGCACGTTTCGTCGTGAACGCCCGCAACGTTGTCAGGTGTACGCGCTCATCCGCCGAAATCATTTTTGGAAATAAATCATGCAGTCCCGCAATCGGCGTCGTAAGCACAGACTCCGCTTGTGCGGTCGTCACTCCGTGACTCAAGCGCCCAATGCAGAACGTGAAATTGCTCGGATCCTGGCTGGTGCTGGGAACTTGCGCCAAAACCCATATCTGCGCTTCTCGCTCAACCGGAATCGGAATTTCAAATCCCCGCGCCATCACACCTTCCACAATCCGCGGCCTTCCGCCCAGCGTGATCGTCTGCCCGATGACATTTGGATCAGCGGAAAATTTCCGCCGCCACAAAGTATCGCTAATCAGAACGGCGCTCGGTCCGCCTACTTTCGCTTCGTCCGGCTGAAATCCTCGTCCAATCGCGGGGCCCACTCCCAGCACGGATAAAACTTCCGAAGAAATAACGTAAGCCGGAATTTGTTCGGCATCGCCGCGTCCCGAAAGCGTAACCGTCCCACCGGGTCGCGCCATGCCAAGCGCATCGAACAGTCCTTGTTTTTCCTTCCACGCCAGATATATCGGCAGCGATATATTTGTGCCGCCAATCCGGTTATTTGTTCGCGCCACCAAAAACATTCGGTCCGACTCGGGAAATGGTAGCGGCTTCAAAAAGATTGTATTCACCACGGAAAAAATCGCCGTGTTCGCGCCAATCCCCAGCGCCAACGTCAGAATCGCCACCGCCGTAAATCCTGGATTTCGCCGAATCACTCGCAATCCATACCGCACGTTCTGCGCAAATCGTTCCAGAAAACTCCACGCCCACATTTCCCGCGTAACTTCCTTCACCAATGTTGTGTTTCCAAAATCGCGCCGCGCCGCGTAACGAGCCTCCTCCGCGCCAAGTCCGCGATCCATTTTCGCCTCAGCATCTAATTCCAAATGATCGCGCAACTCGCGCTCCAGTTCCTTTTCCCGTTTTTCGCGTTGGTCATTCATGTCAGTTTTCCTCCGCTGGACGCATCATCCGCGCAATCGCCGTCACCAGTTGATTCCACTTCGATTCTTCCGCTGCCAGTTGCTTCTTGCCGGTAGCCGTCAGCCGGTAAAATCTGAATTCGCGATTCTTATCCTTCGCCATTTCCCAACTCGACGTAACCCACCCATTTCTTTCCAATCGATGTAGCGCCGGATAAAGCGATCCTGTCGGCACCTGAAACGCTTCGTGCGAATTTGTCCGAATCACCGTGCTGATTCCGTATCCGTGCTGAGGCCCCCATCGCAGCGCCTGCAAAATTATGAAGTCCAGCGTCCCTTGCAGCAGCTCGATGCGGTTCTTATATCGTTCCTTCATTGCGGCTCCCGGACATCACAAGCAAAGTAGCGTCTCTACAGTAGACGCTCTACAGTCGAAAATGTTACGCGACATTTTTAGGTTTTTGCAGCCTTTTTCCCGCAGCGAACAGCCCTCCCGGAAGTGATACAGTACGAGCCGCGCGAATCTTTCGCAGAAAACGCATCGTGTTCTGCGAAAGTAGCGCCGAAGAATCGTGTCCCCAACACCAGCATCCGCGCCCTCATCCGGCGACTCCGCCGTCAAAGGACTCGCGCGCCGCCTCGGACTTTTCGACGCCACCATGATCGTCATGGGCGGCATCGTCGGCGCCGGCATCTTCATTAATCCTTACGTTGTCGCGCAACAAGTTCACACTCCAACATTAATTCTCACTGCGTGGATTTTCGGCGGACTCATCGCAATGGCCGGCGCATTTGTTTACGCCGAGCTCGCTTCGCGCATGCCCGCTGTCGGCGGCCAGTACGCATACATGCGAGAGGCGTATCACCCCGGCGTCGCGTTTCTTTATGGATGGGCGCTGCTTCTCGTAATTCAAACCGGTGGAATGGCCGCGGTGGCCATCACATTCGGAAAATATTTTGTGGAGTTAACGCACATTCCCATTTCCAGCGGCGCACTTGCCGCGCTCGCGCTGGGAATTCTCACGCTCGTAAATTGTCTCGGCGTTCGCGCCGGCAGCACCGTGCAAAGTTCTCTGATGGTCATGAAAATTGCAATCATCGCCGCGCTCGTAATTTGCGGCGCAATTTTTATAAAGCGTCCCGCCGCTGAAGCTCAGGCGATTGTGTCTCCAATCTTCGACCGTCCATTTTCATTTTCCTTAATCGTCGCATTCGGTGCGGCGATGGTTCCTGTCACTTTTTCGTACGGTGGATATCAAACGGCCAATTTCATCGCCGGAGAAGTTCGCGAGCCGCGCAAAAACCTACCGCGTGGATTAATGCTTGGTGTCGCCGGTGTAATCGCGCTTTACGTAAGCGTGAATTATATTTGCGTGCGCGCGCTTGGCGCTGCAGGTCTCGCCAACACAACCACTCCCGCTTCCGCCGTCATGCGCATGGCGCTCGGCCAGCGCGGAGCCACGTGGATCGCGCTTGGCATCGCAATTTCCGCTCTCGGTTTTCTAAGCCAATCCATTCTCACCGCGCCGCGCGTTTATTTTGCAATGGCCGAAGACGGCGTATTTTTCAAAGGCGTTGCGTGGCTCAGCCCGCGCACCCGTGTGCCCGTCATCGCGATTGTCCTGCAGGGTGTTTGGGCAATCGTTATCGCGCTTTCTGGACGCTACGAACAAATTCTAAATTTTGTCAGCGCCATGGACTTAACTTTCTTCGGTCTATCGGGTCTCTGCATTTTTATTTTCAGATGGCGCGCCGCGCGTCAACCGCCATCGCTCGACGAAAACGCGATCTATCACATTCCCGGCCATCCGTTCACCACCGCCGCTTATGTCACATGTTGTTGGATAGTTGTCGCCGCAACTTTTTATCATTATCCGAAAGATTCATTCATCGGCCTCGGCATTGTGCTCGCCGGATTGCCGATATATTTTATTTGGGGCTTGCGAGGACGCCGAACATGATTTATCACCGCACTTATGCGCATTCGCCATATCTAGTCTGGGTAAAAACTCAGCCGCACGCAAAATATAATCTCGCCACCAGCGGCGTCATGAATCTTCCGCTCTCGCAGCTTCCCGTGCGCCCGGAAGATCTTGAAATCAGCGGACAGACTCCCGGTTATGGTTGGGCTCCGCTGCAAGAATCACTGGCGCGTCACACGGGATTTCCAAAGGAATGCATCGTCACCGCCATCGGAACTTCAATGGCAAATTATTTGGCATACGCAGGCACGCTGGAACCCGGTGATGACGTTCTCATCGAGCAGCCCGCCTATGAATCAATGTTTCTCGCCGCACAATTGGCAGGTGCAAATGTTGTTCGTTTCCAGCGCCGCTTTGAGGATGGCTTCGCGATCGACCCGTCAGAAATTCAACGTGCCATCACTCCGAAAACGCGTCTGATTGTTCTCACCAATCTTCACAATCCAAGTGGCGCGTTCGTCTCCACGGAAACTTTGCGCACCGTCGGAAAAATTGCCGAACAAAATGGCGCACGCGTAATGGTCGACGAAGTTTATCTGGACATGCTTTTCGATAATCCAGTTCCATCCGCGTTTAGCCTCGGCGAAACTTTCGTCGTTACCACCAGCCTCACAAAAGTTTATGGACTAAGCGGACTCCGCTGCGGATGGATTCTCGCCGCGCCCGATCTCGCCGAGCGCCTCTGGCACATCAACGATCTATTCGGAAATATTCCCGCGCATTCTGCCGAACTCATGTCCATCGTCGCGCTCGAAAATCTTCCCGCCATCGCACAACGCTCAAGAAGTCTTTTGAAAACCAATCGCGCGCTGCTGAATCAATTCCTGGATTCCCGCAACGATCTCGAACTTCTTCGTCCGCCGGCAGGCACCGTGATTTTTCCGCGCGTCACCACAGGCAACACCGGAAAGTTCATAGAGCTCCTACGCGAAAAATACGAAACAGAAGTTGTTCCCGGCCGCTTTTTTGAAATGCCCGATCACTTCCGCGTCGGTATCGGCGGCGATACCGAAATGCTTCGCGCCGGCCTCGAACGCCTATCTTCCGCGCTCGACGAATTCGCCCGGAAGTAGTAAAAGTGGCTCTCTTGCAGTTGGTCCGGAGGTAAGTGACAATGTTCGCCCCCACCACTTTTACCGTCGCGCTTCTCATGACAGTCCTCAGCACAATTTGCTGGGGATCGTTCGCCAACACATTCAAAGTCACAAAAAATTATCGCTTCGAGCTTTACTACTGGGATTACGCGCTCGGAATTTTCCTGATCTCGCTGGTTCTCGCCTTCACGATGGGTTCCACCGGCGGCGGCATGAGCTTCCTCGCGAATCTTCATTCTTCCGCTCCGATCAATTTGCTGGAAGCCGCAATCGGCGGATTCATTTTCAATATCGCAAATGTTTTATTAATTGCCGGAATAGAAATGGTTGGTCTCGCCGTCGCGTTTCCAATTTCCATTGGCATCGCGCTCGTCGAAGGCGTGGTACTCAGTTATTTAATTCAGCCAAAAGGCAGCTCGCTGTTCTTGGCGCTCGGAGTTGGAATGGCGCTGCTGGCCGTAATTCTGATTGGCAAAGCCTACGGCGCGCTTCAAACCGGAAATAAAAAAGCTCCACGAAAAGGTGTAATCGTCTGCGTCATTTCTGGCTTGCTGATGGGCGTCTGGGCGCCGTTCGTCACAAAATCCATGACAGCCGCGCAGCCGTTAACGCCATACACTGTTTCCGTTTTGTTCACCTTCGGCGCGCTCGTCTGCTGTTTCTTTTTCAACATTTATTTGATGAAGCATCCGCTCATCGGAGATCCGGTGGGTTTCGCGGGATATTGGAGTGCTTCAGGCTCCTATCATCTGCTCGGATTGCTCGGCGGCGCAGTCTGGGGTGTCGGCACAGTTTTCAATTTGGTTGCCGCAAGTTTAGTTGGTGTGCCGATTTCCTACGCCATCGGACAAGCGTCCCCAATGATCGCCGCGTTGTGGGGCGTTTTTGTGTGGCATGAATTTCGCGGAGCAAGTTCGCGCGCGCGAATGTATCTCGTCGGAATGTTTCTGTGTTATTTGCTGGCGTTGGCTTTGATCGCGCACGCATATCAAGTTTCGTGACCACATAAAAAGCGCGCCGAACTCTTTGGAGATTTCCGTATGCCCGAACAATGGATCACCGTCCTCGGAAGTTTTGTCGCCGACCTGGCATTTCGCACGCATAAAATTCCCGCATGGGGCGAAACAGTTCTCGGCTCCGATTTCCAACTCGGCCCCGGTGGAAAAGGATCGAATCAAGCCGTGGCCGCCGCGCGGTTAGGCGGGAAAATAAGTTTCATCAGCAAATTAGGACGCGATGCATTTGGAGATCTAGCTCGGAAAGCCTACGCACAAGAAAAAATCGATACACGTTTCGTTTTTGAAACAACGGAACACGCAACCGGCGGCGCAGCAATCATCCTGGATGAAAAGACCGGCGAGAATGCCATCATCGTTTTTCCCGGCGCATGTTTTCACGTAACGCCCGCGGAAATTGATCAGGCGCGATCGCGAATTTCGGAATCGTCCGTATTTCTCACTCAACTCGAATTGCAAATTCCCGCCGTAGAATACGGTTTGCGAACCGCCCACGAACTCGGCGTCATAACAATTCTAAATCCCGCTCCCGGATTAACTTTGCCACCCACCATCTTCGCGCATTGTGATTACATAACGCCGAATGAATCCGAAGCCGCAACTCTAACCGGAATTTCTGTAGCAAATATCGCGGATGCCGAACGCGCAGCCGACGCTCTTCTCGCTCGCGGTGTCCGCAACGTCGTAGCTACATTGGGCGCGCAAGGCGCTCTGGTAAAAAATTCGCACACGAAAGCTCACGTCCCAGCAATTGACGCCGGACGCGTAGTAGAAACTACCGGCGCAGGTGACGCATTCAACGGCGGCTTTGCAATCGCGCTCTCCGAGGGAAAAGATATTGTCGCCGCAACTCGATTTGGATGCGCCGTCGCAGGAATTTCCGTCACGCGGCCCGGCACAGCGCCGTCAATGCCAACGCGCGCGGAGGTTGACGCGCTGCTCGCGCGTTCACGCTGACCTCATTGCGATAATTTAGTTGTTTGGAATTGTGCAGCGTCGATCAGTGCGCGGGCTCTTTGACGATCTTAATTTTCTTCCGCTTCACGGCCGTCATAAATTCCGCGTAATCAATTTCAGTTTGATCCGAATAAGCCGAAGCAAAATCCGCAATCGCCTTCACAAGTTTCATTCCATTTCCGCAATATCCGTGAATCGCGCACATGTCACCAGTGCGCGCGTGTCCGCGCGCCAGCAATTCACCGGCGACGGCCGCGAGACTTGCTAGCCCGTCACCTTCCAGCATTTCTAAATTAATGCTGCCTTTGCGGTCATTCAGTTGACGCACCAAATATTCATGTCCGCCAAATTCCGTCCAGCCCAACAGTGGATCCGAAAGCGGCTGGATCGCGCGTTGTCCTTCGGCCGCGCGCCGTCCCGCATGTTTGTATCGCTCATCGGAAAGATCGGAAGCGTAAGCGGATTTCACTTCCTGTTTTATTTGCATGAACAGCGGATCACTTGGCCCGTTGCCTTCGAGCAGCACAACGTAGTCCCGCAACCCCACGCTACCCACGCCAACAACTTTGAAACCAACTCCGATCGGACGGAAAAGATCGAACAGGTGTCTTCGTTCCGGCGCCAATCTTTCGCGATAAAGTTTCAACGACGAAAGAACCGTCTGCGCTTCTCGCCCTGTCACTCGCCACAACGCCGGCGGTAGATGCCTGCATTGCCGCTGGCCGCGCCCGTCCAGATGGGTATATTTTTTCAAAAGTGCCAGCGGCTTCACGCGTTTCGATTCAGCCATCACTTTCTGGATCGTGCGGTTATTTTCCGCGCGTTCGATAAAATGCCGCGCGACTTGCAAAATCGGTTCGCGCGAAAATTCCTCCATCGAAACGCAATACGCGCCCGCGAAAATCTCCGCGGCTGCGCGGCACACCGCGCGTTTTTGTCCAGCCTCGCGGCCGGCAAGAATAATGCTGGTGGCCATGCGCTTCACGTCCCATTCCCACGGCCCGCGAATCGTTTCGTCAAAATCATTTATATCGAAAATTAGATTTCCGGCCTGCGAAGCGAACGAGCCCATATTCTGCACGTGCGCGTCTCCACACAACTGCACGTGAAGTCCGGATTGCGGCAATCGCGCTAAGTCCGCCGCCATGATCGAAACCGCTCCGCGAAAAAAAGCAAAAGGCGAATGCGACATCCGAAAATATTTAATCGGCAACAGATTCTCGCGACGTCCAGCCGTGGAAGAAATCAGCACCTGAATCGGATCAAATTTCCGGTGGTTCGCGCGAAGCTCGCTCTGCGCGCCGCGGCTCACAACACGCCGGCGGCTCTTTCCGAATTCCATTCGTTGAGTGGGTGTTTGCATTGTTTACAGGTGGGCGATGGTAACAAAAAACAGCGGCCCCGGTGGAGAAGAGATTTTCGCCGGAGCCGCTTAATTTATTCTGTTTTATGCACTTCTGATACGAGGTCTTATTTCTTTCCTACTGCGAGAATTGTGAACGAATCCGGAATCATTGTTGGACGAGGACCGCCACGACCGCCGCGTCCGGGTTCCGGCGGAGGAGCGCCTGCCGGCGGCGCAGGTGGTGGGGCATACTCTGCGGCGATTAGCAAAATGTGATTTGTTTTGCTATCGAGCGTGAGTGTTTTCGCGCGTGGCATGGTCGTCAAATTTTGTTCGACCGCGAAACTCGTCGGACTATTTTCTTTAATGACGGTGAGCGTGCCATCGCCATTCGAGCTAAACGCTTCCATCGTCGCCGGATTAAATGTTGCGCCATCGGTGCCCATTCCGATTGGTAGAGCATCCAGAATTTTTCCATCTTCTGAACTGAGGATCACCATCGTCGCTGGCTCGTGGCAGGATGCAAACAAAACGTGATTCTTCACGTCGAATGCGAGACCACCCGGGCCTTTGCCCTTCGACGAAATATCGTATTGCGCGGTGACGGTAAGCGTCTTCGCATCCACCGCGGCAATTTTGTCTTTGTCTTCCAGATCAACATAAATGTGTCCCTTGCCGTCAGTCACTGCTTGCTCTGGCGCGCCGCCTAGATCCATTGTTCCGGCGATTGAGCCATCTGCGGCGTTGATGATTGTCGCGTTCGGCTGACCGTGACTGAAAACCCAAACGCGCGCGTTGAACGGATCAAAAAGAATTCCGTCAGGACCGCCTTGGACGTCGATCGTTTTAATTACGGCCAAAGTTTTTGTGTCCCACATTACGACGGGTTTGCTGCTGGCGAATCCATGTCCTGATTTTGGATCGACGGCTGCGCCGCGTGCGTTGTATCCGGAAATTTCGCCGACTGATTCAAGCGTATCCAGATTGAAAACAGAAATTCGCGGAGTTGGTCCAGCAGGGGCGCC
>Ga0193726_1001709_pt1 | contig 16366 bp, 18 predicted proteins | sample H2c1metaG_FD_144928 | JGI IMG/M metagenome (GOLD analysis project Ga0193726, IMG submission 144928) | Soil microbial communities from a riparian zone of the East river system, Colorado, United States - H2c1 | ecosystem: Environmental > Terrestrial > Soil > Riparian zone | place: USA: East River... | reverse complement strand
CTCGCATGAGTCAAAATCTTGCTGACTGAGCGTTTCAGGGCGCAGGAGTCAGGCCACCTACCGGCGGCGGCATAAATCGATTCCACGGACAGAAAAACGGCCCTAGCGTCGATTTAGGGAGGGGGGCGACGCAACTGATAGGTCCAGCCCGAATTGCTCGATAAGTGATGCGCTCTGGAGAGCTGCCAAGCATTGGCTGGGCTGCAGCACTGGGGCCAAGGCTTCCGGGGCACGGGGTCTTGGCCCCCACCTTCGTCCACGAGGGGTGTGTCCTTTGCGCCGCAATCCGTATTCGGTTTCAGCTCTATGGCTGTTCCTGTTGTCGTCCCTGACTGGACGCAACGGGCTCCTGTCATTGCGCTTCGGGGCGAGAAGAAAGTAACGCTGTGTGTACCGAAAATCAGATTCTGCAATATTGGTGGTGAAGGCCGCCAAGGATCGGTCTTGATGTGACAGTGCCGAGACGCTCGACCGCGCGCTGGAGCGGGGTGTCTTTGGCCAAAGATCGGTGAGTCCGGAGTGCATTATAATAGTCGGCATACGCGGCCAGCACCCCGCGCAGGTGCGCTTCGCCCAGAACCACGACATGATCCAGGCACTCTCGCCGGATCGAGCCGATGAGCCGTTCGACGTGCGCATTCTGCCAGGGCGACCGAGGTGCGGTTGGTCGATCCCGAATACCCATGGCAGCAAGGCGTCGCGTTACGGCATGGCCATACGAGGCATCTCTGTCCCGAATGAGATATTGGGGTGCCTGATCCCAGGGGAAGGCTTCTGTGATCTGTCGGGCGATCCAATCCGCCGTCGGATTGGCGGTGACGTTGATCCACACCAGGTGGCGCCGCTCCAGGCGGATTATGGCCAACCCATAGAGCAGCCTGAAGCCGATGGTCGGCACGACAAACATATCAACGGCGGTGATGTGAGGCGCGTGATTGCGGAGGAAGGTCTTCCAGCCTTGGGACGGCGGCCCACGTCGGCGTACCATGTACTTGGCAACAGTCGACTGGGAGACATCAAAGCCCAGCTTGAGCAGCTCACCGTGGATGCGCGGCGCTCCCCACAGTGGGTTCGCCCGTCTCATTTCGCTAATGAGGGCGCGCAACTCAGCTGGGACCCTCGGTCTGCCGACGCGATTGCGCGATCGCCAGCGCCAATAGGCCCGAAAGCCAACGCGGTGCCAGCGAATGATCGTCTCCGGCCTGACAATCGCAATGGCGCCCGCGGTAGAGGGGAACCAGCGATAGAGCCAAACAAACAGAAAGCGATCGACATTCGTCAGAGCCGGCCGCTTTGGCATCCGTCGACGAAGCACGTTGATCTGTTGCCGGAGGATCAGATTCTCTGCCTCCAGTTCGACTCGCGACTTAAACAGCGAAGCCAGGATGGCAAGAATCAGCCTGAGCAGGTCGGTCATTAGGCCGCGAGCTTACCCCGTTCGTTCCTTGCGTCGACACCGAATCGAATTTTCGGTACAGGCGGTCGAATGTGAGATGACTCACAGAATGTCTGCCGACGTAATGTAAGGTTTGGTGACACAAGATTATTGGGCGTTTCTCGGACGCTGGAGATCGCAATGTCTGCTGAAGACCTGCTCATCCCACGCGTCTTAAAAATTCTTCTGTCGAAAGCCGTCTCGCAAATGGATTTTTGGGCGCACGGTATGCATATCTCGGCTGGCGGCTACTTAACGGTTTGGTACTACATTTCGCAAGGTTTGATAAAGGTAAAGTTGGATCGTTTAGGCTCGCATATCCCGAAAGGAGCCGAGGCGGCTTACGAGGGCCTTATTCACACGCTGTGGTTGCGACGAGACACATACGGGTCGAGGCCAGCAGAGCGGTCAGCGATCTTGCACGAATGCACTCATGCTCTTCGCGATATTATGCAGGGGCCGGCCTTTAAGAAGGAGGGAATGTACGGGAGCAAAATAAAGGGACAGTTGCACTTTGATGACGAGGCGGCGGCGTACATTGCGGAAGCACTGTTTTACATCTACGACAATGACGTTGAACGGCCGATAGATATGAATGCAGATGAGCAGAAGTATGGTTCTGCAATTGCGATTTTTTCAACGGCAAACGAGATCGCCGGTGGACTTAAGGGAAGGATGCGTGCAGTCGTCAAGGAAGAAGACTTTGCAGACTTGAAACAGAAGATTTCACTTGATCCTATCAACGCGACCATCGCAGGCCCCACCGATCCGGATGACTCAGGACGTTGGTAGGAATGACTAATCGACACAACGCTCACATTGCAGTTTCGCTGCGTCTATGTCGGCAGCCACTCTTTGGCCGTAGGCGCTTCGTCTTCGAGACGTGTGAGCTGCGGCTTGATCCACCGTGGTGGCCGAGCTGTCGTTGGAACTAGAACAGGTTGGTCCTGTATCATCGCGGTCGGGGTAGAGCCCATCCTTCGGCGGCCAATGTGACCCGATAAAGGGAAATACCCTCTTGTCCTTGCTCAAAAGTCCAACAGGCCATGGGATCGGTTTGCCGACGAAGCGTGTGGCCGACGCTTCATGAATATTCGACCAAAGCGTTGACCGCTGCTGCGACCTGAGACCCAGGTCGCCGGTTCGGCACTATGGCATTCGCGCGAGGCAATTGCAGGCCGCGACGACGCTCTGCGGCGAGACGGCTGCGCAGGTTCCGTCAAACAGTTTACGCTGCGCGACGCTCGTAGCGATGGTGCAGACCGCCGACTTGTGGGAAGGCGACAACGGCGCCTGCAGACGGCGGCTGTATGGGCCGAGGCTCTGGACAGTCCTTATCCAGCGAGAGATGCGTCCTGCTTTGGTGGTGATAACGAAAGTATGCCGACAGCACACGGCGCAAGTGACGCTCATCGAAGACGATGACGTGATCGAGACATTCGCGGCGGATCGAGCCGATGATGCGCTCGACATAGGCATTCTGCCATGGCGATCGCGGCGCGGTGACGACCTCTTCGATAGCCATCGCCTGGACACGATCACGGAAGGTCTGCCCATATGACGCGTCGCGGTCTCGCAGCAGAAAGCGAGGTGCGGCCGCAGTGTCGTGCATGTGATTGTGCAGGAACGAGCGCCAGGTCGGGGAGGGAACCTTGGGCCGCCATGGAGATATCTGCCAACCGTGGCCTGGCTCACGTCGATGCCGAGCTTGAGCAGCTCGCCATGGGTGCGGGGTGCACCCCAAAGAGGGTTTGCCAGGCTCATCTTGCGGACCATTTCACGGATCTCGCGGCTCATCCTGGGCCGCCCCAGACGGCGTGATCGGCACCGCCAGTAGAGGCGGAAGCCTTTACGATGCCACTGGACAACGGTTGCCGGTTTGACCAGCACCATGGTGTTTAGGATCTGCGGCCAGATTCGGTATAGCCACGTCCAGAGCAGCCGGTCGGTGGGGAAGAGCCGAGGCCGGCCAGGGCTTTGCGACGCAGGACGGTCACCTGGTGTCGCAGAGCAATGAGCTCAAGTTCCAGCGAGGCGCGGCTGCGCACTCGGAACGAGAGCAGGGAACCGACGGCGGACAGAAGAGCGATCATGCCCGCGACGGTATGGCAGTGATAGAAGAAACGCTACACTTGCTCGGCGGTTTCGACTTTTGAGTAGGCACAGGTAACCGCGTCAGCTGTTGAACGCGGTTGCGTGGGCCGGCCCGGCGGCAGCGCGCGCGGTAATCGGTGTCTGTCCCGACGCACGAACGGGCGGCGGGGATCGCAGGTGCCGGCGGCGTGCCGCGCGTGCTAAACAGACGCTGGCGGCGGAGTTGACCATGAAACAGGCGATGGGAACCGCAGTGCTGTGCTTTGGCCTTGCTGCTACCGCGGCAGTGCCGGCGCAGGACATGATGCGCTACATTGACCTGTCGTCACCCGAGATGACCTCGGCTGAAATGACTCGCGGAGATGTCGAGACCGCGCTTGACAAGGCGAGTGGCGGCCCGCCTCCCGATTTCACCGGAAAGAGATTGTCCGGTCTCGACCTCTCTGGGCTCAATCTGTCGGGCGCGATTCTTCGCGCGGCACGGCTCAACAAGACCAAGCTCGCCGGAGCAAGACTTGATCGTGCGGTCCTCGACCAGGCGTGGCTGGTCGAGGCGGATCTGACTGGCGCGAGCCTCAAGGGAGCCGCACTTTTTGCGTCGCAGATGCTTCGTGCGCATCTCGATGGTGCCGATCTGTCGGAGGCGCGCGTAGCTGCCGACCTCACCGGCGCGAGCCTTGTCGGAGCCTCGATCGCGAATGCCCATTTGGGCGCCGACATGCGCAACCAGTCGATGGGGCTCATGCGCGCGGTGCTGAAATCCGCCAATCTGGAGCGAGTGAACGCACGCGGCGCCGATATGTCTCGCGTCGATCTGGAATTTGCCTCACTCAAGGGCGCCGACCTGACGGGTGCCTCGCTCAAGGGCGCCGAGCTTGGTGGGGCGGACCTGACCGGGGTCACCGTCGTCGACACCGATTTTGATGGTGCGGACCTCGGGTCGGCGAAATTGATCGCTCCAATTGGGCTCGACAAGGCGAAAAATTTCGACAAGGTGAAAAATCGCGAGCGTCTGATCAGAAAGTGATGGCCCGATACATTTCCGCCAGGAGCATGATGTTGATGCGATGGATCATGGCTTCGATCGCGCTTTTGTTGGCCGGCACTGGCGCATTGTTCGCCCAGGGCAAAGGCATCCGGTTCTGGAACCTGACCAGTGCGACCATTTCCGGCTTTCAGCTGTCCCCGGCAGGAAAAAACGACTGGGGCCCTAACCAGACCTTGAACGACAGGGACAAGGAGGTCGATCACGACGAACGCCTGCGCATCACCGGCGTGGAGCCTGGACGTTACGACGCCAAGCTCACTTACCCGGATACGAAGCAATGCGTCGTCCGGGACATCGAAATCAAAGCGGACGCAGTGTTCTCAATTACGGACAAGGACTTGAAAGAGTGCACCAAGTAAGCGTTGTCGCGTCTCGCTTCATCGGGGTCAGCCGGCCGGCGTTGCTCCGCCTGTCTCTGCCTTGTTGTTGGTGTGCGGATATTCGCAACGCCATTTGACTGGCCTCCATTTCGGGTGCTCACCCACCCACTGGGCGATATAGGGCGGTGCCGCCATCGCGCATCCCGCCAGAGAGCCGTTCCAGGAAAGGACCAAATGCTGCTCTTCGCAGGTGGCCGGCGACGACACCGCGCACACCATCAGGACCAAGGTTATCGAATCCATGACAAAAATCCCCGGGTTGGTTCATCGAGCTAATAGCATGATCAACTGCGCGACGGCCGGGCTGGTTTTCAATACACCGTGAAGATCCCCGGCTTGACCCAACCGGGTTCGAGGCGGGCCGATCCAAAACTCATGCCGAACGCCAGCCGAAGGAGTAGTGTTCGAAATTGCCGATCCGCAATGGCGAACGAGATATCGGAACCAGCTGTCTCGTTGCCCGCCCCGGGCATTGCGCGGTCACTCCGCTTGGCCAACAGCGGACGCGCCGCCAGTGAGACCCGGCGCACGACGCCGCATGCCACTGCACGGAGACCAGCCTGTGATGGAGATTTCGATGAATTCCGTCTACCGAGGACTGCTCGCCTCCCTGCTCGCGGTCGGCTTTGCCTTTTCGGCATCTGCTCAAGACAGGCCGCCTAGTCCTCCGATACCGCACGCGGCGTCGGCCACCGAGGCGCCGCCGACGCTGACCGGAAAGGAGCGTCTCGGCAGGAAGTGGACGGATGAGCAGCGCATCGACAATTGCAACGTGCCGATCGACAAGCGCGGGACAAAATCGCGGCCCAGCACCTGCGCGGGCGCGTTGGCGGGGTCCTAGAGCGTTGTGTTTCCGCGGCCATCCGCTGCGACCGGGTTTCCCCAGATTATTGGCCAGACGTGGACAAGAGTTCCGATCGTCGGCCACGCTGTTCAAACACTGGCGGCCTCGGCTTTCGTTTTGACCGGGAGAAACTTTTCAATCACCTTTTCATTCCGGCGAACAGCGGCAGCCAATCTCCATCCGAGCGAACCCGGCGTCTGTGGTTTGGCTTTCTCAGACCCGTAGCAAAGGAGGAAGTGAATGAAGCAAGCTGTCCTCGCGGCTCTGTTCATGGCGGCAGGGTTCGGCCAAGCGCACGCTCAAGATGCTGCGGCCGGAGAAAAGGTGTTTGTCGTATGCAAGGCATGCCATCAGGTCGGCGATCGCGCGAAAAATGCCGTTGGTCCTGTGCTCAACGGCCTGTTGGGACGCAAGGCAGGCTCGGTCGAAGGCTACGTCTATTCTGATGCGAACAAGAACTCCGGTATCATTTGGGACGAGGCGACGTTCAGCACATATATCAAGGATCCGAAGGCCAAAATCCCCGGCACCAAAATGGTCTTCCCCGGGATCAAGGACGAGCAGAGGATTAAAGATCTGATCGCCTATTTGCATACGTTCGATAAGGCGACGGTCAAACTTGCGCAGTGAAGGCGAACTCGACAGATCAGCTGCTGTCTGATGCCGCACGTTGAGTGGCGCCGTCACGAATGCCGGGACCCGATGAGCGGTGCGCCTTGAGGAATGAGGACGGAACGACCCCGAAATATTTCCGGAAGACGTGGCTGAAATGCGACGAGCTTGAGAAACCCCAGGAAAATGCGACGTCCGTGATCGTCTTTCCGCCATGCGTCTCCAGCTCATGTCGGCAATTTTGCAACCTCGCCCGCCAGATGTATTCACCGACGGTTATACCTTTTTCGCTGAACAGCATGTGCAGGTAGCGCTTGGTGCAGCCGAGCGCGGCGGAGATCTGGTCGATGCAGAGGTCGGGGTCGCGCAAATGTTCGCGGATAAAGGCATGAGCCTGGATATACATCGCTTCCGAGCCGATCCGATCGAAGGCTGTATTCGCCTCGCGAAGCGGCAACAGCAGGAGATCGATCAGCGACTCGGCAACACCGGCGGCGATGGTCGGCGACAGTCTCGTCGCCTCATCAAACGCGGCGTGCACGAACTCGTGCGCAATACGGCCGGTACCGGCGCGCGATGAAAGTTTGCACGCCGACATCTTCTCCGAATGGAAGCCGCGTTCCCGCAGCAGCTCCTTGGGTACGATGACGACCTCATGCTGTGTCAGTGTCGGGTTGGTGATCGTGTGTGGGCAGGATACGTCGTAGGCGAGGCAGTCCCCCGGCGCCACTTCGATGCGACGGCCGTCCTGCTCGAAACAGGAAGTTCCAACCGTCTGGAACAGGATCTTGATGTAGGGATGTTCGGTCGATCGAATCCACCAATCAGCGTGACCAATCCGGTGCTGGCTGACCTCGATTTGGCAGAGCTTCAGGCAGGAGACAGTCGTGTAGTTGATCCGTCCTTCCAGCGACGATGCCTCCAGCGGATCGATGTGAAATCGACCGCAGAGGTCGGTCAATGCATCCGACCAACGTTGGATCTGCTGTTTCGGCCCCAATCCGAACGTGCTGAGTGAGCGGACTGTTTCGGACATTTCCAGCCACCGATTTAAATCCGCGTAATATTCTTGCCGCGAAACGACTCGGTCACGATTAAAGCCAGGTCGCCTGAGCTCGAGGCGATCGTTAGCGCTCCAACTCAGCTCTCTTGACAACTTGGAAGCAATGCAATCCTCCGACTTCGTCGCTTCGCCGTCAAGAAACTTAGTTGCTTCGCGATCGGCAAAAAACCGCCGTCAGAGTCGGCGGTGCCGATCGCCCAGCCAATTGCTGCTCTGCAGCATCAAAGGCGATGATCTCGGGGCCGGGCAAGAAGCGAAAAATTCGGTCCGCTCGCTTTTGTGCAAACGGGCTTCACTCCTAGGCAAGTTTCCGCCTTTCCGACCGGCTACGAAGGCTGCAACAAACTCAAACGAGCGGGGCGGCTGCGGCCGGACTCCCACTCACCTCAGGAGGAAACATTTCGTGTCGGCACCGTTCCGATGGGGGCCGCGCAGTTCAGCGTAGTCAGATTGAGAATCCAGTAAGCGCTTCGAACGCCCAGCACCGGGCTTATCAAGCGCAAGCTAAACAAGGAGGATTCCAGCATGCGCAAGGAGCTACTAGCAACCTTCTTTGGCTCCGTGGCGGCATTGACCGCAAGCGGCGCTTTTGCCGACGACCTCACGGCAATGTCGCAGAACCCGAAAGATTGGGTGATGCCGGCAGGCGATTACGCCAATACGCGTTATTCCAAGCTTAACCAGATCAATGCCTCGAACGTCGCCAAGCTGCAGCCCGCCTGGACCTTCTCGACCGGCGTGCTGCGCGGCCACGAAGGCGGACCGCTCATCATCGGCAACATGATGTACGTCCACACGCCATTCCCGAACAAGGTCTACGCTCTTGACCTTTCTCAGGACCAAAAGATCGTCTGGAAGTACGAGCCCAAGCAGAATCCGGACGTCATCCCGGTGATGTGCTGCGACACCGTCAACCGCGGCCTCTCCTACGGCGACGGAAAAATCTTCCTGCATCAGGCTGACGACCAGCTGGTCGCGCTCAACGCCAAGACTGGCAAGCTCGAGTGGAGCGCGACCAATGGCGATCCTACCAAGGGCCAGACCGGCACCTCGGCGGCCTTGGTGGTCAAGGACAAGGTGCTGGTAGGGACCTCCGGCGGGGAGTTCGGCGTCAACTGCAGCATGACCGCGTACGATATCAAGAGCGGCAAACAGGTTTGGAAGGCTTACTCGCAGGGGCCGGACGATCAGTTGCTGTTCGACCCGGAGAAGACCACGGCACTTGGCAAGCCGGTCGGCAAGGACTCCAGCTTGAAGACCTGGCAGGGCGATCAATGGAAGATCGGTGGCGGCTGTACATGGGGCTGGCTGTCCTATGATCCGCAACTTGACCTCGTCTATTACGGGTCCGGCAATCCGTCGACATGGAATCCAAAGCAGCGTCCCGGCGACAACAAATGGTCGATGACCGTCTTCGCGCGCAATCCGGATACCGGCATGGCAAAGTGGGTCTACCAGATGACGCCCCACGATGAGTGGGACTTTGACGGCGTCAACGAGATGATCCTGACCGATCAGCAGATCGGCGGCCAGCCGCGCAAGCTTCTGACCCATTTCGACCGCAACGGCCTTGGCTACACGCTCGACCGTGCGAGCGGCGAATTGCTGGTGGCCAAGACGTTCGATCCGAAGGTCAACTGGACCACCGGCGTCGACATGGACAAGAGCTCGCCGACCTACGGCCGTCCAAAGGTTGTTGATCAATATTCGACCGACAAGGCGGGTGAGGATCACAACGTCAAGGGAATCTGTCCGGCGGCGCTCGGCAGCAAGGACGAGCAGCCGGCAGCCTACTCCCCGGATACGCAACTGTTCTACGTGCCGACCAACCATGTCTGCATGGACTACGAGCCGTTCAAGGTAAGCTACACCGCGGGCCAGCCCTATGTGGGAGCGACGCTCTCGATGTATCCGCCTCCCGGCGATAGCAACATGGGCAACTTCATTGCATGGGACGGCAAGACCGGCACCATCGTCTGGTCGAACAAGGAGCTGTTCTCGGTCTGGTCAGGTGCACTCGCCACCGCTGGCGGCGTGGTGTTCTATGGCACGCTCGAAGGCTACCTGAAGGCAGTCGATGCCAAGACGGGCAAGGAACTCTACAAGTTCAAGACTCCCTCCGGCATCATCGGCAACGTCACGACCTACGAGTACAACGGCAAGCAGTACATCGCGGTGCTGTCCGGTGTCGGCGGCTGGGCAGGCATCGGCCTTGCGGCCGGCCTGACCGATCCGACGGCGGGTCTCGGCGCGGTCGGCGGCTATGCGGCGCTGAGCAACTACACGGCACTTGGCGGTACCCTCACCGTTTTCTCACTGCCGCAACAGTGAGTTGATCACGTCTGACCTCCGGCGCGCGGAGCCATTCCACGCGCCGGATCCACCATCAAAGGACTCACAAAGACTCAAGGACAGCCTCTTGCGTACTTTCCGATTTATGATTGCAGCGACGATACTCGTTGCTGCAGGAGGAATTGCGTTCGCCGACGGTTCGGGTGATCCCACCGCGGTCAAATCCGAAGACGGCAAGTATTTGGACAAGGAAGGAAATCCAACCTACAAAATCGCGCCCGACGGAACCGTGGACTGGTACACCTATTCCGGATACCGCCGCTATCATTCGGATTGCCACACTTGCCACGGACCCGACGGCATGGGCTCGAGCTATGCGCCGGCGCTGAACGACTCGCTCAAGACCATGAGTTATGGCGACTTCCTCGGCATCGTCGCGAACGGTCGCAAGAACGTCAACACTGCATCGGAGAATGTGATGCCTGCCCTTGGCACCAATCCGAACGTGGCCTGCCACATGGACGACATCTATGTCTATCTGCGCGCCCGCGCCAACGGTGCATGGGGCCGCGCGCGCCCATCCAATCACGAAGACAAGCCTGCAGCCTATGCCGCGGCGGAAGAGAGCTGCATGGGCAAATAGCGAACTTTCGAAAGCGCAACATTGCTGTCCGCACGCCTTCGGCGAGGCACCGCGCACGCAAATTCCAGCCGTCTATCCAGCAAGAACCCGGACGTGATCGGTCAAGGAGGCTGCAATGAGGACACGGGCCGCCGTCGCTTTCGAAGCGAAGAAACCGCTTGAAATCGTCGAGGTCGACCTGGAAGGCCCGAAGGCCGGCGAGGTCCTGGTCGAGATCAAGGCGACGGGAATCTGCCACACCGACGCCTATACGCTCGATGGCTTCGACAGCGAGGGGATCTTTCCCTCCATCCTCGGCCATGAGGGCGCCGGCATCGTGGGCGAGGTCGGCGCCGGCGTGACTTCCGTCAAGCCCGGCGACCACGTGATCCCGCTCTACACGCCGGAATGCCGGCAATGTAAGAGCTGTCTCAGCCAGAAGACCAATCTCTGCACCGCGATCCGTGCGACTCAGGGCAAAGGCCTCATGCCCGACGGCACATCCCGCTTCAGCTACAAGGCCAAGCCGATCTATCACTACATGGGCTGCTCGACCTTCTCGAATTTCACCGTGCTGCCGGAGATCGCAGTCGCCAAGATCCGCGAGGACGCCCCCTTCGACAAGAGCTGCTACATCGGCTGCGGTGTGACGACCGGCGTCGGCGCGGTGGTCAATACCGCGAAAGTCACGCCAGGCGCCAATGTCGTGGTGTTCGGACTCGGCGGCATCGGGCTCAACGTCATTCAGGGCGCCAGGATGGTGGGTGCCGACAAGATCGTCGGAGTCGACACCAACGGCAGCAAGGAGGAATGGGGTCGCCGCTTCGGCATGACGCATTTCGTCAACCCGTCCAAGATTGGCGGCGACATCGTCCAGCATCTCGTCACCCTGACCGACGGCGGGGCCGACTACAGCTTCGATTGCACCGGCAACACGACGGTGATGCGGCAGGCGCTGGAATGTTGCCATCGCGGCTGGGGCGTCTCGGTGATCATCGGAGTCGCTGAAGCCGGCAAGGAGATTTCCACCCGGCCATTCCAGCTCGTGACCGGCCGCGTGTGGAAGGGGACCGCCTTCGGGGGAGCACGCGGCCGCACCGACGTGCCGAAGATCGTCGACTGGTACATGAACGGAAAGATTCAGATCGACCCGATGATCACCCACGTCCTCAAGCTCGAGGAGATCAACAAGGGTTTCGATCTGATGCACGAAGGCAAGTCGATACGCTCGGTTGTCGTCTACTAGATCAGGACTTTCGTACACAAGGAGGAAGACCCATGACTGTTCACATGCACCCCGCAATTGACAACGGTTTGAAACGAGGCTCGGGTAGCTTTGCCGGGGGTACCCTGGTCTGCAAGTGCAAGGACAAGCCGGTCACGATCGGGATCAAGGGCGATGTCGCCCATAACCATGCCTGCGGCTGCACCAAATGCTGGAAGCCCGAAGGCGCGACCTTCTCCGTCGTCGCTGTCGTGCCGCGGCAGAACGTGACCGTGCTCGAAAACGGCGACAAGCTCCAGATCGTCGACCCGTCCGCGGCGATCCAGCGCTACGCCTGCAAGGTCTGCGGCACGCACATGTACGGCCGCATCGAGAACACGGGCCATCCCTTCCACGGCCTGGATTTCATCCACCCCGAACTGTTCCGGGAAGGTGGTTGGGCAGCGCCTGGTTTCGCGGCGTTCGTGTCGTCGGTCATCGAGTCCGGCGTGAAGCCGGACCAGATGGACGGCATACGCGCGCGTCTGAAGGACCTCGGACTCGAGCCCTATGATTGCCTGTCTCCGCCGCTGATGGACGCCATTGCGACCCATGTGGCGAAAGCGAAGAAAGCGGCCTGACACAAGATCGCCGCCGGCGGCGGTGGCTGCAGCCACCGCCGGGCGCCGCAAGCAGCGCTTGAGATACTGGATTGATGATCCGATCATCGGCCTGACCCGTCGGCGCGATGAGCAGCGTCGCGTTTTCGGGCAGAGGAAGGCCAATGACGCATACCGGATCGGTACAACTCATTGTCGCTGCAACGGCCGTGCTTGTGACGACCGCAGCGATGGCCTATGCGGAACAGGCGAACGACTATCCGACGTCCGCGCGCGCCGAATACGTGTACGGCTGCCTGAAGGCTAACGGCGAGACGCGCCAGGCAATCGACCAGTGCTCCTGTTCGATCGACGTCATTGCATCGCTCCTGCCGTACGACAGGTATGTCACGGCCGAAACGGTCTTGAGCATGTCGCAAGTGCGGGGAAATCTGGGGGGACAGTTTCGCACTTCCGCACTGGCCGCAAGCGCGGTGAACGATTTGAGGCGTGCCCAAGCCGAAGCAGAAGTCAGGTGCTTCTAGCGCGCGGACCGGTTTCGTCGCCGTTCGAGACGTGCAGGAGCGTGTTCATCAGGGTGACGGGTTGGGCCCGGCGGCCCGCGTCACATCAAATTCCGGAATTGTCGATCTTCCATTCGTTGCGGAAGACGTGACCCGCGGTGTCCTTGGCCTCCGCCCGGAAATGCTTCGCGCCATTTGAGACGTAGGTGAAGCGAATATTGGGGTCTTCCGAAATCGAAATTCCCCCCTCCATCGTCAGCACCGGGCTGTCGTCCTGCCAGAGCCGCAATTCGTTGATGAAGAAGGCCGGAATATAGAGCTGGGTCACCTGATCCATCTGCAAGCCGGAATTATTGGGATGGCCGATCATGATCTGCGCGTCGCGGGAGCGGTCCGCGGAGCCTTGATCTGAGCGGGCGAACTGCCGCAATTTCATCTGACCCAGCCGGTTCTTCGCTTCATCGGCATTCTTGGCAGCGGGCGCCGAGCAACCTCCGGACGCTTTGACGAAAGTCTTGGTCATGTAGAGCTTGCCGTCGCTCAACTCGGCCACCGCATGAACATCGGTATAATTGTTGACCCGAACACGCGTCGAGATCTCCGAAACATGAGCGTCCGGCCCAAGTTCGAACCTGGCGGCCATGGGAGAGGGGTTCTGGTCGACCACCAGGGTGATCGCCAGCACGCGCCGGCTGTCGGTCGGCGCCAACCTGGTTCGCAGCGTGACGGGCACGATGGCCGCATCCTCGGCGCGGGACGGCATCTCGATGGCAATCACGTCGCTGCCGTCGTTCATCGAACGGCTGCTGAAGATGTCCTGCACCAGGCCGGGCCACGGATCATAACCGTCGGTGCTCGCCGCCGGGAGCGGACAGGCTGCGATCAAGCCGCCGAGAAGGCCGATGATGCCAAACAGGCGCAAAGGACGTCCAATGAGCATGGCTGCACCTCATGAACGCTCAAGCAATCAACCCGAGCCAGGATATAGACCATTGCGGGCGCTATTCCCATTCAATTTGCGAAAATGCTGCAGTCGCGTTGCGCGCATTGTAATCGTCGAACAGTGTCCAGCGCGATCGCTCGGAGGCCGCCGCTTTGCCGGCCGCCGAGATGGGCTCGCCGCGCGCCACAAGCCCGCGAACGTCCGAAGCCAGGGTTTCGAAGTAGCGGCGTTCATCGGCCAGCGCCGCCGGCCATTCGCTGACGGCGCCGTGGCCCGGGACCACTCGCTTCGCGGGGAGGGCGCTCAGCTTGTCGATTGCCGACAGAAAGCCGCGAAGGCTCCCGTCGAGTACCGGTACGTGAGTGAGGAATACCAGGTCACCGGCGAACAACGTTCCGGTTCGCTCGTCAAGAATGGTGAGGTCGTTGTCGCTATGCGCCGCCGGCCACGCCCGCAGGGAAAGCGGCCGCGCACCCAGGTCGAGCCTGAGCGTCTCCTCGACAAGCAGGGTCGGCGGAATCAGCCGCACCTCGTCCATCAGCTGCTCGCCCATGATCCGGCGAAAGGCATCGATGTAGAACTGTCCGTGAGTGACAAGGGCCCTCGGCAGATTCTTGTGCCCCACAAAGGTGACGCCATCGATCGCGAAAGCCGCATTCCCGAACAGATGATCCGGATGCACATGGGTGTTGATGACGTAGCGGATCGATTTGTCGGTGCGGCTGCGAATCGACGCGAGCAGCTGTCGTCCCTCGTGCACGCTGCCTCCGGTATCGATCACTGCGACGGCGCTGTCGCCGACGATGAACCCAATATTGGCGATCCCGCCAACGTTCTCCCGCGTCATCAACGCGGTCACTCCCACATGCACGAAAACGCCGGGAGCGATCTCCTGGACCGCCAGCTCTCGTTGCTGCGCGTGCGAGAATGTCGATACGCAGAGCAGGGCGAGCGCAGCAAGCAACCAAAGACGATGATGCATGCGTCCCTCGCAGATTATCCCGTTGCGCGCTCCAATTGAGGAGCATAGCATTTCAGATCAATTCATCGGGCGATAGCTAGATGTCCAGGAGCTCTGCAACGATCCGAAGGCTCGAGCTGCAGCAGCCTTCACGCAAAGCGCTGCAGCGCCGCCTGCGCACTTCCTTGCTCGCGATACTCGGGCTGCTCGGTGGCCTCAATATTTCGCGCGCGCAGACAAATGACAGCGGCGATCTTTCGATCGAGCTCGTCGATCCCAAGGTGCTGCGAGTCTGCGCCGATCCGCGCAACATGCCGTTCTCCAATGAAAAGGGCGAGGGCTTCGAAAACAGGCTTGCCGCATTGTTCGCCGAAAGGCTGCAGAAGAAGCTGGAGTACGCATACTATCCGGGGGCGACCGGTTTTGTGCGCAATACGCTGGGCGCCCATCGCTGCGACGTCATCATGGGCTTTCCGCAAGGCGACGATCTCGCGCAGGGCACCAACCCGTACTATCGCACAGCTTACGCGCTGATCGCCAAGCAGGGCAGCGGGCTTGACGGCGTAACCACGCTGAAAGACGAGCGCCTGAAAGGCAAGCACATCGGCATCGTCGCCGGTACGCCGCCGGCGACCTACATGGCGATGGATGGCCTGACGGCAAACGCAAAGTCCTATCCGCTGATGACCGATACGCGCGTCGATTCATCGGCCGAAGCCATGTTCAATGACGTGACCTCCGGCACGATCGATGCGGGCATTCTGTGGGGGCCGATGGCGGGGTTCTACGCCAGGAAGGCAAACCCGCCGCTCCTTGTTACGTCTCTGGTCAAGGAAACGGGAGGGCCCCGCCTGGTCTACCGCGTCGGCATGGGCGTTCGGCCGGCCGACCAGAACTGGAAGCGGCAGCTGAACCGCCTGATCCAGGAAAACCAGCCGGCCATCAACAAGATAATGCTCGAATTCGGTATTCCCTTGCTGGACGAGAATGACCAGCCGATCAGCCTGGAGGCGGCGACAAAGTCGCCATGAGGGGGAAGTTGGTCTGCGCACTTGCGGTCGCCTTTGCGTCCGCCGCGTTCGCGCAGCAGGACGTCGCCGAGCCTGACGATTACCGAATGGACAATTACCGCGCCCCGGTGCCCGCGACGCTTGCCGGCGCAAGGGTGCTGACGACCGCCGAGACCGAGGAAATCTGGCGCGCGAAGACCGGCGTTTTCATTGACGTGCTGCCGCGGCCGCCCAAGCCAAGGAACCTGCCGGAGGGCACGGTGTGGCGCGACAAGCCGCACTTCAATATTTCCGGCAGCGTTTGGTTGCCCGACACCGGTTACGGGAGATTGGCGCCGGCGACCGAAGATTATCTGCGGCGCGGCCTCACGCGCGCGTCCCGAGGCAACAAGGCCGCGCTGCTCGTGATCTATTGCCAGGCCAATTGCTGGATGTCGTGGAATGCCGCAAAGCGGGTGCTGTCGTTTGGATATGCCAATGTCGCCTGGTATCCGGAGGGAACCGACGGTTGGGAGCGCTTGAAGCTGCCGCTCACGGAAGCGCAGTCTGAGCCGAGGCCGGACGAGGCGCCGTGACCTTCTCGCTGGAGCACGTCCCGCTGCTCTAGCTGTGGAGTCTCAACAGGTTGTCCTCGGAGAGGCCGAGTCTGCTAATGGGTGGCTTTCCGCCGACACTGGCATGAGGACGATGCCAGTTGTAGTGGTGCAAGAAGAAGGGCAGCTCGCGGGCGCGTTG
>Ga0193726_1001708_pt1 | contig 16370 bp, 12 predicted proteins | sample H2c1metaG_FD_144928 | JGI IMG/M metagenome (GOLD analysis project Ga0193726, IMG submission 144928) | Soil microbial communities from a riparian zone of the East river system, Colorado, United States - H2c1 | ecosystem: Environmental > Terrestrial > Soil > Riparian zone | place: USA: East River... | reverse complement strand
CATGAGCCTTTCAACACGATTGACTTGCGTCAGCAGATTGCGCAAAAGATGATCGAGCGGGGGAAGTACTCTATTTCCTGAGCAGCGTGCTGCCGGAGTGCCGTGTGCTGCGGGCGCCGGCGAGACTCGGAAGCCCAGATCCTTCGCGGCGCAAGCCACGCTTGCCCCAGGATGGCGATGGCGGGTCTTTTGATGGGGGGTTCCGAGGCTATAGGGGCAAACTACGCTGTCCGGCCATCATGGTGTCGTGGCATGGTGTCGTGGCAGTGCGTCACCGCTGCCGATTGTAGTACCATGCCGCCATGCCATCCTCCCCTCTGTCCCGGCGGTCCTTTCTGGCCTTGTCGGCAATGCTTCCCTGGACTTTTTCAGCGCAGGCATCGACGTCAGTCCCGGTCGGCCTGGAGCTGTATTCCGTTCGCGAATCCTTGAAGAAAGACCCTGAAGGCACGGTTCGAGCCGTCGCCCAGATGGGGTATCAAGGGGTTGAATTTTACGCGCCGTATTACGACTGGACCGAGAGCCAGACCAAGCAGATGCGAAAGCTGCTGGACGATCTTGGCATTCGCTGCTATTCGACCCACAACAGCGAGGCGTATTTGAGCGCATCGAATATTTCCCGGACCCGGGACATGAACTCGATCCTCGGTGGCAAATATGTTGTGCTGGCGAGTGCATCGCCAAAGATCCGCCTGAACGATTGGAAATCCGTGGCTGACACATTGAACACGGCGGCGGAGAAGCTGGAACCCGCAGGATTGAAGGTGGGCTACCACAATCACCAGCCCGAGTTCACTCCCGTCGAGGGTCGCAAGCCCATCGAAATACTGGCGGAGAACACCAAGTCTTCAATCATGCTGCAGCTCGACGTGGGCACGTGCCTGGAAGCGGGCTCGGACCCGGTGGCGTGGATTCGAGCCAACCCCGGGCGCATCCGCTCGATCCACTGCAAAGACTGGTCGCCTGACAAGGAAAAGGGATACACGGTCTTGTTTGGCGAAGGTGTCGCGGACTGGAAAGGCATTTTTGCGGCGGCCGAGAGCCAGGGCGGCGTGGAGTATTACCTGGTGGAGCAGGAAGGCAGTCGATTTTCGGAGTCTGAGACTGCTGCCAAGTGTCTGCAGGCCTTTCGCAGCAAGCATTCAGGCTGATCCATCGCCAGCGGCGCTCCCCCGGGCCGAGACGCCCTCAGCGCCGGCGAGAGCCTGCAGGACAGGTTGCGGGCGCCCGCCCCAGCGTGATTTTTCGAGGACTCCTGCCTTTCGCGCCTCATCCTCTCTCTGATACAACTGTCCGCATGAAAATCCGGACCTTGGGCCTGTTCGCCACCCTCTTTTTATTTGCCCTGGCTTTCACGGTCGCAGCGCGATCGAATCCCGCGACTCAGCTGGATTCCGCCACCTTCGACGCCCAAGGCACCGCCCACGTCACTCGCGTGATTCCCATGCCGGCCACCATTAGTGCGGAAGCGCAGAAGTGGCTGGCTGAGACGAGCAAGCATAAGGCCGGGCCCGAAAGTCTCGCCGAACGGCGCGCGCGAACCGATGTCTGGCGGAAGCAAGACGCTGCCGAGGCGCGCAGACTCTATCCGGTGAACGTCGAGGAAACCACCACCGCAGGGGTTCGCACCGATATCATTCGCCCGCTCTCCACGCCAGAAGCCAACCGCGACCGCGTGCTCATTAATCTGCACGGGGGAGGTTTTAATTCAGACTCGGGGTCCCTGATCGAGGGCATTCCGATCTCGAATCTCGCCAAGATCAAAGTGGTCTCGGTCTATTACCGGCTCGCTCCGGAGAATCCTTTTCCCGCCGCCGTCGAGGATGTGGTTGCGGTTTACAAGGACTTGCTGAAGAGTTACAAACCGCACAAGATTGGAATCTATGGCACGTCGGCGGGCGCGATCCTGACCTGCGAGGTGGCAGTGCGGCTCAAGCAATTGCAGTTGCCGCTGCCCGCGGCGCTTGGCATTTTTTCCGTCTTGACCGATTACAGCCGCTCGAGCGATTCCCGGCAGATTTACACCCTCAGCGGACTTTCCGGCGTGCTGGAGCCCAGTGATCCCAATGCGCCGCCCGAAGATGCCTATGCCGGCAGCACCAATCCCAAAGATCCCGTGCTCTCTCCGATATTTGCGGATTTGCACGGTATGCCCCCGAGCCTGTTGGTGACGAGTACGCGCGATCTATTGTTGAGCGATACCGCGTTATTCCATCGCGCCCTTCTCCGCGCCGGAGACGATGCGCAGCTGGTGGTGTTCGAAGCCTTGCCGCATGCCTTCTGGTATCACTTCCAGCTCCCCGAGACCACGGAAGCTCTGGGGCTGATGGCGAAGTTTTTCGACGAGAAGCTGGGGCGGTGAAGCGCCAGGCGGAGAGCGTAGGAGGCTTCCTCCGGCGGGGCTAGGCTGCTGCGTCGCACCTCGCCTTCCGGAGCCGATTCTGTGGCGAACCGTTCGCCATCATTTCTTGCGCGCTCCGCGAAGGTTGCGGTTATTTTTCTTTTTCTTCGGGCACGAGCTGATAGCTTACGAATGCCAGCTGCTTGCTGTCAGGAGACCAGGAGGGAACGTTGATGGTGCCCTGGCCGCCAAAGAGCGTGGCTACGATTTTTATCTTCTTGTCGCTCAGCAACATCGCACGCAATAGAACGTCTTTGTTCTCCGGATGCCCGGCGACCCCTTTTTCGTAACTCAGAAATACCATCCATTGCCCGTCGGGTGAAATGTGCGGGAACCAGTTGTTGTAGTCGTCCGAAAACACCTGTTCCTGTTCGCTTCCGTCCGGACGCATGCGCCAGATCTGCATGGTGCCGGTGCGTTCGGAATTGAAGTAGATATAGCTTCCGTCGGGAGAGTATTCCGGTCCGTCGTCCAGACCTTTGGCGGTGGTGAGGCGTGTTTCTTCGCCTCCAGCCGCCGGAATGGTGTAGATGTCGAAGTCGTCCCGACGCCGGCCGACGAAGGCGAGCGTCTTGCCGTCGGAAGACCATCCGTGCCAGTAGGAGGGTGAATTTTGAGTGATCCGTCGAGCTGCGCCGCCGCCGACGGGCAGGAGGTAGACCAGTGAGTCATGGGTTTCCTGGGAGTTGTCGCTGACCGCCAACTGGGTGCCGTCGGGCGAAATACCGTGATCGTTGTTGCACTCGGTGGCGAGTCCGGTATCGATGGGTTCGGGTTTGCCGCCGGTCACCGGCAGGCGCTCGATGCGGCCGTGGCGATTGAACAGGAACGCCTGGCCATCGCGCGTCCAGTTGGGAGCCTCGAAGCGTCCGGGCGCAATGTAGACCACCTGGCGATCGGTCGATGAAATTGCGACCGTCTCGAGCGTGCTGTAAAGCGTCGCTTGTCCGCCCGATGCCCCGGTCACCAAATCAACGTTCGAGAATACTGCCTTCTCGATCACGTCTTTGTTGTGGGAGCAGAGGCCGATCCCGGCATAGAACGATCCCTGCAGCGGAATTCGAAGCCACCCGCCGGCCAGGTGCGGCGTATCTCCCTCCCCCCCTAGCGACATGTAGACATACTCGCCACGCTTGACGATGCGGAGGCGCTTGGGCGCTGGAATATTCGAAATAACTTCACGGGTGAGGGCGCCCGTCTCGCTGCGGAATTGGAGCGCCGTCATTCCGTTGCCATGCAGCGCGATATCGACGTAGGCAGAATTGGCATCCAGGTTTTGACGGAACATCAGCGCTGCCTTGCGATGCTCATTGCCGCCGGTTCCCAGGAAACTGATGTCGGCAGTGAGGGTGGCATCGCCGGAGATTTTCTTCCAGACAAACTGGAAGGCGTCGGAGGCGAACCACATGTTCTCGCCGCTTGCCGTGAGCGTGTAGCTCCTTTTGGAGGCGTCGTAATCGACCGAGCCGGGGTGAAGCACGGTTCCAATGTCGGCGTGACTCTCGAAAATTCCGATGGCGGCGTTGGTCCGTAGAGGCGCGACAGCAGACCACAGAATGCACGCCAGCCCCAGGACCCGCGAAAGCCTCTTTTTGCGCACGGAACGGCCCTCCTTGCAATCGGAACAATGGAAAGGTAGAGGGGCGGATCATGATTGTCAATCCGGCCATGGCGCAGGCCCACCCTCGCCTGGGTCCTGGGCCATGCCAAGAACGCTTGGTTCGGGTGGACAGAGTTTTTCTTGGATGGAATGCTGGACCCCAAAAAAGCATCCCCAAATTCTTCCCGCGTGCTATGCAGTTCCCGTGAAAGGCTTTCGCAGGGGAGGTACTCTCTGGTACAAATATCGAGACTCAGACCGTCGACCAAAATGAAAACGCTTCCCAAACTGATTGCGGTTGTCCTCCTATCGCTCCCTGCCGCCCTGTTTGCGCAGGAAAATCGCTCTCCCTCGAACGGTCTCGCTCTTACCCCGCCCATGGGTTGGAACTCCTGGAACAAGTTTGGCTGCAACGTGAGCGAAGACATGATCAAGGGAATGGCCGATGGCATGGTGAAATCGGGCATGCAGGACGCCGGATACCAGTATGTTGTCATCGATGACTGCTGGCAGGTCAGCCGCGATCCAGACGGCAACATCATTGCCGATCCGCAGCGTTTTCCTTCCGGGATCAAGGCGCTGGCGGATTATGTTCATTCGCTTGGTCTGAAGTTCGGAATCTATTCTGACGCAGGCTCGAAAACTTGTGCCGGCCGCCCGGCCGGGCTGGGACACGAATATCAGGATGCTCGCCAGTACGCCGCCTGGGGCGTGGACTATCTGAAATACGATTGGTGCAATACCACCTCGCAAGATGCGAAAGCGTCGTACGCCAATATTCGCCATGCTTTGGACGCGAGCGGACGCCCGATTGTTTTGAGCATCTGCGAGTGGGGCACGGCCAAGCCCTGGCTTTGGGGCAAGGAAGTTGGCGGCAATCTCTGGCGCACCACCGGTGATATTCAGGATCGGTGGGCTGGCAGCATCAAGTGGCCGGATGGAAATTGTTGCTCGAATGGCATGTTGGCGATTGTGGACCAGCAGGTGGGGCTCGATTCATTTGCCGGACCGGGTCATTGGAATGATCCCGACATGCTGGAAGTCGGCAATGGCGGCATGAGTGATGAGGAATACCGTTCTCACTTCAGCATGTGGGCCATGCTTGCCGCGCCTCTGATTGCGGGCAATGATCTGCGGGACATGAAGCCGGAGATACGGGAAATCCTGACCAACAAAGACGTCATCGCCGTCGATCAGGACCCGCTGGGCAGTGAAGGCAAGCGAATCGTGAAAGATGGCGACCTGGAAGTGTGGGCGCGTCCGTTGCAGGGCGGTAACCGGGCCGTCATTCTGTTGAACCGCAGCGCCCGTGAGCTGAAAATCGGCGTGGGCTGGGAAACTCTGGGTTATCCCAATCACTTGAGCGCGGCCGTCCGCGATCTGTGGCAGCACAAAGACCTGGGAAAATTCACCGGCAATTTTTCTGCTGTGGTTCCGTCCCACGGAGTGGTGATGATTATCGTGAAACCCTAGTTCACCGCCAAGGACACGAACGAAACCTGCGAGCGGGAACAATCCGAAAGTCCATGAGTATCGTCTCGGGCGTCTAGCTTCTGATCTTCAACTCTTCCATCACACTCTGAATCAGTTCTTTGGCGTCGCTAAGGCTCTTCATTACCATCTGGATGTCCATGACTGGCTTGCCCGGCCAGCGCTGGCTTTGACAGTAGACGCCATGCTGTCCCACCAGGGCCATGGCGTCGGTGATCATGTCCATGGTCACGGCGAGCCGGCCGCGAGGAACGCCCATCATGGTTTCGTAGTGTTCGAGCTCTGCGTGCTTGTCATCGAAAACGGGCATGCTAGATTGTACTGTTCACGGGGGATGGCGCATAATTGCCGGGATCTGATATCCGGAGCGATGTTGATACGTCAAAGCATTTAGCAATGGGCCCTTGGCTGCTGAACCGCCATTGCGGATTTCGATGCAACAGAACTCTGAATCCCCGTTGGCCAGCTGCCAATTGCCATGCGCATACCTCAAGGAGAATTCATGAAGAATAGATTTGCGGTTGTGACTTTCATTATTCTTGCGCTCGCCGTGGTGAGCTTAACCGGGTTTGCCCAAGATGACAAAGCCAAACGTCCGAGCCCACCCGCGCAGGCGCAGTGCAAACTGCCGGATGGCAAGACCGTCACCATTGAGTACTCCAGCCCGCGCGCCAAGGGACGCAAGATTTTCGGCGGCCTTGTGCCCTTCGGCGAGGTATGGCGCGCCGGAGCGAATGAAGCCACCACGTTTGTCACCGACACCGATTTGACGGTTGCCGGAAAAGCCATCCCCGCCGGCAGCTATACCCTCTTTGCCGTGCCTGCTCAGAGCAAATGGACTCTCATCGTCAACAAGAAAACCGCCGAGTGGGGCGTTCCCTACAAATATGAGTCTGACGAATTGGCGCGTGCGCCCATGAAAGTCTCCAAGACTTCGGCACCGGTGGAGAATTTCACCATTGCGCTCGAGCCCAAGGACAAAGGCTGCACTCTCAGTATGAGCTGGGAAAATACCGAGGCTTCGGTGACCCTCAGCGAAAAGTAGCTGTCTGCCGCAATGCGGGCCAGGTTTTATTGAGTGACGAGCCGATTTGCGGCTTGCTTGGCTTGCTCGAGATTGTGGGACAGTTGCTTGGCTTTCTCAGTGGCCGCCAGGGCATCCGCCGGGCGGCCGCTTTGTGCCAGAGCGCCGCCCAATAGCAGGTAGCCCACATCGGAAGGTTCGACGGCCAAAAGCCGGGAAAACGCAACCACCGCCTGCTGCGGATTTCCGGTTTTCTGCGCCAGAAGGCCCATTCCAAGTAAAGCATTCAGATTTTCCGGATCCGCTTGCACAGCGGCTTCGTAGTTCTGCTGCGCGCTACCGTAGTCTCCGAGCTTGCCGTAAGCCGAAGCCATATTGCCGAGGGCTTTCGACCGCAACCTGCGGTCCATTGGATTCCGCAGCGCAAGCTGGTAGCGCGCGATCGCCTGCTGCACCTGGCCGTGTCCCTGTTCGTAGGTCGCGAGATCGATATTTGCAACCGGATCGGCAGGAGTTATTTCTAAAGCGGTCTGAAAGTGCGGCATGGCTTCGTCGATTCTGTTTTCGCCAATCAGCGCATCCCCGAGACTGTCCTGTGCGAGGGAACTGGGGGGCGTGACCTGGACGACTCGCGACCACAAGCTCACATCGCTCGCCCAGGATCCGATTTGCCGATGGGTGATCGCTGCAAGCGCCAGCAACGCCGCCGCGGCGATCCCGGGTACGGTCGCACGAATTAAGGTTCCCTGCCGCAAAGCCCAGTCCGCAACGCTCCAGCAAACCATCACAAACAAGCCGATGAATGGAAGGTAAGCGTAGCGATCCGCCAGTGCTTGCTGGCCAACTTGCACCAGCCCGATCATCGGGACCAGGGTTCCCAGGAACCACAACCATCCCACCACGAGGTAGCGTTGCTGTCTTGCGGTGAAGACCAGAACGGTAACGATTCCAAGCAACAGCGTCGCGGCGATCACCTGCCAAGCCCGCAGGGAACCGAGCGGATGAGGATACAAGACACATAGATCGCGCGGCCAAAATGCCTTGCCCACATAGCGCGCGTAAGCAACCACGGCGTTTTCCAGGCGTGTGGAGAGGGAAACCTCGGCCAGCGAATAGACGGCGCGGCCGGCGCTCTGCGCTTTCAGCGTAATCACAGCGCTTGCGGCGGAAATCACCAGCAAGGGTAATTTTTCTACTGCAAGCCAGGAAAACGAACGCCCGGGCAGAAAATCTCTTGGACTTCCCCTCGGGTCGCCTGTCATCCGTCCCAAGGGCCAGTAATCCCACAACAGCAGAAGAAGTGGGAAGGTGATGATCTGTGGCTTGGCCATCAGACCCAGGGCAAACAAGGCCGCTACGGTCGAATAGCGGCCGACCCCCGGCTTCCGGACGTACCGACCGTAAGCGCCCAGCGCGAGCAAGAAAAATAGCATGCTCAGCACATTCTTGCGCTCGGATACCCAGGCCACCGATTCCACATTGACGGGATGCAGGGCGAAGAGCGCGGCTACCGTCAAGCTGCGCCAGGTAAAACCGGTGGCCCGCTGCAGCAATAGAAATAGCAGCACGGCATTCAGGGCATGCAGCAGCAGGTTGGTGTAGTGATGCCCGGCCGGGTTCAAGCCAAAGAGTTGGCAATCCAGGGCATGCGAGAGCCAGGTCAGCGGATGCCAGTTGTATTCCTCGATGGAACCGAAAGCCCAGGCGATCGTATTCCAACTCAGACCCGAGCGGACATGCAGATTTCCGGTGATGTAGTGGTTGTCGTCGAAATTCACGAAAGGAAAATGGCTGACCGGGTTGTACAGCGCAAGCGTGACCACCACCAGCAGCAGGCAGATAACCACGTTTCGCTTTCCTGGCGAAGAAAAAATGGGAGCCTTTGCTGGAGATAGTTCGAGTTTCTTTTCCTGGACCATGAAACCGGGGGTGCGACGACTTCGAGTGTCGCCATTATAAGACGGGAGTCTTCGGGCGGAATGTCGAGTTGGGTTCGGCTGGGTCCTCGACCGGGCCTATGGCGCAAGCAAGCCGTCGGCGATTTGCCGGGTTTGCTCGAAATTTTCGCTCAATCGCATGGCTTCCGCAGTCGCCGCTTGCGCCTCGTTCTTGCGGCCACTCTGTTCGAGGACGCGAGCCAGCAAGAGATAGACGACGTCGGAGGGTTGGATGGCGTTGGCTTGTGAGTACGCATGGACGGCGGCGTCGAAATCTCCGGATTTTTGCGCCGCCAGTCCCAGTCCCATCCAAGCGCGAATGGTTCGAGGGCGCAGCGCTACAGCGGCTTCGAAGCTTTCCCGGGCGCGGGAGTAGTCTCCCAGCCGGCTGTAGATAGAACCCAGGCTGGTGAACGCAGACGCTTTCAGCCGGGCGTCTTGGGTCAGACCGATTGCTTTGTCGTATTGCCGGATGGCCAGCTGCAAATTGCCGCGCTGCAGCTCGTAGAAAGCGATATTCAAATTGCTGAGCGGATCGGAGGGATGAATCGCCGCGGCAGTTCGAAAGTGGGGCTGGGCTTCTTCCAGTCGGCCCTGCGCCATGAGGGCACCGCCCAGGCTGTTCTGCGCAATGAAGTTGTCGCTCGTCACCTGCAGCGTGTGTGACCACAGGGTGACATTGTCGCTCCAGTAACCGATCTGGCGATGAGCCACCACGGCCAGCGCCAACAACACAACCATGCTGCAGGCGGCTACCCTGGTCGTGGATAAATGTTGCTGCCGGGCCCAATCTGCCGCTCCCCAGCAGAACAGCAGGAACAGGCCGAGTAAGGGTAGATACGCATACCGGTCAGCCATCGCCTGACTGCCAACCTGCACCAGGCCGATCATTGGAACCAGCGTCCCGAGAAACCACAGCCAGCCGACCAACAGGTAACGGCGTCGTTGGGCCGCGATGACGATCGTCGTTACCGTCAATAGGAGAAGCAGCCCTGCCAACACCTGCCATGATTTCAAGGAATCTGCGGGATGCGGGTACATGGGCGAGAGTCGTAGGGGCCAAAATGCCTTCCCCACATATCGAGCATAGGACACGATCGCGTTTTCGAGCCGAACCGAGAGGGGATACTTCACCAGCGTGCTAAGGGCGTTTCCCGCTGCCTGCGCCCTCATTGTGATCACAGCGCTAAGAGCCGAGAGAGCGACGAGTGGAAGCTTTTCGAGGATTAACCAGGAAAATTTCTTGGCTGGAATTGTTTCCCCGGAAACAGAATCCGGATGGGAGGAAACGACGCGCTCGAGTGGCCAGTAATCCCAGAGCAAGAGCACGAATGGAAGAGTAATCACCTGGGGTTTGGACATCAAGCCGCAGGCAAACAAAAACGCGACCAGCAGATAAGCGCCGGATCGGGGCTTGCGCGCGTACCACCGGTAGGCACCCAGGGTCAGAAGAAAAAACGACATGCTGAGCAGATTCTTGCGTTCCGCCACCCAGGCCACGGATTCCACATTGATGGGATGAAGCGCGAATAGCGCAGCCACCCCGGCGCTTGGCCAGACAGATCCGGTGGCTCGACTGAGAACCAGGAACAGCAGCACCACGTTCAGGGCATGGAGCAGTACGTTCGTGTAATGGTGCCCGGCCGGATTCAACCCATACAACTGGCAGTCCAACGCGTGAGAGAGCCAGGTGAGGGGATGCCAGTTGGCCTCATCGTAAGTCGTGAACGCCCAGCGAACGGTCTCCCAATGGAGCCCGGCCCTGACGTGCGCGTTGTCGCCGACATAGCGATCGTCATCGTAATTCACGAAGGGATGGTGGCTCACCGGGTTGTACAGGGCGAGAGTGGCAACGACCAGGAGAAGGCCAACAATGAGGGTCTGCCTCCGGGGCGAGAGCGGGGGACCGCTGTTTTTCTGAAGGGAGAGCAACAGAGGGATTTAATCACACCGGAGGAAGCCGGCGGTATCCCCAGAAAGGCACCGGGAAGCGACCATTAGACTGAGGGTTTCCAGCGAAGAATCGGCTTCCTTGCTGCGGCAACCTCGTCCAGGCGCGAAACGCGGGTGTTGTGGGGTGCGTCGAGGACCATCTGTGGATCTTCTTCCACTTCTTCCGCAATCGACTTCATGGACTCGATGAACAGATCCATCTCTTCTTTTGATTCGCTCTCGGTGGGCTCGATCATCAGGGCGCCGGGAACAATCAGAGGAAAGGCCGTGGTGTAGGGATGGAATCCGTAGTCGATGAGCCGCTTGGCCAGATCCATGGTCTTCACCCCTTTTTTGGCCTGGAGTTTATCGCTGAAAACGACTTCATGCATGGTGGGCGTGGAATACGGCAAGTCGTAGACGCCCTCTAGTCCCTTGCGGATGTAGTTGGCGTTGAGCACGGCGTCTTCGGTGGTCTGGCGCAGACCGTCAGGACCGTTGGCCAGAATGTAAGCCAGCGCGCGGATGAACATGCCGAAGTTGCCATAAAATGCGCGCACCCGGCCCACGCTGTGTGGCCGGTCGTACTCAAATGCCATGGTGCCGTCGGACTTGGTGATCACAACCGGCGTGGGTAAAAACGGCTCCAGAATTTTCTTAATCGCAACCGGGCCCGACCCCGGTCCGCCGCCGCCATGAGGGGTGGAGAAAGTCTTGTGCAGGTTGAGATGCATCAGGTCGACGCCGAAATCGCCGGGACGGACTTTCCCCACCAGCGCGTTCATGTTGGCGCCGTCCATGTAAAGCAGCCCGCCTTTGGCGTGCATGACGTCGGCGATCCTGTGGATCTCCTGCTCGAACACTCCCAGGGTGTTGGGATTGGTGAGCATCAACGCCGCCACGTCTTCGTTCATCTGCGCCTCAAGAGCGGCTGCATCGACCATTCCGGCCGCATTCGATTTCAGGTTCTCAACCGCGTAACCCACCATCGCGGCGGTTGCGGGGTTGGTTCCATGGGCAGAGTCCGGAATCAGAATCTTCTTGCGCGGCGAGCCCTTGGACTCGTGGTAAGCCCGCACCATCAGCAGTCCCGTGAGTTCGCCATGAGCGCCGGCAGCGGGTTGCAGTGTGATTGCATCCATTCCGGTGATCTCGAGAAGACAGTCGCTCAGAGATTTCATGATTCGCATGGCGCCCTGCGAGATCTTTTCCGGTTGGTAGGGATGCGCATTGGCCAAGCCGTCGAGGCGGGCCACCACCTCGTTCACGCGCGGGTTGTATTTCATGGTGCAGGAACCGAGGGGATACATGCCCAGATCAATGGCGTAATTCCAGGTGGAGAGCCGTGTGAAGTGGCGAATGATTTCGATCTCGCTCACCTCGGGCAGATTCCCCAGATCCTTTCGCTCGGATGCGCCCAGCAGCGCTGCCGTGTCGACTTCGGGAACGTCGAGCGGCGGTAATTTCCAGGCAGCCTTGCCGGCGGACGACTTCTCGAAGATCAGTCCTTCATTCTGGCTGATGTGGCGGGTGGCTTTGCGGGTCATGTGCTTCATCCCGCCACCTCTTCCACTTCTTCCTTCGCCGATTTCATGGAGCGCTCGCTTTCGGCGACCATGCCGGCGGCGGTGTCGATCGCGGTGCGCGTGGTCATTTCAGTGCAACACCACAGCGATGCATTTCCCAGCTCGGGATAAAACTTCTTCAGCGGAAGCCCGCCGACAATTTTATGTCCAAGGATCCGGCTATTCACAGCGTAAGGATCTTCGGTGGTCTCCACCACAAATTCGTTAAAGCGTGCAGCTCCCGGGAACAGCACTCTCGCATGCTTGCCGAATTGCTGTGCGGCATAGGCGGTCTTGGCGAGATTTTGTTTCGCCAGTTCGCGCAGGCCGACCTTGCCGTAAATCGTCATAAAGATATTCACCATGAGCGCGACCAGGGCCTGATTGGTGCAGATGTTCGACGTCGCTTTCTCGCGCCGGATGTGCTGTTCACGCGTCGCCAGCGTGAGAACGAAGCCGCGTTTGCCGTTGCGGTCGTTGGTTTGCCCTACCAGGCGGCCGGGCATCTGGCGAACGAATTGATCGCGAGTGGCAATCACTCCGCAGTAGGGGCCGCCGAATCCCAGCGGAACGCCGAACGATTGCGCTTCCATGGCGATCACATCTGCCTGGCGTGGCGGCTCGACGATGCCGAGAGAAACCGCTTCGGCGATGGAAACCACCAGCATGGCGCCATTTTTGTGAGCGATCTCTGCGATGGCATCGACGTCTTCAATCGTTCCGAAAAAGTTCGGCGACTGGATCAGGACGCAGGCCGTATCCGGAGTCATGGACTGCGCCAGCGCGTTCAGGTCGAGGCGGGCATTTTCGGCGAAAGCAATCGCCTTCAGCGGCAATCCCTGATGATGGGCGTAGGTCGTCAGCACTTCGCGATATTCCGGATGGACGCTGCGGGCGATCAATACCGAACGGCGCCCGGTCAGGCGGACAGCCATCATGACGGCTTCAGCGGCGGCGGTCGAGCCGTCGTACATGGACGCATTGGCGACTTCCATGCCCGTCAGCTCGCAGATCATGGTCTGAAATTCGAAGATGGATTGCAGCGTGCCTTGGGAGACTTCCGCTTGGTAAGGCGTGTAGGCGGTCAGAAACTCGCCGCGCGAGATGAGCGAGTCAATGATGACTGGACGATAGTGATAGTAGGCTCCAGCACCGAGAAACGTGGCGTGTCCGTCGCCGTTTTCTCGCGAACGCTCGCGGAACCAGTCGACAATCTCAGACTCGGCCATCTGGCGGGGGACCTTGAGATCGCGCTCCAGGCGGTACTCGGCTGGGATGGGCGCGAACAAGTCATCGATGGAGCGCACCCCGATCGATTTGAGCATGGCTTCGCGGTCGGCGGTCGATTTGGGTAAATAGCGCATAGACATTAGATGTAGTTCGATGCCGGTTTGACTGTGGCACCGGGATCACACTGACGGTGCAAAGCCCTTGGCTTGCTACTTCGCTCCTTCATCGGCCACAAACTTCTCATAGTCGGCGGCGGAAAGCAGCGAGTTCAATTCGCCCGGATCCTTCAGCGTGATCTTCATCAGCCAGGCGCTATGAGCATCCTGATTGATTTTTTCTGGCGCCGTGTTGAGTTCGCCGTTGACCTCCGTGACCGTGCCGGAGGCTGGCGCGTACAGATCAGAGACAGCTTTGACCGACTCGACGCTGCCGAACGCCTTGCCCGCCGTGAGCTCCGAACCTGGCTTGGGCAGTTCGACGAAAACGATGTCGCCGAGCGAGCCTTGCGCATAGTTGGTGATGCCGATGGTGGCAATCTTGCCGTCGGCTTTGATCCATTCGTGCTCTTTGGTGTACTTGAAATCGCTTGGATAGGGCATCATCTTTCCTTATGTTTCCTCATAAAGCGTGATTACTTCAAGCCTTCTTGGGACGCCTGTAAAAGGGCGTCGGTACCACTTGCGCCGCGACACCCTGACCGCGGATTTCGACCTTCACTCGGGATCCGGCGGTTGCGAACTGCGGCGGTACGTACGCGAGTGCAATATTTTTTTTCAGAAACGGGGCCGGCGATCCACTGGTAACGTAGCCGACCTCGCGGCCCCGATCGTCCAAAACCTTGTATTGGTCGCGGGCGATGCCGCGCTCCACCATCTCCAGACCAACCAGCGTGGTTTTGAGACCCTCGGCTTTGGCTCTCGCGAGCGCCGCATGGCCGATGAAATCCGGCTTCTCCATTTTGCAGAAACGGTCAAGTCCGGCTTCCCACACGTTGATCGTATCGGAAATCTCGTGGCCATAGAGCGAAAGGCTGGATTCCAGCCGCAGAGTATTGCGTGAGCCGAGACCGCAGGGCACCACGCCGAACTCCCTGCCCGCTTCGAGAATTTCATTCCACACCCGGGAGCTGGTGGCTTCGTCGCTGGGAACGTAGATCTCGAATCCGTCTTCTCCGGTGTAGCCAGTGCGGGCGATCAAAATATCGTTCAAACCGCAGACCGTCCCGCGCGTGAGCCAATAGAATTTCACCGCGGACAGGTTCGCGCCGGTCAGTTTCTGCAGCAGATTGACGCCTTTTGGCCCCTGGATCGCGATCTGGGTGAAGCGGTCGGAAAGGTCCTCGACTCTGCAATCGAACTGGCGAGTGTTGCCTTGCACCCAATCGAAGTCCTTTTCGCGGGTGCCGGCGTTGATCACCAGCAAGTAATCGTCGTCGCCAAGACGGTGCACGATTACATCGTCGACGAACGTCCCCTGCGGATACAGCAATGCAGAATACTGCGCCTGTCCCACGGCAAGGCGGGAAGCGTCGTTCATCGAAATATGTTGCACGGCGCGGAGCCCCTCGGGCCCGGCCAGCCGAATATCGCCCATATGGCTGACGTCGAAAATCCCCACGCCGTTGCGCACAGCGTTGTGTTCGACCATGATGCCGCCCACCGAAGGGTACTCGACGGGCATCTCCCAGCCGTTGAATTCGACCATCTTTGCCGCCATCTGGCGATGGACGGCATTCAGTGCGGTCTTGCGAATGGTCGGCGTGGTCGCCTCAACAGCGGGCAATGAAGACCTCAATCAGGAGCGGTGGTTGGGAAGTGGTGAGACCCAATTAACCCTAACATGCGAATGGTTCGCGCTTCAACCGCGGCCGGCAAGCGTCGGGTCGCCGGGTCGGGGGCGGGTCGGAGGCGGATCGGTGCGGATTTCCAGGCCCCGCCGCCTGTCCTCCGGGACCCAGCCGCCCAGGTTACCAAGGGCACCTTCCCGCTCTATCCCGGCCGGAGTAAAGTTCGCCCATGGCTACCTCGAGCGGTAAGAAGTACCGCTGCATGCAGTGTGAATTGACAGAAGAACGCTGCGACTGCGAAAAATTCTGCTGCCTCTGCCAGTCGCTGATGGAAGTTCGTCTGTGCGAAGACAGCTTGTACTATTGCCTGCCCTGCCGCGAAGCTTGCGACTATAAGGTGTCAGATTAGCTTCCCGGCATCGAACCTTGGTCTTCGGCGGCATTGTCACCAAGCATCGTCGCCGCCAGTGAGCAAAGCCCCCGACGCCCCCGCCTGCAGCACGAGCCTTCGCTCGCAGAGCCCGGAGGGCTCAAGTTCTCGGACGAGGCGAGCGCCCGTCCGCGCCGGCGTGAGCCGTGACCGATCGGCCCTATGACCGATCGGCCCTAGATGACCACTGCCTCTTTATATTCCCCGAAGACTCCCCGGAGTGTGTCGGAGATTTCACCCACGGTTCCGCGGGCGTCGACCGCGGCGACGATGTGCGGCATTAGGTTTGTACCGGACCGGGCGGCGTCTTCGAGCCTCTTTAGGGAATTCTGCCAAACCCCCTGATCCCGCCCATTCCGCAGGGCCCTAAGCCGCTCAACCTGTTTGCGTTCCAGCGATTCGTCGATGCGCAGAGTGGGGATTGGCTTTTCTTCGTCCACCGTGAAGCGGTTCACGCCGACCACGATCGCTTCTTCCCGATCCACTTGCTGCTGATACTCATACGCGGCATTCTGGATCTCCTGTTGCACATAGCCACGTTCCAAAGCCTTGACCATGCCGCCGAGGGTTCCGATCCTGTCGAGATAGTCCTGTGCCCGCTTTTCGATTTCATTGGTCAGCGTCTCGATGTAGTAGGAACCCGCCAGGGGATCGACCGTCTGCGGTGCGCCGGATTCGAAGGCGACAATCTGCTGCGTGCGCAAGGCAATCCGCGCGGCTTGCTCGGTGGGCAGAGCCAGTGCCTCGTCGTATCCGTTGGTGTGCAGCGACTGCGTCCCGCCGAGGACTGCCGCCATGGCCTGAATCGCCGTGCGCACGATGTTGTTTTCCGGTTGCTGCGCGGTGAGCGTCGATCCAGCAGTTTGGGTATGGAAGCGAAGCATCCAGGAACGTGGATTCTTCGCTTTGAAATGCTCGCGCATCAAGCCTGCCCACATGCGGCGGGCGGCGCGGAACTTGGCGACCTCTTCCAG
>Ga0193726_1001707_pt1 | contig 16373 bp, 16 predicted proteins | sample H2c1metaG_FD_144928 | JGI IMG/M metagenome (GOLD analysis project Ga0193726, IMG submission 144928) | Soil microbial communities from a riparian zone of the East river system, Colorado, United States - H2c1 | ecosystem: Environmental > Terrestrial > Soil > Riparian zone | place: USA: East River... | reverse complement strand
CTCGAACAGGCGCACGAAGTGCCGGTTGCAGGGATAGCAGGGATCCGGCATCAGGACTTCATCGCCCGGGTCGACGAGCGCGCCCAGAGTGAGGAGGAAAGCGCCCGATGCTCCGGCTGTGACCACGATTCGCGAAGAGGGCACAGTCACGCCGAGTCGTTCACGATAGTAATCGGAAATCGCCTGACGCAGCTCCGGAATGCCGATCGAAGCCGTGTAGCCCAGGCGGCGCTTGCGAATCGCCTCGATCGCCGCATCCGCAACCAGAGGCGGCGCCGGAAAATCCGGTTGACCGATTTCCATGTGGACGATGCGGCGTCCCGTGGCTTCCAGCGCGTGGGCGCGGTTCTGCACGTCCATCACATGGAAGGGCTCGATATCCGCCATGCGGGCCGCGAGCATCAAATTCGCGTTTGGCATCGGCACATTATGCCGCAGCGCATCCCAAGTTGAACGCGAAGCATTCGCGGGGATGCGAGGCGCCGCGGCAAAATTCGGCTATCATGCGGCCAAGCAACAGTAGAGCCTTGAGTCGCGAATTCCCCATGGATGAAATCCTGCGCAGGAGCGCCCTGGAGTATCACCTCCGGCAACCGCCGGGAAAGATCTCGGTCACTCCCACCAAGGGTTTGCTGAACCAGCGCGATCTCGCGCTTGCGTACACGCCCGGGGTAGCGGCGGCCTGCGAGGAGATCGTGCGCGACCCGGCCGAAGCGCGCAGGCTGACCGCGCGCGGAAACCTCATCGGCGTAGTCACCAACGGAACGGCGGTGCTCGGACTCGGGGCGATCGGGCCGCTCGCGTCCAAGCCGGTGATGGAAGGCAAGTCGGTGCTTTTCAAGAAATTCGCCGGGATCGATTGCTTCGATATCGAAGTAAACGAACGTGATCCCGACAAGCTGGTCGAGATCATCGCAGCCCTGGAACCCACCTTCGGCGGGATCAATCTCGAGGATATCAAGGCCCCGGAGTGCTTCCACATCGAGAAGAAGCTGCGCGAGCGCATGAAGATCCCGGTGTTCCACGACGATCAGCACGGCACGGCCATCATCGTCGGCGCCGCGGTGCTGAACGGGCTGCGCGTAGTGGAAAAGGACATGGCCAGGGTCAAGCTCGTCTGCTCGGGTGCGGGAGCCGCCGCGCTCGCCTGTCTCGATCTGCTGGTGAGTCTAGGTCTGAATGCCGACAATATCTGGGTATCGGATATCAAGGGCGTCGTGTACGCGGGCCGCAAGGAGGAAATGGACGCAAACAAGGCGCGTTACGCGCGCAAGACGTCGGCGCGCACGCTGGCCGAAATCATACCCGACGCGGACGTTTTTCTCGGTCTTTCGGCTGGAGGCGTTCTCAAGGCGGAGATGGTGGCGAAAATGGCCGCCAGGCCGCTGATCCTCGCGCTCGCCAATCCGGAACCGGAGATCCTCCCCGATGTCGTGAAGAAGGTGCGGCCCGACGCGGTGATGGCGACGGGGCGGTCGGACTACCCGAATCAGGTGAACAACGTCCTGTGCTTCCCTTTCATCTTCCGCGGTGCGCTGGACGTTGGGGCGACCGCCATCAACGAGCCCATGAAACTCGCCGCGGTACGCGCCATCGCCGATCTCGCCATGGCGGAGCAATCGGAGATCGTCGCCGCCGCCTACGGCGAACTGCCCCTGGCGTTCGGCCCCGAGTACCTGATCCCCAAACCCTTCGATCCGCGTCTCATAGTGAAAATCGCGCCGGCGGTGGCGAAGGCCGCCATGGACTCCGGCGTGGCGACGCGCCCGATCGCGGATTTCGACGCCTACAACAACCAATTGTTGCAATTCGTCTATCACTCCGGCCTCATCATGAAGCCGATCTTCACCGCGGCGAAAGAAGGCCCGCGGCGCCGGATCGTGTTTGCCGAGGGCGAAGACGAGCGCATGCTGCGTGCGGCACAGGTGGTGGTGGACGAAGGTCTGGCGAAGCTGATCCTGGTGGGGCGACCGGCCGTGGTCGAACAGCGTATCGAGCGCCACGGCTTGCGCATTCGTCCGGGGACGGATTTCGAGCTCGTCAACCCCGAATCCGACCCCCGCTACCGCGATTATTGGACCGAGTACCACCGCCTCGCCGAAAGGCGCGGAGTTTCCCAGCAATACGCGCAGATGGAGATGCGCCGCCGCCAAACCCTCATAGGCGCAATGATGATCCATCGCGGCGAAGCCGAGGGAATGATCTGCGGCAGCTTCGGTGCCTACGGATTGCACTTGCAGTACATCGATCACGTCATCGGTTTGCGTCCCGGCGCGAAGCATTTCTATGCGATGAACGCCCTCATGCTGCCCAAGCGCACGGTTTTCATCTGCGATACCTACGTCAACCTCGATCCTACCGCCGAGCAGCTTGCGGAAATGACCGCGCTCGCCGCCGAGGTGATCCGCCGTTTCGGCGTGATCCCCAGGGCGGCGCTGCTTTCGCACTCGAGCTTCGGCACGAGCGATGCGCCCTCCGCCCAGAAGATGCGTCGCGCGCTGGAAATGATCCGGTCGCTCGCACCGGAGCTCGAAATCGAAGGCGAGATGCACGGTGATGCGGCTCTCAACGCCGAGCTCCGGCTTGCGAATTTTCCGCGCTCGCGACTGAAGGAGGAGGCGAATCTTCTGATCATGCCGACGCTGGACGCCGCCAACATCGCTTTCAACCTTCTGAAAACCGCCGCGGGGGACGGCATAACGATCGGGCCGATCCTGCTCGGCGCAGCTCGCCCGGTGCATATCCTCACTTCCTCTGCGACGGTCAGGCGTATCGTCAATATGACCGCGCTGACTGTAGTGGATGCCAACGCCTCCCGCGAGGATACGCGGGACCTGGCGCGCCGGAGCTGAAGGGCTCCACCCGCTCGTACCCACCCAACCGGCCTCGACATGGCGTTGACCCCCGAGTACACCAAATCCAAGGCGGGACTGATCCTGACCGGCGGCGGCGCCCGGGCCGCCTATCAGGTCGGCGTGCTGAAGGCGGTGAGGGAATTGCTGCCGCTGCCCGAGAAAAATCCGTTTTCGATACTGTGCGGCACCTCGGCGGGGGCGATCAACGCCGCGACGCTCGCCGTGTTCGCCGACAATTTCGACGGCGCGGTGAAGCGGCTCCTGGAGGTCTGGGAGCACTTTCACGCCCATCACGTTTACCGTTCCGATCCGCTCGGGGTCGCTCGCGTCGGGGCGCGCTGGCTCGCCGCCATGACCCTGCTTTCGCGCACCAGCCCGATTTCGCTGCTCGACAACACCCCGCTTGCCGAGATGCTGTCGCGCAGCCTCGACTTCGGGCGCATCCAGGAGAACATCGACAACGGCTACCTGTATGCGGTTTCGATCACCTGCTCCGGATATTCTTCGGGCCAGAGCGTTTCCTTCTACCAGGGCGGGCCCGACACCGAGGCATGGGAACGCACGCAGCGTGTCGGTTCGGCGATGCCGATCCGCGTCGAGCACCTGATGGCTTCGTCGGCCTTGCCTTTCATATTTCCGGCGGTGAAAATCAACCGCGAGTATTTCGGCGACGGCTCGATGCGTCAGATTGCGCCGATCAGCCCGGCGCTGCACCTGGGCGCGGACCGGGTGCTGGTGGTGAGCACCGCCCGTCAGGAGATGCATTCCGCCGAACCCCCTCGAGTGCGCGGAAATCTCTATCCTTCAGTGGCGCAGATCGCCGGCCACGCGCTGAACAGCATCTTTCTGGACAGCCTCAATGTCGATATCGAGCTCCTCCAGAGAATCAATCGCACCATCAGCCTCATCGCGCCCGAGAAGCTGCGCGAAGCCGGGCTGCCGTTGCGGCCGATCAAAGTGCTGGTGATCTCGCCCAGCCAACCCATAGAGCGCATAGCGGTCCGCCACGTACAGGAACTGCCGTGGCCGGTGCGCTTCCTGCTGCGGGGCATCGGCGCAATGAACCGCAACGGATCGAATCTCGCGAGCTATCTGCTCTTCGAGCCAGGATTCTGCGGGGCGCTGATCGAGCTGGGTTACCAGGATACGATGGCGCGCCGCGCCGAAGTGCTGGAGTTTTTGAGTCCCCGACAATAAACTTGAAGCTTCCCAACCGCGACGGCACATCGTGAGTCAGCCCCCAGATCCCTTCGAATTCCTGAAAAACCTCTGGGGCCCGATGGGCTTGCCACCTGCGGGAATGTTCCCGACGCTCATTCCAGACGAGGTTGAAAGGCGCATCGCGGAACTGAAATCGGTGGAGAACTGGCTCAACATGAACCTCAACGTTTTGCGCATGACCATTCAGGGCCTGGAAATGCAGCGAGCCGGCCTTGCCGCCATGGAGGGCGCCACCGGGAGCGCGAAAAAGGCGGCGGACCCTGTCGGTCCGGCCGGCGGCCCCCCGGCCGCAACGACCGAGGACACGCGGTCGAAGGTGCAGCCGCAAGGCGGCCGCGAAGGTCTTCCGAAGAAATAACTCCGCGCCGGACTCGGCGCGGGATGCCTATCGTACCTATTGTCGACTGAGGAGAAGCAATGCCTAAAGCGATTCGAATCCACCAACAAGGCGGACCTGAGGTCTTGAAATGGGAGGACGTCCAAGTCGCCGATCCCGGCCCAGGCGAGGCGCGCGTGCGCCACAAGGCCTGCGGACTCAATTTTCTCGATGTCTACCAGCGCTCCGGCCTTTACAAGATCCCCTTGCCCTCGGGGATGGGCAACGAAGGGGCGGGCGTGGTGGAAGCGATCGGGACGGGCGTCACGCACGTCAAAGCAGGGGACCGCGTCGCCTACTCCGGCGGCGCGCCCGGCGCCTACTCCGAGGTGCGCGTCATGCCGGCGGAGCGCCTGGTGGCGCTTCCGGAGGCCATCTCGTTCGAAACCGCGGCCGCGATGATGCTGAAAGGCATGACCGCGCAGTACCTCCTGAGGAGGACCTATAAAGTCGAAGCGGGCGAGACCATCCTGTTCCATGCCACTGCGGGCGGAGTCGGACTGATTGCGTGCCAGTGGTTGAAGGCGCTGGGCGCAACGGTGATCGGTACCGCAGGTTCAGAGGAGAAATGCGCGCTGGCCAAGGCGCACGGCGCCGACCACTGCATCAACTACCGCAAGGAGAATTTCGTGGAGCGCGTCAAGGCGCTCACCGGCGGCAAAGGCGTGCCGGTCGTATATGACTCGGTCGGAAAAGACACTTTCACAGGATCGCTCGACTGCCTGCAGCCGCGCGGACTGATGGTGAGTTTCGGCAATTCGTCGGGGGCGGTGCCGGCTTTCGAGTTGGGTGTGCTCGCGCAAAAGGGCTCGCTCTACATCACCCGCCCGACGCTTGTTACCCATACCTCCAAGCGCGATGACCTGGTCGCTACCGCCAAGGACCTGTTCGATGTCGTCCTTTCTGGAAAAGTGAAAATCGACGTGAACCATCGCTACGCGCTCAAGGATGCCGCCCAGGCTCACCGCGACCTCGAAGCGCGCAAGACGACCGGCTCGACGATCCTGCTTCCCTAGCGAACCGCGGATGGGCGAGCTTGCGGACCTGACGGTCACAGGTCTTTTTCCAGCAGTCGAGCCGCGCGCAAGCGGCATGCTGCGGCTGGACGCAGTGCACTCGATGTACTGGGAGGAGTGTGGCCATCCGGACGGGATCCCCGCGGTTTTCCTGCACGGCGGTCCGGGTGCCGGCAGTACCCCGAAGCACCGGCGGTTTTTCGATCCTGCCGCTTATCGCATCATCGTCTACGACCAGCGTGGCGCGGGGCGCTCCACGCCCCTCGGAGAGTTGCGCGATAACACCACCGCCCATTTGGTCGCCGACCTGGAGGCTTTGCGAAAGCACAGGGGCGTGGAACGCTGGATCGTGTTCGGGGGCTCCTGGGGCAGCACCTTGGCGATCGCCTACGCGCAGGCGCACCCGGAACGCTGCCTCGGGCTGATTCTCCGCGGGATTTTCCTGTGCCGCAGGAGCGAGATCGAATGGTTTCTCCATGGGATGCGGGGTGTTTTTCCGGAGCCCTGGGAGAAATTCGCGGGTTTCCTTCCGCAGGAGGAACGCGGCGACTTGCTACGCAACTATCACCGTCGATTGATCGACCCCGATCCGGCGGTCCACATGCCGGCGGCACGCGCCTGGAGCGCCTACGAGGGATCCTGCTCGACCCTCCTTCCCAGCTCGGACACGGTGGCCTATTTCTCCGGGGACGTCGTGGCGCTGGGCCTTGCGCGAATCGAGGCGCACTATTTCGTGAACGACATTTTTCTCCATGAAAACGCTTTGCTGGAGAACGCATCCCGGCTGCGCGATATCCCGGGAGTGATCGTGCAAGGGCGCTATGACATGGTCTGCCCCATCGTGTCGGCCCATGAACTGCACCTGGCCTGGCCGCAGGCCGAGTATCGGATCGTGCCCGACGCAGGACACTCCGTATGGGAGCCGGGGATCCTGGCCGCGCTGATCGAGGCCACGCAGCGCTTCAAGCGCACGTTCTCGTTCGCGAGCTGATTTTCGTCAGGTGAAAAAAAGCGCCACGGCTTGCCGCGGCGCTTTCGTGTTTCCCGGTTCTGGGGTCAGATACCCAGGATCTTCATCGCCTTGGCCAGCGTATCCACCGATTCCTGGTGTTTGCCGGCCTTGTGGAAGGCTTCACCGTCGGCGCGGTATTTCTTGACGTCCGTCATCTGCTGCGCCGAAAGCTTGGGGTTCTTGGCCAGCGCGTCGTCGATCTTCTTCATGTCCGCCGGGCAATGGAAGGCAAACGCGGAGGCGCTCGCGAGCATGAGAGCGCCGAACAAGGCTGCAAAACGAATCTTCATGGATTCCCCCTTAGAAAGGTTTGTAATCAGCGCGGACAGTCTGCGTGTGCCGATCGCCCGCGACATTGCGTAAACGCCGACAACGGCAAGCCTATTCCGACCGCCGCTAGAATAGCGCCCGCGAGGGCCGAATGCAATTGCAGGGTGCGGTGATCGCGACACCCTGCGCCGCGTAGAATACGGGCCGGAGTTCCCGTTCCGTCATATGAATTCGCCCGTCGCCCTGCCTGACGAAGTGTGGCTGCGCTCGCGTTTCGCCGAGCCCCGAACCGTCGAGCCTTTGGCTTCGGGGGACGGCCATCTCTGGCGCGGCCCGGAGGACATCCGGCCCGCCGCAGTGCTTGTGCCCGTGATAAAACGAGATGGCGGGCTCACGGTCCTGTTTACGCGCCGCACTTCGCACCTCCACGACCATGCCGGTCAGATCAGCTTTCCTGGAGGCCGCGCCGAGCCCGGAGATTCAAGCGCCGCGGAGACCGCGCTCAGGGAAGCCTCGGAGGAAATCGGCCTGGCGGCCGCCAGTGTGGAGGTGCTCGGAGAATTGCACCGGTACGTCACGGTGACCGGCTATCGTGTCACCCCCGTGGTCGGGCTCGTCACTCCGCCGCTCGACCTGCGGCTGGACGCCTTCGAAGTGGCCGAAGTATTCGAAGTACCCCTGGAATTCCTGCTCGATCCCGCGAACCACCAGCGCAACAGCGTCCTTCACGAAGGGCGCGAGCGCCGGTACTTCGCCATCCCGTACCACCAGTATTACATCTGGGGTGCTACGGCCGGAATGCTGATGAACTTCTATGCGTTCCTCGTGGGCCGATCGTAGTCAGTCTGGAATCGAATCATGAGCCTCCTTTCCCTCGTCGCGGCGCTCCTGCTCGAGCAATGGCGCCCACTCGCCGACCGCCGCTATTTGTATTTGCTTCTCGCCCGTCTTGCGACATTGCTCGAGAGGTCTTTCAACGCCGGCGAAACCCGGCAAGGCGCCATCGCCTGGCTGCTCGCGGTGCTGCCGGCCGTCGTGGTCGCCTGGTTCGTCTACGCGGCCGCGTACAGCGCGAGCCCGCTGCTCGCGCTCCTGCTGAACGTCGCAGCGCTCTACCTCACCATGGGATTTCGTCAGCGCAGTCACTATTTCACCGACATCCATCTCGCGCTCAAGAACGACGATCTCGAGAAAGCGCGCAGCATTCTTTCGGTATGGCGCGGAATGGATTGCTCCGGTCTGGACCACGAGGCGATCGTGCGCCTGACCATCGAGGAGGCGCTGGTTTCCTCGCACCGCTATGTCTTTGCCGTGATTTTCTGGTTCGCGCTTTTGCCGGGGCCAACGGGGGCGATCCTGTATCGCCTGTCGATGTTTCTCGATGGTCGCTGGGGCACTAAGACCTCACCCGAGCTGGAGCGCTTCGGCCGTTTTGCGCGGCAGGCGTTCGCTGCGCTCAACTGGCTGCCGGTGCGCTGCACGGCCGCTGCTTTTGCCGTGGTGGGCGATTTCGAGGACGCCGTGTATTGCTGGCGCACACAGGCGGCCGATTGGCCGGACCCCGAACTGGGGATCGTTCTGGCAAGCGGTGCGGGTGCGATTGGCGTGCGTCTGGGCATGCCGATTGTAGAGCGAGGAGAGACGATCGAGCGTCCGGAACTGGGCTTGGGCGATCCGGCCGATACCGGCCACCTCGACAGCACGGTCGGTCTGGTTTGGCGCGCCCTGGTGGTGTGGCTGCTTTTATTGCTGCTGATCGCGCTCCCCGGTGTCTCGACCTAGATCGACTCGAGCGCTTCGATTTTCGCGGCGCAGATGAAATCGTTCTCGGAGATTCCGCCGATCGAATGCGTGCTGAATTCCACCCGGCAGCGATCGTAGCCGACGCTCATGTCCGGGTGATGGTCCTCGCGATTCACCAGCCACGCGACTGCGTTCACGAACGCAAGGGTCTCGTAGTAGTTCTTGAACGACCAGGTCTTCGCGATGACCTTCCCGTCGTATTTCCAGCCGGGCACTTCCTTGAGGAACGCATCGATCTTCGCCCGAGTGAGGGCCGGTGTTCCGGCGGGGAGGGCTTTGCATTTCTTCTCGGCGAGCTTCGACATGTTTTGCCTCCTAGGTCTGCTGGGTTTGCAGCCGCGCGATGCGCAATACCGCCGGCGGGTGCGAATCGTAGAAAGCCGAGTGCAAGGGGTCAGGCGTAAGGGTAGCCGCATTGTCCTCGTACAGCTTGATCAGGGCGCGCACGAGATCGCCGGCGTCCGCATGTCGCGCCGCGTAGGCGTCCGCCTCGAATTCATGAATGCGGGAATACAGGCTCGCGAGCGGGTGCAACAGAAACGTGAACACAGGCGCCACCATGAAGAACAGCACCAGCGCCATGGCCGTGCCCTGCGCTTGCACACCCAGCGCCGTGAAGAACCACTCCCGCTCCATCAGCCACCCCAGCACCCACAGGAACGCAAGGCTCGCGCCGAACAGCAGCGCCATGCGCTTCCACACGTGATGGCGCGAAAAATGCCCCAGTTCGTGGGCGAGCACCGCTTCGATCTCCGGTGGGGCGAGGCGCGATAGCAGCGTGTCGAAGAGCACGATGCGCTTGGCTGCGCCGAAGCCGGTGAAATAGGCGTTGCCGTGGCTCGAGCGCTTCGAACCGTCCATCACGAACAGGCCCTGTGAGCGGAAGCCGCATTTGAGGAGCAAGCCCTCGATGCGGCTGCGCAGGCTCGCATCCTCGAGCGGCGCAAATTTATTGAACCAGCGTACAAAAATGGTCGGGTAAAGAAATTGAACGACCAGGCTGAATGCAACCCAGGTCGCCCACGCATACAGCCACCACATGGCCCCCATTCTCGCCATGAGCCACAGAAAGCAGAAAACGAGCGGGATCAGCAACAACGCTCCCAGCGCGGCCTGCTTCGCCAAGTCGACGAAAAACAGCCCCAGGCTGGTGCGATTGAAACCGAAGCGCGCCTCGATCACGAAGGTGCGGTAAAGGGCGAAGGGAAGATCCACCGTGCTGGAAACGAGCGCGACCGAGGCAATCAGGGCGATGCCATATGCGTAGCCGCCGGCTTCGAACACCTTCTGCCAGGCGTCGGAGATCAACTGCAGTCCGCCGCCGAGAGTGAATGCAAGCAGCAGCGCCGCTGCGGCGAGCGTTTCCCACATCCCGAACCGAGCCTTGGCAACGGTGTAGTCCGCAGCCTTCTGGTGCGCAGCGAGCGCGATGCGTCCGTCAAATCCTGCTGGAACGGCGTTGCGGTTTGCCGAGACGTGCCGGATGTGCCGCTGCGAAAGCCACAGGCGGACCACCGTGGTGAGCGCGAGCGCGGCGAGAAAAACGGCGGTGAACCAATGCATTGAGCGAAAGCAGTTATGCGACAATGCCATTCTACACAGGGCCCACGGAAAAGCGGCATGGCGCAGGACCAGAACAACCTTCTCTGGTTGGACATGGAAATGACGGGGCTCGATCCCGACAGGGACCTCATCATCGAGATTGCGATCGTCGTCACCGATTCGCAGTTGAACACCGTCTCCGAGGCGCCGGTTTTGGTGGTCCACCAGCCCGACGCGGTCCTCGATGCCATGGACGACTGGAACAAAAGCACTCACGCGCGCTCGGGTCTGATCGACAAGGTGAAGGCCTCAGTGCTCACCGAAGCAGCGGCGGAGGAGCGGCTGCTCGCGTTCCTGGCGCAACACGTTTCCGGCAAGACTTCGCCGATGTGCGGCAATTCGATCTGCCAGGATCGGCGTTTCCTCGCGCGCTATATGCCGCGTCTCGAGGCCTATTTTCACTATCGCAACCTGGATGTCAGCACCTTGAAGGAGCTGGCGCGGCGCTGGAAGCCGGAGATCACGAAGGGCCTGGTCAAGCAAGGCAAGCACGAGGCGCTTGCCGATATCTACGAGTCGATCGAGGAACTGAAGTATTACCGGGATAACTTTCTGAAGCTCTAGCCCGGAGGGTTCACGACCTTCCCGGGATTCATCAGATTTTCCGGATCGATGGCGTGCTTCAGCGTCGCCATGAGGTCGACTCCTTCTCCCAGCTCCTTCCTCAGGGATGTCATCTTCCCGAAGCCGATGCCGTGCTCGCCGGTGCAGGTGCCCTCCATGGCAAGCGCCCGGTTCACGACCCGCTCGTTGAAAGCCTTCGCCTCTTCGAGCTCGGATTCGCTGTCGGGCCGGATGAGGATTTCGCAGTGGAAATTGCCGTCGCCCACGTGGCCGAAGAGAGGGATAGGCATCGAGGCGCGGGCGATGTCCTTCGAGGTCTCGACGATGCACTCGGTCAGCCGCGAAATCGGAACGCATACGTCGGTCGAGACGGCGCGCGATCCGGGCCGCAGTTGCAGGCAGGCGAAATACGCCTGGTGACGGGCGGCCCAGAGCCGGTTGCGGTCTTCGGTTTTCGTCGTCCACTCGAAATCCATGCCGCTGTTCTCTCTCGCAATGTCCTGAACCATCCTCGCTTGTTCCTCGACGCCGGACTGCGTGCCGTGAAACTCGAGGAAGAGGGTCGGTTGCTCGCGGTAGCTCGTCTTCGAATAAGCGTTGATCGCTCGCATGGTGGTCGCGCACAAGGCTTCGCTGCGCGCGATCGGGATTCCGGCTTGCAGGGTGTGGATCACCGTGTTCACCGCACCGGCCATGTCGGCGAAGGAGCACGTCGCGGCCGACATCGCCTCGGGAACGGCATAGAGGCGCACGGTGATCTCGGTGATGATCCCGAGCGTCCCCTCCGACCCCACGAACAGGCGCGTGAGCTCGTAGCCCGCCGCGGATTTGCGCGAGCGGCGCGAAGTCGTGATGACGCGGCCGTCGGCAAGCACCACGGTCAGCGAGAGCACGTTCTCGCGCATCGTGCCGTAGCGCACCGCGTTAGTGCCCGAAGCACGCGTTGCGGCCATCCCGCCCAGGGTTGCATCGGCACCCGGATCGACGGGAAAGAAAAGACCCGTATGCCGGATGTGCTCGTTCAATTGCTTTCGCGTCACGCCCGCCTGGACGACGGCGTCCAAGTCGGCCTCGTGCACGGCGAGCACCTTGTTCATCCGTGAAAGATCGACGCATACCCCGCCGCGTATGGCAAGCACATGTCCCTCGAGCGAGGTGCCGACCCCGAACGGGATCATCGGCGTCTTGTGGCGCCTGCAGAGGTCGACGATGTCGCGCACCTCCTCGGTGGATTCCGGAAACACCACCGCATCGGGCGGTGCGTAAGGAAAATACGACTCGTCCTTGCCGTGATGCTCGCGCACACCGCGCGAGGTGCTCACCCGATCGCCGAGCAGCGCCCGCAGTTCCTCGAGCAGCGCGGTGTCGAATTCGCGGGGCTTGTTCAAGACGCCTCCCCGCGGTTTATTCGAGCTCGATCTTGCCGTCGAACCGCACCGAGAGCTTGAGACCGGGGACATCCAGCGTAACCGAGGCAGGGAACTTCTCGCTGCCCTTGATCACTCCGCCTGCCCGCGCCTTGGCCACCGCCTGTTCGATCTCGCGCTGGGAGCTGACTCCGACCATTTTCAGGAACTTGCGGATACTGAGGTTGAAGGCGTCTTCGTTCATGTGGGTCTCCGGTTTTCCGCCAGACTAAGTCCCGCCGCGCGCCGAGTCAATCGCGTTTGCGCAGCCGCGAAAGCAGCGCGCGGGTGGAGGCGTCGAATTCGGCGTCATTCCCGCCGGCGAGCAGCCTCGGCAGCAGCGCGCGGGCGAGATTCTTGCCGTGTTCGACACCCCATTGGTCGAAGCTGTTCAGATTCCAGATCACACCCTCTACGAACACCTTGTGTTCGTAGAGCGCGATCAGTTCGCCCAGGGCGCGCGGGGTGAGGTGCTCGAGCAGCAACGTGCTCGACGGGCGGTTGCCGGGAAGGACCTTGTGCGGTTCCGCCGCGGGCTTGCCGAAGGCCAGCGCGGCGCTCTGGGCGATCGCATTGGCCGCAAGCGCTGCCTGTGCGGCCGAGGGTTCCCGGTCTTGTCCGATCACGATGAAGTCCACGGGAACAAAAGGGGTCCCCTGGTGCAGCAGCTGATGGAACGAATGCTGGCTGGGCGTCCCTGCGGCCCCCCAGACGACCGGTGCCGTGGCGTAATCGACTTCGTTCCCGTCGCGGTCCACGCGCTTTCCGTTCGATTCCATCTCGAGCTGCTGCAAATAAGCCGGCAAGTCGCGCAGGTCCTCCGAGTAGGGAATCACAGCTCGGCTTTGAGCGCCGAAAAAATTCACGTACCAGATTTCCAGCAGCGCAAGCAGCACAGGCATGTTGCGCTCGAGTGGAGCGGTGCGGAAATGCCCGTCCATCGCCCGCGCGCCCGCGAGGAACTCTTCGAACACGTCCATGCCGGTCGCCAAAGCGACCGGCAAACCTACCGCGGACCAGACCGAGTAGCGTCCTCCCACCCAATCCCACAGCGGAAACACGCGCTCCGGCGGAACACCGAGCGCCGCGGCACCGGAAGCATTTGCGGTGACCGCGGCGAAATGGCGGGAGAGCCCGGCCGACTCCCCGAGAGAGGCCTTGAGCCAGGCGCGCGCGCGCGCGGTGTTGTCGAGAGTCTCCGTGGTCGTGAAAGTTTTCGAGGCGACGATGAAGAACGTTGTCGCCGGCACAAGGCCGGCGAGCGTGGTTTCGAGGTCGGCCGGGTCGACGTTGGCGACGAAATGCAGCCTCGGGCCGGGCTTGCGGAACTTGCGCAACGCCCGCGCGAGCATCCGCGGTCCGAGGTCGGATCCACCGATGCCGATATTGACGATATCGGTGACAGCCTGGCCACCGGAACCCCTGAGGGCGCCCCGCTGCGCATCATCGACAAAATGCCGCATGAGCTCGATGGCGCTGCGGACCGCGGGCATGACATCGCTGGCCTTCGGGAATTCCGTGTCCCGGGAGCGCAGCGCCGTGTGGAGCACGGCGCGTCCCTCGGTGCTGTTGATGGAGTCTCCCGCGAACATGCGCGCGATCCACCCGGACACTTGCGCTTGCCCAGCGAGTGCGGCGAGCAGCCGCATCGCCTGTGCGTCGACGCGATGCTTGGAATAGTCGAGCAGGAGTCCACCGGCTTCGAGAAAGAAGCCTTGGGCGCGCGAGGCATCTGCGGCGAACAACTCCGAGAGACTCGTAGCCGCGATCCTTTTCTGGTGCTCGGCCAGCGCCTTCCACGCGGGCGATCGGACGAGCTGGCTCACTGCTGTCTCTGATAGAGGCGATAGCGCTCGCGATCGCGCGGCCGCCTGCCTTCCCACAGCAGTTTCCACCCGGGGCCGATATTGTCGGATTCTCCTACGCGGGCCTGTACCAGGAGCAGCGGACACCGGCCCTCGGCGCCGTATTCAGGGCGCTGCGTGACGATCTCGGCGTGATAGTCGAACACCGCCCGCTGCGATTCTCCAAGCCCCCGGCTCTCGATGCAGCGGGTGGCTGCGGGAATATTTTTTTTCAGGGCCTGGGCGACAGGACGGTAGCTTTTCCCATAGTCGATCCAGGAGAGGATCAGGGTCATGGCAAGACCCCACAGCAGCGTGATACCGGTCGCCCAGACGGTCACGCTGCGAAAATGCGAGCGCTCGCTTTTCAGGATCAGCCAAGCCCAGGCGAGCGTAAGCATCAGCGCGAATGCGAAGGGCACCCATGAAAACTGCGGAACGTGGCCGGGCTCGAGCGCGGAGAAGCGGCCCGCTATCCGCGAGGGGACGCCGGTCATCATCGCGACCCACCCCAGCCACATCAGCGCGCCGAGGAAGCCGGCGCTCATCACGCCAAACCACGCGAGCCCGTTGGCGGCTCCGCGGCGCAGGCTCGGCACTCCGGCCCCCGCCAGAAGCGCAAGGGGAAGCAGCAGCGGGAGCGAATAGACCTCGCGCGGATTGTCCAGAAAGATCAGGACGCCGACCGTCGAAATAAGCGCCGCGAGCAACATGCGCCTGCCCGGCTCCCAGGTTCGGCGGCGCGCCTCCCACAAGGCCCAGATCGCGAGGGGCCACGCCGGCCAAACGGCCCATGCCAGGGTCTCCCCCCAGTAGCCGAGGGCACTTACGGAAGGGACCGCGAATTGCGTCGCGTTGGTGCGCCACCACGTGCCGTCGAAACCGGGCGAGTAGATTTCGGCCAGCCCGAGCCAACCGCCCCAGGTTCCGGCCAGGATCACCGAAGCGGCGAGCAGCGTGTGAAAGTACTCCCGGCGCCGCCAGGCATGTGATAGCGCGGGTACGGCGATCGCGATAGCGACCGGCGGGAGCACGGCCGCGATCCCCTTGCTCAGCGCCGCAACAGCGAGTCCCGCACCCAGGAGCCAACCCGCGCGGTGCGGCTTGCGCGGCGCGAGTGCGATGCCGTACCAGGCGAGCGCCTGTCCCGCAAGCATGCTGATCTCGGCAAGTGTTTCATGAGCGTGGGCGAGCAGACCGAGGCAGCCCAGGAGCGTGAGCACAGCGCTCATCGCCTCGGGTTTGCCGTACAGTTCGCGGCCGGCGAGATGGACGAAGGCGACGACGGCTGCCATCATCAATCCGCTCGCCATCCGCGCGCCGTCGTGCGGATCGAGCAGCAGGCCGAACACTTTTGCCGTCAGCGCCGCAATCCAGTAGTGGAAAGGGCCATCCTCGAAAAACGGTTCGCCTGCCAGGTGCGGCACGATCCAGTGTCCGTGCTGCAGCATCTGATGCACGATGCCGATGCCGATGGCATCATCGGTCTTCCAAGGATCGTGCCCGACGAGGCCCGGCAACAGGTAGGCGAGCAAGAGCAGCGCCAGCAGCACCGGCGCAAGAGGGAGGGCAATCCTTCCGTTCACTCAAACCCCTCGACCGTCCGAGCTACCCGAATGAAAAAAGGCAGCCGAAGCTGCCTTTCCCGTAGCGCGAGGCGCGACACGCCTATGCGGAAGCCTGCTTGGCGGGCTTGGCTGCCACTTTCTTCTTCGTGTATTTCTGACGAAACTTCTCGACGCGGCCGGCGGTATCGACGATCTTCTGCTTGCCGGTGTAGAACGGGTGGCAGGACGAGCAGACTTCGACCTGCAGGTCCTTGCCCATCGTCGAGCGGGTTTTGAAAGTGTTCCCGCAGCTGCAGACTACGTTGATTTCCTTGTACTCGGGATGGATCTTTTCTTTCATGGCACTTTCCTTGCGTTCTTTCAGTGGGGCAAGATTATCCGGTAAATCACGTGCGTGAGCAACTCAACGCCGTCTCATGGAGTCCAAGAAGAGTCCCTGCGTCCAGGACAAGCTTGGGGCGGGCAGCGATTCCTTCAAGACGGGATTGCAGGCGACACGATGTGCCTCCTACCCGCGTCTCATGGAATCGAAGAAATCGCCGTTGTTCTTGGTTAAGCGGATCTTGTCGACCAGAAACTCCGCCGCCTCCAGATCATCCATCGGGTAGAGGAGTTTCCTCAGCACCCACACCTTCTGCAGGATCTCGGGTTTGATCAAAAGCTCCTCGCGGCGCGTGCCGGAACGGTTCACGTTGATCGCTGGGAAGATCCGCTTCTCGTACATCCGGCGGTCGAGATGCAGCTCCATGTTGCCGGTGCCCTTGAACTCCTCGAAGATCACGTCGTCCATGCGCGAGCCGGTGTCGATCAGCGCGGTGGCGAGGATGGTGAGCGAA
>Ga0193726_1001706_pt1 | contig 16374 bp, 9 predicted proteins | sample H2c1metaG_FD_144928 | JGI IMG/M metagenome (GOLD analysis project Ga0193726, IMG submission 144928) | Soil microbial communities from a riparian zone of the East river system, Colorado, United States - H2c1 | ecosystem: Environmental > Terrestrial > Soil > Riparian zone | place: USA: East River... | reverse complement strand
ATTTTCAGTTCTTCACGCCAGTAGACGTGATGATTCCCATCGCAACCTGGGCAAAGGCTTTGCCCGACGACCGCTCCTGGCATCCGGGCCTCACCGCAATTGCGCGATTGAAACCAAACGTCACGATCGATCAGGCGAATACTGAAATCACGTTGATTGCCAAGCGCCTCGAACAGCAATATCCGCTTTACGATACAAATGTCGGCGCCGGCGTTGTTCCTCTGCACGAACAAATGGTGCAGAACGTTCGCCCCGCGCTTCTCGTTCTGCTCGGCGCAGTCGGACTCGTCCTTTTAATCGCGTGCACGAATATCGCGAATCTTCTTCTTGCGCGCGCTTCAGGACGCCGCCAGGAAATAGCCGTTCGCATGGCCATCGGTGCGGGGCGCGGCAGAATTCTTCGCCAACTATTAACGGAAAGCGTTCTGCTCGCATTCATGGGCGCCGTCACAGGACTAATTTTCGCCGCGCTCACCATGGCGCCGCTGGTTCGACTCGCGTCCACCAGCATTCCGAATGTTGGCCCCATCGCGCTTGATGGACACGTGCTTCTCTTCGCTGGAATTATTGCCGTCGTCGCAGGAATTCTTTTTGGGTTAGCGCCGGCGCTGCAAACTTCGCGTCTCGATTTACGCACAATGCTGAACGAAGCGACACGCGGCTCCACAGGCAGCGCGCGTCAACAGCAAGTCCGCGCTACGCTGGTGGTTGTGGAAGTTGCACTCGCACTCGTGCTGCTGATCGGCGCGGGACTTCTGATTCGCAGCTTCTCGCGTCTGCAGGAAGTTCAACCGGGATTTGAAGCGACAAGTCTCCTGGTCGTTGACGTTCCAGTTTCCGCTAAAGCATTTCCGAAATCCGCGCAGCGCATGGATTTTTACGACAATCTTCGCACCCGCGCCAGCGTGCTTCCCGGAGTTATCTCCGTCGGCGCCGCCACCGCGCTTCCCGTCAGCGGCGGAGGCAGCAGCATTCATTTCAATATTCAGGGACATCCTCCGCAATCACCTCGCGATTATATTCTCGTCGGATATCGTCCGGTCACGGCGAACTATCTCGACACGTTGCACGTGCCTCTCCTTCAGGGACGCCTAATCACCAACGCCGATACGGAAAAAAATCAATACGTCGTAGTAGTGAACGACGCAATGGCCAAACATTTTTTCCCCGGCGAATCCGCGCTCGGAAAACAGGTTCAGATTGGCGCCACTCCTTCGCCTGAAAAAGACGTTCCCTACATGCAAATTGTCGGCGTAGTCGGCAACATGAAACAAAATCTCGCCACCGATCCTGTAGCTGAAATGTACGTTCCTGTACGTCAGTTCGCACTGTCCTTCGTTCTTCGCACAACCGGCGATCCGCACGCGCAAATTCCAGCATTTCGCGGAGTGCTGCACGATTTAAATCCCGATCAGCCGCTCGTGCGCATTCGCACCATGGAAGAAAATATTTCTACTTCGGTCAGCCAGCCACGATTCCGCACGGTATTACTCGGAATTTTCGCAATCAGCGCGCTGCTGCTTTCCGTCGTCGGGATTTACGGATTAGTGGCCTACTCAGTAAGTCAGCGCGTTCACGAAGTCGGCATCCGCATCGCATTGGGCGCGCAAAAATCTGACGTCCTGAAATTAATTGTCGGCCAGGGACTGAAGCTCGTACTGATCGGCGTAGTAGTCGGACTAGCCGGCGCCTTCGCGCTAAGCCGCATCCTCGCCACATTTCTTTACGGAGTAACCGCCACCGATCCAATAACTTTCGCCGCCGTCTCCATCACGCTAATCGCAGTGGCGTTCATCGCGTGCTACATTCCCGCGCACCGCGCGACAAAAGTGGATCCAATCGTAGCTCTCCGCTACGAATAAAGAATCGCCTTTGAACGTGTAGCTCAGGGCGCTTCGCAGCCCTGAGGCCTCTTCGCCCATCAACTCCATCTCCACCAAACACGCCCCAATTTTTTCCGAGTCAGCTCCTCCCCTTCGTGCATCAAACCCGTAGCTCGCCAAATAGTGCCCGCCCAGGCCCAAACATTAATAATGAAAAAATCGCCGACGACTACATTCAATTTTTCTAGAGCGATTGCCGTATGTTTGCGCACGCTAGCGATAATCGCCTGCTGCGCCGCCGCGCCATTCATCTCAATTTATTTCAGCGCACACGCGCAAACTCCCCCGCTAAACTCCGTCCCCTCTGCTCAGGTAGTCGCCTACTTAAATCAAAGTATCCAGTGGTATCAACACATCCAGCTCGAACGCCAGCTCGTAACCGTTCCCGAAGACGTGAATTTCCTGGCCAGCGATCAGCAGACCGCCGATCAAATCATTCGTCTCTCATTCGATTTCGCAACCGCCGACGCCGACCTTCGCGCCAAACAGAAAGTTGCTACGGCAAATCCCGATCAATCGGCGATCACCGATCAAACCAATTACCAATCCTTGCTTTCTCTCGCGAACAAAGCAGATCAACAACTAAAGGATGCGCAGGCAGATTTGGAGGAAATGAAGCGCAAGCTTTCGACAGCAAGCGCCACCGACCGCGCAAAAATTGAATCCACAATTTCCGAACAGCAAGGCGAAATCGATTTAGCCACTACTCGACGCGACGCTTTGCACGACATGACGGATTTTGTCGGCGGCCTGGATTCCAGCGGAGGCGCGGCCGGAAGCTTGCGCTCGCAAATTGAGGAATTGCGGCGCGCCGTTCCGGCCGCCGCACTGCCACCCGCGCGAACACCGGCGGCTACGACTGCAACGACTGCCCAAGCCGCTCAACCGACGCAACCCGACGCGAATGCTTTATTCCTCGCGAATCTTCCAGTTCGCAAAGCTGAGCCTTCCGGAATATTTGGTCTGGCCGAAGACTTATTTTCACTCGATCGGAAAATGCGTACGCTGGACGAAACCATCAAACTTTCCGATGCGCTTGAACAAACTTCTAAAACGCTCAGCTCCGGCACTCGCGGCAATCTGCGCGATCTCGCGCAGCGCGGCGATCAATTAGCGGCGCAGGCAGACAACAGTAACGCCGCGCAATTGGCTCAAGTAAAAAAAGATCTCGAAACTGTCACACAACAATTCAAACAAAGTTCCGGAATTGTTCTGCCGCTCGGCAAGCAAGTCATTCTTCTAAATCTTTACGAGCACAATCTCTCAAACTGGCGCGCCGCAACAAAAGTCCAATTCAATTCGGAATTGCGCAGCCTCGCCGGCCGGCTCATCGCACTCGCCATTATTCTCGCAATCGTGCTGGTGCTTGCTGCGGTTTGGCGCCGCCTGATTTTCCGTTACGTGCCCGACATTCGCCGTCGCTATCAATTCCTTTTGTTGCGCCGCATCACTCTCTGGATTGTGATCGGCATCATCATCGCGTTCTCTTTCGCATCGCAGTTGGGCGAGCTAGCAACGTTCGCTGGACTAATCACCGCGGGCGTTGCGCTTGCGCTGCAAAACGTTATTCTCTCTTTCGCCGGATATTTTTTCCTGATTGGCAAGCATGGTATCCGCGTTGGCGACCGCGTCCACATCGAAAATGTTACCGGCCAGGTGGTCGACATCGGATTGATTCGCATCCATTTGATGGAACTAAGCAGCCCCGAAAGTGACGCGCAGCCTACCGGACGCGTCGTCGCTTTTTCAAACGCTGTGGTCTTTCAGCCCGGCGCGGCATTTTTCCGGCAAATTCCCAACACGGATTTCGTGTGGCATCAGATCACTTTGATCCTCGCGCCGGAGAGTAATTATCAGGAAGTGGAAAAGCGATTAACGGACGCCATTGACTCCGTCTTTTCCGAATATAAGGATGCTCTCGAAAGCCAACGCCTGCGTGTCGAGGAATCGCTCGATACTTCCACGCTAAAAACTTTCAAGCCGCAAAGCCGCCTGCACCTTACGCAAACCGGCCTGGAGGTTGTAATTCGCTATCCGTTGGAATTGGAAAAATCTTCTGAAATTGACGATCGCATCACCCACGCTCTGCTGGACGCAATTGACCGCGAACCAAAATTAAAACTCGTCGGCACCAGCACACCAAATTTGCAACCAGTACCCGCGCCAACAGAAGTCACGCCCACGAAGTAAATACTCGCCAATCGCAGATTATTCGTGCCGCAGCGCAATCACTGGATCCACTCGCGCCGCACGCCACGCCGGAAGAAAACTCGCGACCGACGCCACACCAATCATTAGCATCGCGACCATAGCAAACGTCAGTGGATTCGCGGGCAACATTCCGTTCATCAAACTCCGCACAATTCGCGTCACGCCCAGCGACGCTACGAGTCCCACGGCTACTCCGCCAATCGCCAGGCCGATTCCTTGCCGCATCACCATTTTCAACACGTCCATTCGTCGTGCGCCCAACGCCATTCTCAATCCAATCTCATGCGTTCGCTGAGATACCGCAAACGAAATCACACCGTGAATTCCAACCGACGCCAGCACCAATCCAACAAGCGCGAATAATTCCACCAGAGTCGTCACCGTTCGATTTGAAACCAGCGAGTCGGAATAAAATCGATTCAAATAAGACACATCGCCAATTGCCACTCCCCCGTCAGCAAGACGCACGGCGTTCTTTACATCAGTTGCAAAGTTCGCAGTCTCCTGTGGGCCGCGTACCACTAATATATAGCTCGACGCCGCGCGCGACGCAGCTTCTTGCTCGTAAGGCATGTACCACGCTTCCGCCGGAAATCCCGCATCATGATCGCCGTGAACATCCGCGACAACTCCAATCACGGTCAGCCACGGATGCGCTGCGCTCACCGGCCCCTGCTTCACTCTTTTTCCAATTGGATCCTGGCCCGGCCAAAATCGGCGCGCCATGGATTCTCCAACAATCACGACACGCGGCGATTGCGCAGTATCGTGACTGGTGAATTCGCGTCCCTCCAGTAGTGGGACTCCCATTAATTTGAAAGCATCCGGCCCAACTAATTGATGATTCACCATGAAAGGCGTTCCGGGCGTCGCAATTTTCGAGTCCTCAACAATCGCCTGCGCCACCCAATCCGCGCCACCAAGTGGATTCACAAGCAACACACTTGCGCCTGCAACGCCCGGAACTGCTTTCGCGTGTTCAACAATTTGCCGCGTCAGCGCGATTCGCTCCGCTGCTCCAACGTAACGCGCTTCCGGCGGGGTGATTTCCATAGTCAGAAGTCCAGTGGTGCGAACTCCCAAATCGCGATGCTCAAGCCGCAAAAGATTTTCCAGCAACATTCCCGCACCCGCCAGCAACACCAGCGCAAACGCTATTTCCGAAATCACCAGCATTCCCAGCAATCGCTTATTTCGCAATCCGCCCATTCCGGATCGCCCGCTGGTTCTAAGCGATCCCTGCAAATCCTGCGTACGGCTTCGCAACGCCGGCGAAATTCCCGCCAAAATTCCTGTCAGCAGCGCAATTCCAATTGAAAATCCCAGTACGCGATAATTCAAAGTGACGTCATGAATTCCAAGTTGCTCGGAAATATTTGTTGGAATCAATCGCACCAGATATTGTCCGAACCACGCGCTCAACAAAAGTCCGCAAGCCGTCCCCAATCCCGAAAGCACTAAACTTTCCGTCAAAAGTTGACGCAGCTGCCTCGACGCGCTCGCTCCCAACGCGCTGCGCACCGCAAATTCTTTTTCTCTTACGACGGACCGCGCTAACAGAAGGTTCGCGATGTTCGCGCACGCGACCGCCAATAGAAATCCCACCACTGCGGCCAGCACCAGCGACATCCGCTGCTGGTCCTCAAATAGATTTTGTCGAAGCGTTCGTACTTCAATGCTGTAAGTTTCGTGCAAGTCCGGATACGTTTTTTGGATTTGCTGCGAAATGTTCGCCATTTCTGCGCGCACTTGTCCCAACGTCACGCCGTCCTTCATCCGCGCGAATACGGCAAACTCGTGCAGCCCGTCCGCGGAATCCAAACGTTCTGGAATCCACACGTCGGCCAAATAGGGAAAGCGGTAGCCCTGCGGCATTGTTCCAATCACCGTAAACGTGCGGTCGTTCAGCGCCACGGTTCGGCCCAAAATTCCCGGCGCTCCTCCAAAATACGATTGCCACAATCCGTAACTGATAATCGCAACGCCGCTATTCCGTCCGGCATTGGCTTCTTCTGTGCTGAAAATCCGCCCAGTAGCGGGTTGAATTCCCAACGTTTGCATCCAGCCCGGTGACCCGCCCACCACGTGCACTCGCTCCGCTTTTTCCGCGCCAGTAATATTCATGTCCTGCTCGTAGAGCGCCGCAATTCCGGAAAGCAATTGGCTATCACGTTGAATCTCAAGTGTCGTCCGCGCGGGATTGTTGTACGCGCTGCGGCGTCCATCAGGCGCAATCGTCGAATCGCGGAACCGAACTATTTGCTCTGGATTTCGGACAGGCAATTTCCCCAGATAAATCGTATCGAACAAACTGAACACAGCGGTCGTCGCGCCGATTCCCAGCCCCAAAGTCAAAATCGCGATTGCCGCAAACCGCCGGTTCTTTCCGAGCGTGCGAAACGCGTAGCGCACATCCTGCGCAAGAACTTCAGCCCAATTCCACGCCGGTCCGGCCATCAGTTCACCTCTGTTTCTAATCACCTCTGAGATATGCGCCCGCCAATATTAATGATATGTGCTGCAATTTCCGCTCCGCTAAGAGACCGCCCCAATCAACTGAGGCCAAAGGCTTTACGCCGCGTTCAAACAATTTCGAGGCTCACACCCTGCCCGATTCCGCCACGCCATGTCGCCAAACCGGACAAACATCCCGGGCCGTGCCCAACGAATCAAATCCCTATACAATAGAATCAAATAGCTGATGCCTCGCCAATCCAAAGCAACGCTCGTAACTCGCCTCCGCGAGAAAATGATTGGCGGATTCAGCAGCGCTTACACCTCCGCGCGCGTCGATCCAGCAAAATATCTTCACCGCATCCAGCGCGCGCATCATCTGCCCGTCGAATCTTTTCAGGACATGTTTTTCGTGCCACAGGAATTCCTGGACGATCTTGCCGATCAAACAATTTCCGCCGCCACAAAAATGGCGGTCCTCGAAGGCGCGGGCTTCGGAATGGGCGGTTTGATCACCGTCGTGCCCGACATGGCAATTCTCAGCGCCATCGTCATGCGTCTGTTGCAAAAACTCAGTTTGATTTATGGCTTTGAATATTCCACCGATCAAGAAGTTGCGATGCTTTGGATCGCCGCCGCCAGCGCAGCAGGCGTCAACTTGGGCCGCGATATTCTCGAAAAAGAAGCCGTCGGCCGCGTAGTGCCGCGCATCATCGAACGCATCGCCGTAAAAATGAGCGCCGAAGTTGCTGAAACCTGGGCCGGCCGCATCATTCCCTTAGTGAGCGGAGCCATCGGCGGCGGACTGAATTATTTTTTCGTTCGCCAGTGGGGGCGCCGCGCCAAGCGCCACTTCCGCGAAAAGCATCAGCTCGTTCGTGAGATGCGATTAAATGTGGCGCGACCTGAACGCGCGACGCTTCCCTCATCCAACATTTTGTAATCCCAAAACAAACTAATCCGTTATAGGATGCCCCCCTCAACAGGCCTAACACTCTATCCATTCGTGTGCTTTCGCGAGGCTGAACGACTGTGGACGACAGTTCCATCTATTTGCTGGTCCTAATTATCGTCGGGATTATTCTCGTGACGCCCATCGTCGCGCTCGTTCGCGCAGGCCGCGCCTCAAAACACGCGACAGCTCTCGAAGCAGAACTTCAAGCCGGCTTGAAAGTTTTGCGTGAACTGACCGGCCGCATCTACGCGCTCGAACAAGGTCATAAATCGCAGACAGGCGAACCCGCTGAATCACCAATCGCCGCGCCCACCGAAGTATCAACTGCCCCGCCAATTGAAATTCCGACGGCGTCTCCAAAGCCCGCTCCGGAGCCAATCGATCCTATCGCGGCGATTATTTCGCCGCCAACGCCCGCGCGCGAATCCGAACCCGCAATTCCAAAAACGCCAGCGTCGCAAACACTTCAAGCAACTTCAGCGTGGCCAAACCAGCCGCCGCAACCAATCCGCCCGCCAAGTTTCAGCGCTCAGCAAAAATCCGAAGCCGCGCAACCAAAGCGCAATTGGGCCGACGTGGAAGAAAAGCTCGGCGCAAATTGGCTGAACAAAATCGGCACGGCTGCTTTCGTAATCGGCGTCGCGCTTTTGCTGAATTACTCCATGCACTATCTCGGCGCCGAAGGAAAAATAATTCTCGGCTACGCCATCAGCGCCATCCTTTTAATTGTTGGAATTATTGGCGAACGCAAAGAGCGCTATCGCGTCGCGGGCCGCGCCGTTTTAGGGGGTGGTTGGGCGCTCGCCTATTTCACAACCTACGCGCTGCACAACATCGCAGCAGTTCGACTCGTGCAAAGCGCGCCGCTCGGATTCACACTTCTCTTCATCGTCGCCGTCGCGATGGTTCTGCATTCGCTTCGCTACCACAGCGAAATCACCACTGGATTCGCGTATCTTCTCGCGTTCGTCACCATCGCCGTCAGCGAAATTCCCATGGGCGCGCTCGTCGCCTCCGCGTTGCTTGCCGCGTCACTCGCTTACGTTCTTCGCGTACGCAAATGGTTCGCCATCGAACCGCTCGCAATAATCGCCACCTATGCCGTACATTGGATGTGGCTCAATCAAATTTACGAACGCGCCTACAAAGCCTTTCCGCAATTCAACGCCAGCGTCGCGCTGCTCACCGCCTACTGGACAATTTATCTCGTCTCCTACTTCCTGCGCGAAGCCCCCGAAGATCCGCAACGCCAACTTCTCACAGCATCCTTTTTATTAAACGCCGCGGGATATCTCGCCGTCCTGCATCACGAATCTTTTCATCCGGAGCTTCGCTTCTGGTTTCTCACCGCGGCGGGAATCGTCTATCTCGCCGTCTCGGGATTTTCCAAAGCTACGAATCGCCGTCTTGCATTTATTCTGGCCAGCACGCTTGGCATGACTCTCGTCATCGCCGCCGTTCCCTATCGCTACTCCGGAAATAATCTTGAAATTCTCTGGCTCGTCGAAGCCGAAGCTGTTCTCATCGTCGGATGGCGCACGGTTGACGCGCATCTCCGCAAACTCGGCTGGGCCGCGTCCACAGTTCTCGCTGGATATGTTTTCTTTCACAATCTGGTCCCGCGTTTCTACAATTGGCATCCGCCCGACACTCATGTCGGCTGGCTACTCGTCGCTCTCGCCGTCGCGTATTACGCAAATGGCCAATTAAGACGCGCATCAAAAATTCTCGCCGCCGATCTGGATGACGCAACCGACGACGTCGCCATAAAAGTTTCTCCTGTAATCGCAACAATGTTCGCGCTCTCCGCCGCGTGGATCGCGCTTCCCTTCATGTGGACGGCACTCGTCTGGACAATCATCGCCGTCGCGCTCGTCACGGTCGGCCGCCGCTTCATCGATCGCACCCTCATCACCTGCGGACATCTCGCCGCAATTTTCGCATTCGTCCGCCTCGTCGGAATTAATTTGCAGCGCGGAGATGCCGCCGCCGGCTCCATTCACGGCATCACCGCTCGACTCATCACTGTCGCTATTTCATCAATTCTTTTCTACGCAATTTCGCGCCGCTGCGCATATCCCAGCGAAACAAATCACGATCCCGCCACGCCGGGCGCCTTCGCCACGGACGCCCTGGCGCGTTTCGGAGGCATCACCGCTCTCTATAGCGCGGCCGCAACAATTCTCGTTACCGATTTAATTTGGCGCGAACTCACCAGCGCCGCCATCGCATTGGCATGGGGAATTTTCGCGATGATTCTCCTGGAAGCCGCGCGCTCACTGCCCGATCGTCCACTCTTAATTCAATCGCGCATCCTCTTGCTCGCCAGCTTCGCGCGCATTTTCTTCGCCGACTTGAACTCGATCGCAACCATCGGACATTTCTCCGCCCGAGTCCTCACCGTCTCAATTCTCGCCGCGTTATATTTCTACGTCGCGCTCACGTCGGAACAATCTTCCCGTTTCCGCGCAATCCTTTTCTGGCTCGGCACAATTTCCATCGTCTCGCTAATCCGCTTCCAACTTCCTGCCGAGTGGGTGGCCGTAGCGTGGGCCGCGCTAGTCGTCGTTTTGTATTTCGCAGGCAGTACGCGCAAACTCTCGACGTTCCGCGATCAATCTTTCGGACTCGCCTTCCTCGTCGGTATCCGCTGCGCCTTCGATAATTTTTATCAAATCGCGCGCTGGCATTTCACAAACACGCGTATCGCCACAGTCGTCGCTGCTTCCGCGCTTCTCTACATTCTTTTTGTAGTCACGCAAATTACCAAGCAATCCCGCAAAGATTCTTCGCTAAACGACTCATCAGTTTCGCCACGTAAAGAAAATCGCTTCTTCAGCGCCCTCCGCAGATTTTGGACGCTCGTTCGCATCTACCCACAGCATTTATTTTTCTTCATCCCCACAATTCTTCTAACCGTTTTGCTCAGCTTGGAAGTTCGCCGCGGCTTCCTCACCGCAACCTGGGGAATCGAAGCGCTCATCATTTTCCTGATCGTACTGAAAATGGACGAGCGCGCCTATCGCTGGTTCAGCCTTCTGCTCTTCCTGCTCTGCGTCGGCCGCATCATTGTGCATGACGTTTGGAATCTCGACGCGCTTGGCCGAATCATCTCCTTCATGGGCCTCGGACTCACGCTTCTCGCCGTAAGTTTTCTTTACGCGCGGCATCGTGAATTGCTCAGGAAGGTTTTGTAATCGTGCGTAGACTCATCGCCGCCGCCATTCTCATCGCCGGATGCGCCGCGCTTTATTTCCTGCAGCGCGCGAAATCCGAAGCGCCCATTTCGCCCGCGCCCGTTCTTTATCTCGTCGCCGATACCGAACGCGAAGCCTCTCGCATTCCACTCCAACTAACTCGCGTCAGCGACGAGGAAGAAAATCAAATCGGCGCGCAAATCGCCAAAGAATATGGACTCACCGATCCTCATCGCTTCGATAACGACAAGACCGGCGATGCCCAAGTGATCGAAAAATATCTGAATAGCGTCGGCTACCTTCTAACTCCTCAGGTCCAACGTCAGGCCATTCGCTATCATTTTTATCTTGATGACAATCCGGATCTCGTCAACGCCTTCGCGCTACCGGGCGGCAGCATCGTCGTCGGCCGCGGACTTCTAAATCTTCTCGAATCCGAAGACGAACTCGCCTCTGTTCTCGGCCACGAAATAACTCACGTCGATAATGGACACGCCATCGAACGCCTGCAATACGAATTGGCCGCGAAAAAATATGGCCTCAGCGTTTTCTATGGACTCGGCCGTCCCGCCGTGGAAATTTTTCAGGCCGGATATACCAAGGAACAAGAACTCGAAGCCGATCGCGTTGGGCTCGACATCGCCGTCGCACGCGGCTATTCGCCCCAAGGCGCCATCGCCCTGATGAAGCGCTTTGAAAAATTAGAAGCCGAAGAATCCGATCCCAACCGTCGCGCCGGCTCGCCCATCGAAGAAATCGCGCAAGTCTCAGTAAATTCCCTCCAACAATATTTTCAATCGCATCCGCCGGCAAGCGAACGTCTGGCGGCAATGCAATCCGAAATCAATTCACAAGGCTGGCCCGAAACCGCGCAACGCGCATTAAAAGTTCGCAATATTTTTCTGACCGATCAAGCCGAAGCCCTCGATACCGCGGGCGAATTCGCAAAAAGTATCGGGCGTTACAAAGAAGCAGCTGCGCTGGCGCCCGATTATCTGCGCGCGTGGCGTGGCCTCGCGAACGCCGAGTGGCGTTCCGGCGACGCAACGGAAACCGTGACTCCGGCGACCGAAGCCGCGCTACGCGGCAAGGAAGCACGCGATTGGCAACTCCTCGCCCGTGCGCTTATAGTCGCATCACCTCAAAAAGCTACGGACATTTTCGCAGAGGATCTGAATAAAGCCTTCGCCGATAACAAACAGATAAATTCTTATGTCGCAGGCACATTCGAACTAGCGGGAATGCAGGTTGTGCGCGGAAATCTGGGCGACGGCATCCAATTATTGCGGACGGTTCTGGCAACCGGCTCGCAGTACTCCACAGAATTCCGCACTCAAATGCAACGCGAACTCGCTTGGTGGATGTATCGCGCCGGAAAACTGGACGAAGCAGCGAGGATTCTGGAAAGCGCGCACCAATCTTTGCCTCGGGAATCAGAGACGGGAAATCAGCTCGCGTGGGTGTACACGGACATGGGCCGTCAAGCCGACGCCAGCCAATCTCCTTCCGCCGGATCTTCGCCGGCTATGCAGGCCGAAGATAACGCCATACTCGCCGTGATTTCCGCGCGCACCAACGAGCACGACAGCGCCAACGTTCAATTCAAAATTGCGTGTATGTACGATCCCGTCTGGCTCGTCCCGCGCTGGGTCCAAAACAATTTCAGTAACTCCACCGCCACAATAATCAAACAACTTCAAACCGAAGAACTAGCTCGCCGCAAAAAAGTTGCCGAAGAACTAGCCCGCGCCAAAAAAGAAGCCGAAGCCCATCGGCATTCCAACAATTAAGAACCGCACTCCGTTCGTGTAGCTCAGGGCGCTCGGCGGCCCTGAGGCCTCTTCGCCCAATTTCTCAAATAGCGCAGACTCGCCATTACATCTCTGCGCTATTTCCCATTTCGCCCACCCGTCTGCCGCCGCTTTTCTCGAATCGCTGTTCCAGTTGTATAGTTTCAATAGCCCACAACAACAAATCAAATCCCCCACCATGTCCGCCAAAACTCGAATCGCATTTCTCATACTTCTCACATTTTTCGCCGCCACAGTCGTCCACGCACAAAAAAAACAGGATACTGCCATCGGCACTCTTCACGTCCGCCACGTCGGCGGCATGCAACACGTGAAGCATGACACTACCGGCCTTCTGCTGATTGAATCCAAAGAATTGCATTTCGACGCAGGCCGATCGCGCGGCGTACTTCCTATTTCTTCAATCGAAGATATTTATGTCGGTTCGGAAATCACGGAAGGCGGCGGAAAACTCGGCGAACTGGCCAGAGGAGCCGCGATGGCCGCACCTTATGAAAGCGGCGCCGCGCTCACTCTACTGATGATCCAAAAAGTTGACGTGCTCACCATAACCTATCGCGATTCCGATAATGGTTTGCACGCCGCCATCTTTGCCCTGCCGAAAAATCACGCCGAACAATTCCGCGCGGATTTAATCAGCAACGGCTCCCACTTTAACAATGGAGCGAAGACCACTCGCGTTCCGCGCGAAGCGCCACCGACCACTTCCTCTGCACCGGCAAGACCGAAATCGCCACCCGCCTCCGCGATTCTCGTCGAGCCTGTAAATTCCGGCGACGTCAGTATCCCCGCGGAATTTCGCCTCGCCATTTACGAAGATCTAGTCCAGAAACTCGAAACCTCTGGAATTTACGCGCGCGTTTTTCGCTACGGCGATCGTCGCGCTGACGGAATTGCCGACCTCGTCACGCTTCACACAGAAGTCGAAAAATTTAAAGAGGGTAATCAACCCGAGCGCGAATTAATCACGGTGATGGGATCAACACAAGTTAAACTGAACGTGAAACTTTCCACTCGCGATGGCGCCATTCTGTTGGACAAAGAAGTCGAAGGTAAAGTCCGCTTCTTCGGCGAAAACCTCGGAGTAATTCACGACGTAGCCAAACGAATTACCGATCTCCTGCGCAAAACTCCATAGCAAAATCCATACCTCAGTTCTTCAGACCTGAGGCTTCTCGTCTTTTGCATCTGTATTTGCACTTCTCAGATTTTCTCAGCGCCCTCTGCGTCTCTGCGTTGAGAGCCTCTGATTTTCTCTTTCTCTGTGTCCTAATCTTTCTCCAATCATCCTCACCATGTATCATTAATATATGCCCTACTCACTCACCGAAATTGAAGCCCGCGTCCTCGGCGCCCTAATCGAAAAAGAAATCACCACTCCAGAATATTATCCGCTCTCGTTAAACGCGCTGGTCAACGCCTGCAACCAAAAATCCAATCGCGCCCCTGAAATGCATCTCGATGACGACGCCGTCCTCCAATCTCTCCGAACCCTGGAACAAAAAGACCTCGCCGGAAAAGGCGACAACATGGACGGCCGCGTAAAAAAATACGAGCATCGCCTCGCGGACGCTTTCAACTTCACTCGCCCGGAAACCGCCGTCCTCTGCGAACTATTGTTGCGCGGCCCGCAGACTCCCGGAGAACTTCGCAGCCGCGCCGAACGCATGCATCATTTCGACGATCTCGACTCTGTCAACGCAACTCTTCGCCATCTAATCGAACGCGATCCACCACTCGCCAAACTTCTCCCGCGCCAACCCGGAACAAAAGAAGCGCGCTACACTCATCTCCTGTCCGGTGACGTAATTTCTCCAGCGGAATCCTCGCCCATCGCATCTGCGTCAACGCACGCCTCATCTCCAACGCCCTCCACCAAATCCGTAATCGCATTCCCACAAACAGCAAAAACATCCCCCGCGCCATCCGACGCATTCACGCGCATCGAGCAACTCGAGCAAAAAGTCCAAACGCTAGAACAAGAAATCTCCGACCTAAAACAACAATTCGCAAATTTCCGCAAACAATTCGAGTAACTCCGGATCTTCTCTGCCTTTCTCCGATCTTCCTCAGCGCCCTCTGCGTCTCTGCGTTAAATCACTCCTTCGCAATATCTCCGCACGTCTTTAATGTAAAATCCCGCCATGCAATCCACCGCCCCAACTCTCGACGAATCAAAAGGCACCGCCCGTCTCGAAGCTTTTTCCGACGGCGTCTTCGCCATTGCCATCACACTTCTCGCGCTCGAACTCCAAATCCCGCACGTCGAATCCGATTCCTCAAGATGGGCTCTTGCTTCAGCGCTCCTTCATCAATGGCCGTCCTACGTCGCTTTCGTCACCAGCTTTTTCACAGTTCTCATAATGTGGATGAACCATCACGCCGTTTTCAAATTCGTCCGCAAAGTAAACGCGCACATCCTTTTCGCAAACGGAGTTCTGCTCCTCATCACCACCGCTGTTCCATTCGTCACCGGACTATTTTCCGAATATCTCAATCATCGCGAAGCATCAACCGCCTGCGCTGTTTACACCGGATGTTTCGTTCTGATCTCCGTCTCCTACGTTCACCTCTGGCGCGTCGTAATAAAGGATCGCTCTCTACTAAAAGAAGAAATCTCCGAAGCCAGCATTGAAAAAATCACAAAAAATTATTCCCTCGGCATTCCGCTTTATCTGGCTGCGTTCGGCGCATCCTTCGTCAGCATTTATCTTGCCATCGGAATTTGCACCGCGCTCTGGGTTTTCTGGTGCTTCACCGTCAAGGATCTCTAAGGCTATCCTAATACACGACCGCAAAAACGCTCATGCTCAAACGCGAAACGAAAAAAGAATTCGCTCTAGGACTTTTTCTTCTCACTTCGCTGGGAATTGCCGCCGGAGCACTCATACTTTTCGGCTGGCTCGCCGAAGAAGTTATGGAAGGTGACACAGTTCGATTCGACGCCGCCATTCGTACCGCCGTACACAATCACGCTATGCCGCTACTCACCAGCATCATGCAGGGATTTTCATTTCTAGGTTCAGTCGGGTGGGTCGCATCCTTCTGCGCGCTTGTAATCGTTGCGTGTTTTTATTTCAAACTCCGCAGAATGGCCGCGTTCCTTGCAATCGCCATGGTCGGCGCCAGCACGCTCGACTCAGTTCTAAAACTCGCCTTCCATCGCCTGCGCCCAGTCGCGTATTTCGGCGTCTCGCCACGCTCTTACAGTTTCCCCAGTGGACATGCCCTCGGCTCACTTTGCCTTTATGGAATCCTAGCCGCCGTTCTTTCCGATCGCATGACCAGCCGCAAACAAAAGTTTTTCATTTGGCTAATCGCCGCTCTGCTAGTCGCCTCAATCGGTTTCTCGCGTATCTATCTAGGCGTCCACTATCCCAGTGACGTAATCGCCGGCTACCTCGCAGGCGCAGTCTGGGTCACCGCCGTAACCATCGTCGACGAAATTCTCCTCGACCGCCGCGAAAAGAAAATCAATCTAGCCAAAATCCTCGACTGATCTTGCCCTCCGTTCTTCCTCCCGCCTTTCTCGGCGTCCTCTGCGCCTCTGCGGTGAACCAATTCTCGCGCCCGGCACGTCCACATTTTTCTCTGTGATCCTGCATCCGCATCATTTTTCCGCACCCGAATTCCCGTCCCGCGCATCCAAAACATCGTCCGCACTTCACAAGGAGGCCCCATGCAAGCCGATAAAGTCGAACTCTCCTGGGATTCAGAAAAAGCGAACTGGCTGGTCCGCATCGAAGCCGGTGAAGAAGTCGTGCGTCGTCATCTCGAATTGCCGCGCGAGACGCCGGAACCAACCCTTCGCGCCGCCGCACAAAAAATCGCCGAAGACGAAGGCTACGAAGTTTCCAATTTCA
>Ga0193726_1001704_pt1 | contig 16382 bp, 10 predicted proteins | sample H2c1metaG_FD_144928 | JGI IMG/M metagenome (GOLD analysis project Ga0193726, IMG submission 144928) | Soil microbial communities from a riparian zone of the East river system, Colorado, United States - H2c1 | ecosystem: Environmental > Terrestrial > Soil > Riparian zone | place: USA: East River... | reverse complement strand
CACGCTCGCGCTGACTTCAAAATCGCTTCCGCTATCCAAGGTGGAAGACCTGGCCGACACCACGCTCGCGCAGAAGATTTCGCAGCTAAGCGGGGTGGGGCTCGTCAGCATCAGCGGCGGCCAGCGCCCTGCCGTCCGCATTCAGGCCAATCCTACCGCCCTGGCCTCCTACGGCCTGAGTCTGGAAGACCTGCGCACCGCCCTTTCGCAATCCAACGTCGATCAAGCCAAAGGCACCTTCGACGGAGTGCATCAGTCCTACACCATCGGCGCCAACGATCAGCTGATTTCCAGCGACTCCTACAAGCCCATCATCATTGCCTACCGCAATGGCGCTCCCGTGCGCCTCTCGGATGTGGCTGTGGTTCAAGACGGGATCGAGAATGTTCGCCAGGCGGCCTGGTCCAACCGCGATCCTGCGGTCATCCTGAATATTCAGCGGCAACCCGGTGCCAACATCATTGCCGTCGTCGACCGCGTCAAAGCGCTGCTCCCGCAGCTAAAAGCCGCCCTGCCCGCCGCCGTACAAGTCGACATCCTCACCGACCGTACCACCACCATTCGCGCTTCGGTCGAAGACGTGCAATTTGAGCTGATGCTCACCATTGGCCTGGTCGTGCTCGTCATTTTCGTTTTTCTACGCAGCGTGCGCGCCACCATCATCCCCAGTTTTGCCGTGCCGCTTTCCATCGTTGGTACGTTCGGCGTCATGTACCTGCTCGGCTACAGCCTCAACAATCTTTCGCTCATGGCCCTCACCATCTCCACCGGCTTTGTGGTGGACGATGCCATCGTCATGATTGAAAACATCAGCCGCTACATCGAAGAAGGCGAATCGCCGCTCCAGGCCGCCCTGAAAGGCTCCGAGCAAATCGGTTTCACCATCGTTTCGCTCACCGTTTCCCTCATCGCCGTTTTGATTCCTCTGTTGTTCATGGGCGATATCGTCGGCCGTCTGTTCCGCGAGTTTGCGGTCACTCTCGCGGTCACCATCCTGGTCTCCGCTTTTGTTTCTCTCACGCTCACCCCCATGATGTGCGCCAAGCTCCTCCGCCATAAGAAAAAAGAGGATGAAGGCTGGTTTTATCGCAAGTCCGAAGACATGTTCAATTCCGTAATCGCTTTCTACGGACGCACACTCAAAGTGGTCCTGCAGTATCGCAAAATCACGCTGCTCGTCACCATTGCCACGCTCGTGGCCACCATCATGCTGTATATCTATGTCCCCAAAGGGTTCTTCCCGGTGCAGGATACCGGTGTAATCCTCGGCGTCTCGGAAGGCCCGCAGGATATTTCCTTCCGCGCCATGGGCCTGCGCCAGCAAAAGCTTGCCGATGTCATTCTTAAAGATCCGGCTGTCGAGAGTCTTTCTTCGTTCATCGGCATCGACGGCACTAACACCACGCTCAATAGCGGCCGCATCCAGATCAATCTCAAACCGCTTGCCCAGCGCAAGATCAACGCATCTGACGTGATCCGCCGCTTGCAACCGGAGTTGCAAAAAATCGACGGCATCTCGCTCTTTCTCCAGCCCGTGCAGGACCTCACGGTCGAGGATCGCGTCAGCCGCACGCAATTTCAGTACAGCCTTGAAGACGTTGACGCCAAGGAACTCGGTGTCTGGAGTCCACGGTTCATCGAAAAACTGAAAGCGCTTCCGGAACTTCGCGACGTCGCCAGTGATCAGCAGGACCAAGGCCTTCTCGCCACGCTCACCATTGATCGCGACACCGCTTCGCGTCTCGGTATTCTTCCCGCTGACATCGACAACACGCTCTACGACGCTTTCGGCCAGCGTCAAATTTCCACCATCTTTACGCAGCTCAACCAGTATCACGTAGTTATGGAAGTCGATCCACAATTCCAGCAGAATCCCGACTCTCTGAAAAATATCTACGTTCACTCTTCATCAAACACCGCGAATCCAGCCAGCGCTTCGTCCGGTTCCGCCACTCCCACCGGCGCGGCCAGTTCGATTAACCCCGGTCCACAGGTTCCACTGAGCGCTTTCACGCGCTTTGAACCGGGCAGCACCGCCCTCACCGTCAATCATCAGGGCCAGTTTCCGGTCATCACGCTTTCCTTCAACCTCGCGCCGCACACCTCTCTCGGCCAAGCAGTGGAAGCCATTAACCAGGCGAAATCGGAACTGAACATGCCTGCCAGCATTCAAGCCACCTTCCAGGGCACCGCTGCGGCCTTTCTCAATTCGCTTTCGAACGAACCGATCCTGATTCTCGCGGCACTGGTCACCGTTTACATCGTTCTCGGCGTGCTGTACGAAAGTTACATTCACCCGATCACCATTCTTTCCACTCTGCCGTCGGCGGGAGTCGGCGCTATCCTCGCGCTATTGCTCTGCCGCACGGAGTTCAGCATCATCGCGCTTATCGGCATCATTCTGCTCATCGGTATCGTCAAGAAAAACGCCATCATGATGATTGACTTCGCGCTGGAAGCGGAACGCGAACAAGGGAAGCCTCCGCTTGAGGCAATCTATGAAGCGTGCCTCCTCCGTTTCCGCCCCATCATGATGACCACCATGGCGGCACTGCTCGGCGGCCTTCCGCTTGCGCTCGGCACCGGAGTCGGCTCTGAACTTCGCCGCCCGCTCGGTATCACCATCGTAGGCGGACTCATCCTCAGCCAGTTGCTCACGCTCTACACCACGCCTGTTGTTTATCTGGCCTTCGACTGGCTCTCACGCCGCTTTGAATTTCACATTGGCGAACCTGAGGAGCAACCCGCTCCCGGTGATTGATCCATGAATTACTCGTCCAATTTTTCAACGCCATTTATCCGTCGCCCGGTTGCCACAACGCTGATCACCATCGCGATTCTTCTGTCCGGGGTAGTGGCCTTTCGCTTCCTGCCTGTAGCGCCCCTTCCGCAGGTGGATTTTCCAACCATCAGCGTCGGCGCCAACCTGCCGGGTGCCAGTCCGGAAACCATGGCATCGGCCGTTGCTACGCCTCTCGAGCGCCAGTTCGGTCGTATCGCCGGCGTCACCCAGATGACTTCCTCGAGCGGCCTGGGCTCCACCGGTATTACGCTGCAGTTCGACTTGAATCGCGACATCAATGCCGCAGCCCGTGACGTTCAGGCCGCAATCAACGCAGCGCGCAGCCAGCTTCCCGCCGACCTTCCGGGCCAGCCGACGTATCGCAAGGTGAATCCTGCCGATGCGCCGATTCTTCTTCTGAATCTCACCTCGGATAACGTGTCGCCCGCCGAAATTTACGACGCCTCCGACACCATCCTCGCCCAGAAAATTGCCCAGGTGGAGGGCGTCGGTCAGGTTTTCACCTGGGGCAGTTCGCGTCCTGCTGTTCGCGTTGAAGTGAACCCGCATCAGCTCAACAGCTACGGCATCAGTCTTGAATCCGTTCGCCGGTCTTTGCAATCCGCCAACGCCAATCTGGCCAAAGGCTCTCTTTCCGACGGCAAAAAGACGTGGACCGTCGCCGCCACAGACCAGCTGTTCAAGGCTTACGAATACGAACCGCTCACGGTCGCCAGCAATAACGGCGCTCCGGTCCATCTCCGTGATATCGCACAGGTGCTCGACTCCGTCGAGGATTCCCGCAACCTTGGCCTTTCCGACGGGAGACCTTCGGTCATCATCGCCATCTTCCGCCAGCCCGGCGCCAATATGATCGAAACCGTCGATCGCATCATGGCGCTGCTACCGCAGCTCAGCGCTTCCATTTCTCCTTCGCTCCATCTGGGCGTTGCCGTTGACCGCAGCACCACCATCCGCGCCTCGGTTCATGATGTCGAAATCACTCTCATCATTTCGATCATCCTCGTCATACTTGTCGTTTTTGCGTTTCTCAGAAATGTCTGGGCCACCATCATTCCGAGCGTTGCCGTTCCCCTTTCGCTGGTCGGCACCTTCGGCGTCATGTACCTCTGTGGCTACAGCCTGGACAATCTCTCGCTCATGGCGCTTACCATCTCCACGGGCTTCGTTGTTGATGACGCCATCGTGGTCATCGAAAATATCGCTCGCCACATTGAAGACGGCATGAAGCCCTTCCAGGCCGCACTCAAAGGCGCCAGCGAAATTGGTTTTACGGTCGTTTCCATGAGCACTTCTCTCATCGCCGTTTTCATCCCGATTCTGCTCATGAGCGGCATCGTGGGCCGCCTCTTCCGCGAATTTGCCGTGGTCCTCAGCACCGCCATCGCCGTCTCGCTCTTCGTTTCCCTCACGGCCACCCCCATGATGTGCGCGCGTTTCCTGCGGCATGAATCGGGCAAACACAATTTCCTCTATCGATTTTCTGAAAATGTTTTCAACGGCATGCTCCGCGTTTACGACTACTCTTTGCGCTGGGTGTTGCGCAATCAGTTCCCGATTTTACTGCTTACCATTGGCACGGCGGTGTTGAGCGCTGTGCTTTTCGCTTCCACGCCCATCGGCTTTTTCCCGCAACAGGACACCGGCCGCATCAACGGTTCGATCCAGGGTGACCAGGACCTTTCCTTCGCCGCCATGGCACAAAAAATGCGGGTCTTCAGCGACATTGTGCAGAGAGATCCGGCGGTCGACACGGTCACCTCCTTTACCGGTGGCGGCAGCGGCGGCAGCACAGCCCGCATGTTTGCGCAGTTGAAGCCGCTGAATGAACGCAAACTCAGCGCCGATGAAGTCATCGCCCGTATCCGCAAAGCCACAGCGGGCGTTCCTGGCGCTGCCCTGTACATGCAGGCGGTGCAGGATTTGAGCGTTGGAGGTCGCGGCGGAGGCGCGCAGTATCAATACACGTTGCAGGCCGACAATCTGGAGGACCTCGTTCACTGGGCCCCGATTATCCAGCAGCGCCTTCGCTCGGTTCCCGAACTTCGGGACGTCAACAGTGACCAGCAGATGCACGGACTGGAAAGCTCTATCGTCATTGACCGTGATTCCGCTGGACGCCTGGGGGTGAATGTCGCGGATATTGACAACACGCTGAGCGACGCCTTTGGCCAGCGGCAAGTCTCAAATATCTATAAGGGTTTGAACCAGTATCACGTGGTCATGGAAGTTGCGCCAGAATCGCAGCAAGGCCCTGAAGCTCTCGCCAGCATCTATGTTCCTTCGAATACCGGCAAACTTGTTCCTTTGAGCGCCTTTGCCCAGTACGAGCATTCGAGCACGGCACTTTCTGTCAATCACCAGGGATTTTTTCCCGCCATCACTCTTTCTTTCAATCTTGCGCCCGGAGCTTCGCTCGACCCTGCTGTTCAGCACATCGAACAGGCGCGCCTCGAACTGGGCGTCCCGTCCTCAGTCCACGCGACCTTTCAGGGCACTGCTCAGGCTTTCCAGGATTCCAAGGCTTCGCAGCCCGTGCTGATCATCACCGCGATTTTTGCTGTTTATATCGTGCTCGGCATCCTGTATGAAAGTTTCATCCATCCCATAACCATTCTTTCCACGATTCCTTCGGCGGGCGTTGGCGCGCTGCTCGCTGTCCGGATCATGAAATCTGATCTGAACATCATTGCGCTCATCGGAATTATTCTCTTGATCGGTATCGTTAAAAAGAACGCCATCTTGATGATCGATTTTGCCGTCCAGGCGGAACGCGAACAGAAACTTTCCCCGGTTGAAGCCATCTACAAAGCCTGTCAGCTTCGCTTCCGTCCCATTCTCATGACAACCATGGCCGCATTGCTCGGAGCGCTACCGCTCGCGCTGGGCACCGGTGTGGGGGCGGAATTGCGCCGTCCTCTGGGCTTTACGATTGTTGGCGGACTCATCGTCAGCCAGATGCTGACGTTGTTTACCACCCCGGTGGTCTACATCTATATGGACCGCCTGCAATCCTGGATTCAGCGCACCTTTTCGAGCAAGCCTGCCCACCAACCGTCCACAGCGCATTCCGACTGAGCCGTTCCTGGCAGTGGTTCGGACCGCAAGTCCGGCTTTTGCAAACTGAGTCCAAGAGCCGTCATGCCCCCGGCCAGCTACGAGCTTCCAATCAACCAGCCCGTCAAAAATACCAACAGGCCGCCGACAATCACCTGAAACGCAGCCTGCAAAAATGGCGTATCCATGTACCGGTGCCGTATGTAGGCAATCGTCCCCAATTCAATGGCCACTACAACGACCGCAACAATCGTCGCCACATGAAAATCGCCTATCAAGAAGGGCAGGGTATGTCCGATGCCCCCCGCCGTCGTCATCGCGCCAATCACCAACCCGCGAATCCACGGCGACCCACGCCCGGTCAGCGATCCGTCGTCGGACAGCGACTCGGCAAATCCCATCGAAATCCCCGCACCGATCGACGCCGCCAAGCCTACCAAAAACGCATCCCAACTCTTATGCGTGGCAAACGCCGCCGCGAACAGCGGCGCCAGTGTCGACACGGACCCGTCCATCAATCCCGCCAGCCCCGGTTGGATCACCTGCAGCAGAAATAATTTCTTATGCGAAGCGTCCTCTTCCGCGCGCGCATGCTCTGTTAAATGCTTGCCTTCCAGTTCGCCCGCTGTGGCGTGATGCTTCCGCTCTTCATCTGCCAGCTTGTTCAGCAGCTCCCGCGTCGGCGCATCCGACACCCGCCCTACCGCCTTGGCATAGAATCGCCCCGCTTCCATCTCCATCACTTGCGCCTGCCGCCGCGCCACGTTCACGCCGAGCGGGCGAATCAACCAATTTGGTTTCCGTTGCAGAAATCCCTTCACGTTCTCGCGCCGAATCAGCGGGATATGGTCGCCAAATCGTTGCCGGAACATGGCCAGCAATCTATCCCGGTGCACCACCTCTTCTTCCCGCATCTCCTCAAACATCTGTGCCGTCGCCGGATAGGTCTCCTTAAACGCGTCCGCAAACTCCCCGTAGATCCGCCCATCCTCTTCTTCCGAAGCAATGGCCAGAGCCAAAATCTCGCGCTCGCTCAAATCCTTAAACTTTTTCAGCATCGATCCCGCCTTCAGTTTTTCGCGCCAAGAGAATCGCACAACTACCACAACGAAGTCATCCCGCGAACCAGCCAAAATCTATTCCGCCGCTTTTTTACTCTCCAGAGAATACACAGTGGACGTCAGGAATTTCGCGCGAACTTCCGGCTGCTGGTACCTGGCCAAGTCTATCGAGTCCCTGAGAAACTCCGGATTCGCGGTCTCCTGCGCGGCTAGTTCGGCAGCTTGTTCATTGCTGCTGCAAATTTCCAGGTTACCGGTTCGCTTCATTACGACCGCCACCACCCGGCTCGCGTTTTGCGGCTTGGCCAGCGCTCCGTACAGCCCGGGGTTGCGCTGTAATAGCACATATTCTATAAGTGCGTTGCCGACAAGAGCATCGCCCGGGTGAAGCTCTGTCGACAAGAACCGCGCGATCTCCTCAGCGTCCGGAATCGTCCCCGTCTCGTTGGTGGAGAACAGCACTCTCTGGTGTACCAGCGCCACGGCCATGCACACCACGAGCCCAACCGCGGTCGCTCCCCCGAGCGCTACTTTTTTCCTCCGGGATCGCCCCGCCAGACTGCCCAGCGCCAGGGAAATACCGGCAGCAGCAGTCAGGACGGCCGAGAGCAAAAGGTAGCTCCACACTCGCGGAAAACCAAACGCCTGCCGGTTCCAGGTGAAAATCGCTGCCACCAGGCCCATGGGCACGATCATAGGCACGCGCTCGTGGCTTATCTTGTGGTGCAGCAATAGCCCCGTGAGCAGTCCCCCCATTAGGATCCACAAAATCGTCGTCGGCACTCCTCCGGTCCAATACACCAGGGCGCACCCACCCAGGTGTTTTAAACCGTCGACAAAACCAACCTGCTGCTGCAGCGTCACCACACTTTGCGCGGCCATTGCCGAAGGCCCGGAAACCAGGAGCGGTGGAAGATAGAGCAGCAGCGACAGCAGTCCGATTGCCACGCTCGCCAGGCCGAGGCTCGCCAAGAGTTGCCTCGTGCCCGCCGCTCCGACCTGCCGATCGAAAACAGCGCACGCTAACATCCACCAAAAAATTCCGGCCACTGCCAGCACGGTCGTCGGAATCGTGTAAACGCCGGCGACCGCCGCGGCCACCAGCCCGAGCCACGCCCAACGAAGCGAACGGCGCTCGACCAGCATCACGGCAAACAGCATCACCCCCAGAAGCAGGAGCCACTGCAAGGAATATCCGCGCGCGTTGACGGAGAATTCAATGAACGTCGGCAGCGCGGCCACCGCGCCTGCGGCCAAAATTCCGGCGGCTGGACCGTATTGTATACGCGCTAGAATCCAGGTCGCCGGTATGACCAGGCAACCGGCTAGCAGCGCCGGAAATCGCAACCCCAGAACGGTATTTCCAAAGAAAACCGTACTGAAGTGTATGAGCAGGGTATTCAGCAGGTGATCGTTAGGCGCCGGGTACCGCGACAGCACCAGTCCGAGCGGCCGTGCTGCGAAATCCATATACGTCCACGCTTCATCAAAGCGAACCGGCCGGCCCAGGTAGTGCAAGCGCAGAAAAATGCCAGTTCCGAAGACCATGGCGACTGTCCCAATTTCCAAAACCGTTTCCGTGTCTCTGGAGAATTGTCGGCGAAAGTAGTCGCAGAATTCCTTCCATTCCGGCGGAAGCTCCAGCAAGAAACGGCCCAGAGCTTTCCTGAACAGGGCCAGGACGATCCCGCAAATTCCGAATACCCCTGCCGCCATGGGCAACCTGTCGATAAAGTGCCCGTACGCTTCGGTCGACAAAACATTCCGCGTGCTGCTGTAAGCGCCATGTCGCGCGGCGTACCAAGCAAAGAACATCTTCGCTTTGCCGTAGGAGACAAAGTGCAAGGGCAGTAGCAAAACTGCGAGGAGAAGTAAGACAACGACCAGAACCCCAAGCGCAAGGCTCACCCAGCGAGCAGCCACCGGCCGATCGAGATGGCCACCGCCGGTTTTCGCTGTCTCCCGCACCTGCAAAACCCCTATTGAACATTTTGCCGCCCGTACGCTGTCAGCACAAACACATTTGCCGCAACACCCTGGCAAATGACGGAACCCGGCCTGCGTCAGTGTCGGCCTTCCGATTTCAGGACTCGAAACTCCAGCGTCCTCCGGCCATCGTGCGTTCCACCGGTATGGAAACAATCGTCGACGGATCGGCCTTTAGCGGATCACGTCCCAGAACCACAAGGTCGGCAACTTTCCCAACTTCAAGAGAGCCCTTGAGATTTTCTTCATACGAAGCGTAAGCCCCGTTGATGGTTCCTACTCGAATCGCTTCTTCCACTGTAATTTTCTGTTTTGGCCCCCAGACATTTCCTTTGCTATCGGTGCGCGTCACCTCCGATTGCAGCGCCATCATCGGCATGAATTCTCCGGGAGGATAGTCGGAAGCCTGCGTCGCCCGAATTCCCGCGTCCAGAAAACTACGCAGCGCAAACATGTGATTCAAGCGTTCCGCGCCGTAATAACGCATTTTCTCGCCGTGATAATAGACGTAGGTCGAGAAAGGGGTAGGAATGGCGCCCAGATCTTTTATCCGTGCCAGCAAATTGTCATTGATTACCGTACAGTGTTCCAAGCGAAACCGCGGATCGGTCCGCGGATTTTCGCGCTGCAACCGTTCGTACACGCGCAAAGTTGTGTCGATCCCCACATCGCCGTTCGCGTGCGTCCCGATTTGCCAGCCCGCCAGATGCGCCTTCCGCCCGAAGGTGTAAAGTTCTTCCTCCGTCATCACCAAAATGCCGTAATCATTCGGGCGCCCTTCATAGGCTGTCGACAAGCGCGCCGTGCGTTCCGAGATAGATCCGTCGCACACCAGCTTCATCGCACCCACGCGCACCCATTCGTCGCCCAGGCCGGTGCGCACGCCGGCTTCAATCATTGAATCAATGTGGCGGTAATTGATAAAACAGTAGGCACGATAGAGCAGCTCGCCGGCATCCCGCGCGTCCTGATACGCGAGCAGATCCGTCGGCGTTCCTTGCGCCTCGGTCGCGGAAGTAATTCCGGTCTTCGCCAGCATCTTTGAAATCAGCTTTACGCCCGCGCGATGATCTTCGCGCGTGTAGCTGAGGGGTATCACTTTGTCAAAAAACGCTCGCGCAGATTCCGCCGCCCGCCCGCTTAATTTGCCGGTGGCCGGGTCGTGATCAATTTTTCCGCCGGCCGGATCAGGGGTCTGGTCGTCGATACCCGCTTTCTGAAAACCCAGCGAATTGACGTACACCGTGTGGCCGCCGCGATGTTCCACCTGCACGGGGTGGTCGGGAACCGCGGAATTCAGATCGCTGATGGTGAGTGGCCGCCCATCGGAAGTTTTTGTGTCGTCATACTTAAAACCAAGCACCCACTCGCCCGCAGGGGTCTTCGCGGCGCGCTCCCGCAACGCCTCCTGAATCGCGGAAATCGACCGCAGGTCGCAGTCCACCATGCGCAGGTGCATCACGCCGGCCATAGCGGGGTGCGAGTGCGCATCGATGAACCCCGGCAGCACGGTCTTCCGGCCCAGGTCGATTTTCCTGATGCCTGGCCCGGCCAGATTCAGAATGTCCGCGTCGCTCCCCACGCCGATGATTTTCCCACGAGCAATTGCCAGCGCCTGGGCACGCGGCTCCTGGTTATTCATGGTCACAAGGTTCCCGTTGTACAGGATGAGGCTCGGTTTTTCGTGTTCGAAAGGGAAGAGAGAAACAGCCGCCAGTGTGCCGAGAAATTCTCGGCGAGTCGGTTCACCAGACATGGTTTCCTTGGCAACCTCGGGAAGCGGTCGCAGTCTAACCGCCCAGGCGCAACCCGTCAAATCCCGGCCGGCTTCCACGGGAATACCAGCGGGCACTGCCGCGGCACTGCTCGGGAGTCCTGAATTCCCGGCCTGGCACACTCCGCCATCGATTCCGTGGGGACCGTTCCGTCCGGTCCTCGCTGTTGCAATTAGGCCCTTATCCCCGATTTTCAGTGCTTCCGCTTCGTCCACTCTTTCCTTTCTTAGTACTTCCGTACTACCATCCTTTTGCAACGTCCTACTCCAGAAAGGGTACGTTCCCACTATAGGTTTTACCGGTTCCTGCGCCGTACACTGGTCTCAGAAGTTGAAGTTTTTCTGAGAGAGGCCTTAGCCATGGCGACGCAGCAAGACCCAATTCTTACCGCAGGTGGTTCAACTATCGCACGCTCGTCACAATCGGAACGTCGTGGAACACGCCGCTGCAAGATCACGCAGCTGATGCGTATTCGCCCTTCTGACCCCGAAAAAGAACATTTCGAAGACCTTCGCGGCACTTTGAGCGTGTCGCGCTCCGGTGTCTTCTTCCAGACCAGCGAACCGGGCTACGAAGTCGGCCTGCGCCTCTTTGTCACCATGCCCTATTCGCAAAGTCCCAGCGCCATGAACCGCGAATATCTCGCCGAAGTCGTGCGCAGAGATATTCTCCCCACGGGGATGTACGGTGTAGGCATCAAGATCCTCATGGAAATGGGCATGCAACACTCCTATTCCTTCGGTTCTTCCGGATCACGCAAGTAAATCGCGAAGCCAGAACAACTCTCCAGAAAACAGCAACGGGCGGCCCGAACTTCCGGGACGCCCGTTGCTGTGTTTGGGGGTAAAAACTCGCTGTCGCTAGTCTTGCCCGATCATTTGCAGCGTTCGATGGCGCAGCATTCCGAGCTGCCGATTGACGGGGTGTCGGCGTCCAAGAAAACTAAATACCGGCCGGCGCCGATGAATGAGCTTGTTCATGGCCAGCGTCAGGCGCACATCGCGGCGCGCATATTTCAGTCCAGATTCGAGTGTTTCCACGGCTTCGTCACGCCGTCCTGCGACAAAATAGACTTCCGCCAAATTCAGATAAAGTTGTGCCTGGTTTCGCTTCATTCGTACGGCTGAGTCGCAGAGTCGTTCTGCTTCGCCCCACTGCTTTTCAGAGCGGGCCAGCACCACCCCCAGATACGACATGTAATATGGATTATTTCTGTCCAGGTCCACGGCCTTCTTCATATGCGGCAGGGCTTTCGTAGCATAGTTATCGCGCAGCAGTGTCAGCCCCGTTTTGAACTCACGGAATGCTTCTGTGTCTAGCATCGGCTCACCTCTTTGTTCGCTTGGCAACCGCTCTCATCGGCTGCTTGGCGTTTTGGTTGGGATTGACCGCTTCCGGCTGTTTGTAAGACATTCCGTCAGCGATCGAGTTCAACTGGAATAATCTGCGCACTCCCCAAGGTCTCGCGGACCACACGGGACTCCCGCGCCAGGTTCAGCTTATGCACCAGGAGAACGAGGATTCCCGCCATCGCGATGATGGTGGCCGCTGCGAGGAACAGTGTGGGAAGGACGGTGCGCATTTCAGCCCTGACTAAAACTACGCGTACCTGACCGAACAATCTACTGACCCATAGGCCAGTCTTGGTTCAGCGACCCTCAAGTAGTAGGGCTTTCAATCAGTTCAGGCCAAAACGGGGGAGGATTTCTCGAACACTCGCGCGGCCGCGCGAGGTCTGCGCCCGCAAAACGGACCGCGCGCGTCCCCGGCGGACTCGTCGGGGGGCCGGTTTTCGGTGACCAACTAGGCTTTGGCGTGCTCGGTCCGGGCAGCAATGCCTTGCACCCGCGCTTCATAAATGGGGAATCTCCCCGCCAGCTCTGCCACCTGTTTTCGCACACGCAGTTCTACGTCTGCGTTTCCGATATTCGTCAGAATTTCAGCCACCCACCCACCGATGACCTCCATCTCCGCTTCACGCATTCCCCGGGACGTGACCGAGGGCGATCCCAGACGGATTCCTCCGCCCTTCATCGGCGGCAGTGGATCAAACGGAATCGAGTTCTTATTCACGGTAATCCCAGCCCGATCGAGAGCCTTCTCCGCATCAGTCCCGGTTATCCCGCGCGAATGGACCTCAACCAGGAACAGATGGTTGTCGGTCCCGCCGGTCACGATTCGGAAGCCATTTTTGGCTACCGAGGCGGCCAGGGCCTTGGCGTTGGCCGCCACCTGCTGCTGGTAGCCTTTAAACGACGGCTCCATCGCTTCCTTCAGGCAAACCGCCTTCGCCGCGATGGTGTGCACCAGGGGCCCGCCTTGCGTCCCCGGGAACGTCAACTTGTCGAGCTCTTTGGCCAGCGCCGCCTTGCACAAAACCAATCCGCCCCGCGGCCCGCGCAGTGTTTTATGCGTGGTGGTCGATACCACATCCGCATGCGGCACCGGGCTCGGATGCACGCCGGCCGCGACCAGTCCGGCGATATGCGCCATGTCCACAAAGAACAGCGCGCCCACGGCCTTGGCGATTAGTCCAATGCGCTCGAAATCGATAATGCGGGAATAGGCGCTGGCTCCTGCCACAATCATTTTTGGATTGTGTTCCGTTGCCAGTTTTTCCAACTCTTGGTAATCGATTCGCTCATCCTCTTTTTTCACGCCATACGGCACGAACTTGTACATGCGTCCGGAAAAATTTAAAGGATGCCCATGCGTCAAATGCCCGCCATGCGCCAAATTCATTCCGAGCACCGTATCGCCCGGCTGCAACGTCGACATGTACACCGTCACGTTTGCTGATGTACCTGAATGCGCCTGCACGTTGGCGTGCTCGGCCCCAAACAATTCTTTCGCGCGATCAATGGCCAGCTGCTCCACTTTGTCCGCGTATTCACACCCGCCGTAATACCGTTTGCCCGGGTACCCCTCGGCGTACTTGTTGGTAAAAATCGATCCCATCGCCTCCAGTACCGCCTCCGACACCAAATTTTCCGACGGAATCAATTCCAGCCCGGTAGCCTGCCGCCGGGCCTCCTCCGTCAAGAGCGCCGCAATCGCCGGATCCACCGCATTCAACGATTGGTTCATCCGTGCATTCGCTTCTGTAGTCATTTTCATTCCTTAAAAATCAGGCGCAGCAGTGCGCTCCCATGAAATCGCGCCGCCATTTTACCCTGTCCACACGCATTCCGCGAAACGCACCGAACGCCAGCCCGGGCGCCCACTGCCCGTGCCTACTGGAGCGTGCCAATTTTTCCCCGCGAAACGGTTGGCCCGCGCTGCGAGGAATCCCGCCCGGATTCCCGTTCCGTCGATCAGCTGGGTTCGGCCTGACTCAGGACAGTCTGCTGCAGGGAGAATTCAATGTATGTTGATGTACTCGGGAGAGCGAAATGGCCGGTGAGAAAATCATGACATTGCGGCTTGACGGAGAGTTACGAAGGAAACTGGATAAATTGGCCACCGCAACGCGGCGGTCGCGTTCGTTTCTTGCGGCAGAAGCGATCCGCGACTACGTCGCGCTCAATACTTGGCAGATAGACGAAATTCGTAAGGGACTCGCGGAAGCAGACAAAGGGGAATTTGCAAGCGATGCCATAAGTGGCTGCCCGCGGCGTTAGCAGTGGAGTTGCTGAAAAAAATCCGGCCTTAGGGAGAGCTGGACGTGTTGAAGGAATTAGGGAATTGATTGTAGCGGGGACGACATACATTGTTCCGTGCCGGGTTCGCGGAGAAGTTGTAGAAGTTTTGCGGGTATTCCATGCGGCGCGGAAATGGCCGGAAAAGTCATAGGATTTAGAGAAATGACCGGCCGCACCTGAGCGCCCGCGCCGCCGATCGCTGAAGCAGAGAAGAGCGTCGGTTTGTCCCGCCATACCAAGCCAATTGAGTTAGACTCGCTGCGTCTTTTCCGGGTGCGACAGATTTTTCGCAAATCGCAGGGCGACCCGGAACTTGCAGCGGAGAACTACATTGCTAAAAAAAATCTCAATTTGTTTTGTTCTGCTGCTGACACTGCAGATGGGTGGACCGGTTTCGGCGCAACAGAAGAAAATAAAAATCATCGCCGACCAGGACAGCGGCGGTCCGCAAGGCACCAATTTTCTCTCGCTGCTTATGCTCCTGCGTGCCAAGCAAGTCGATCTTTTGGGCATCACCACGATCAGCGGAGACCAGTGGATGGAGCCCGCTACCGTCTTCGCGCTCTGGGCCACCGAACAAGCCGGGCGAACCGACGTTCCCGTCATCAAGGGAGCGCAGGTCCCGCTGCTTCACACCCGGCGCGATCAGGAACTGCAGGAAGCGCTCTACGGCTCCTACGTTGGCTGGCATGGCTCGCTCAATCCCGATGCGCCTCCGCCGGGCGAGGTTTGGCCTCCACCGGGCGGCTTCCCGAAGGTCAAAGCGCGTCCCGGCCGCGCCGCCGACTTCATCATCGACACGATTCACGCGAATCCTGGGGAAATAGTCTTGTATTGCGCAGGACCGCTCACCAACATTGCGCTCGCCGTGCGCATGGACCCGGGCATTGTGGCGCTGACCAAATCGATTTACATCATGGGCGGCAGCGGTGGCGGCGGTCCGGAACTGAACTGGTGGTGGGACGCGGAAGCCGCTGCGATCGTGATGCGCGAACCCTGGAAGGAGATTGTGGTCTCGCCCTTTGAAGCCGGTGCGCAGGTTTGGTCCAGTGAAAGACTAATGAAGCAAGTTGTGGAAGCCGGCGGACCGCTGGCCAAACACATCCAGCAAAATTATCTTGCTGCCAAACCACTCGCCGGAACCACCCTGTGGTCCATGATGTGGGACGAGCTTCTGGTGGCCTCGCTGCTCGATCCCACCGTAATCAAAAAATCGGAAGTCATGTACCTCGATGTGGACATTCAACACGGACCCAAGTACGGCCACACGATCGTCTGGAAAAAGCCCGGTGGTATGCCCACGTTCTTTTTGCCGTACAGCGGCCCGCGAGCGCCCGATCGCGAGAAATGGCAGGGGCATCTGGCTGCGCCGGAGTCCTTGCATCCAGCCACAGTCCAGATGGAAGTGGACGTGGCCAAATTTGAAAAAATCTTTGTGGACGTGCTGAGTCATTGAACGGGAACCGGCCAGAACGCCAGCCGTACCTTTTCGCGAAAGCTGCGACGTCTCACCAATGCAGCAAGTAATCCCTTGAAATACAGGGAATGCTGGATGCGTGGACGAATTGGTGGGTTGTTACAATTTTCTCGGAGAGTGGAAAATGAAAAAAATTGTTGGAGTCATCACTGGGTTGTTGCTCGCTTCGGTTCCAGCCCTGGCGCAGGACAGAAGCCATCCTGCTCCGCAATCCCATCCCGCTCCTGCGGCCCATCCCGCACCGCGTCCCCCGTCCCACGGGCCATCGCGCTACAAGGAACCAAAAAAGGCGCCCGCTGCAAGACCGGAAGAGCATAACGATCGGCATTTCGACAATCAGCCGGGCCATCCGAATGCACCGCACGTTGATCGCGGAAAGGTCTGGGTGGGTCACAACTCCGGACACAGCGATGCGCACTATCACGTCGACCACCCCTGGGAGCATGGGCATTTCACCGGCGGCTTTGGGCGGAAACACGTTTGGCGCATACATGGCGGAAACCGTGAGCGCTTCGGATTCGGCAGTTTCTTTTTCAGCGTCGCTCCCTATGATTATGATTACGTCGGAGACTGGAATTGGGA
>Ga0193726_1001702_pt1 | contig 16394 bp, 15 predicted proteins | sample H2c1metaG_FD_144928 | JGI IMG/M metagenome (GOLD analysis project Ga0193726, IMG submission 144928) | Soil microbial communities from a riparian zone of the East river system, Colorado, United States - H2c1 | ecosystem: Environmental > Terrestrial > Soil > Riparian zone | place: USA: East River... | reverse complement strand
CAACTCGCCGACCAAAATCACGTCAGGGTCTTCGCGCATCGCGGCGCGCACGCCCTCGGCGAAGGAGGGCAGGTGCGTACCCAATTCACGCTGGATGACCTGGCTGACCTTGCTGCGGTGGACGAATTCTATCGGGTCCTCGAGGCTGATGATGTTGAGCGACCGGGTCGAGTTCAGGTGATCGATCATCGCGGCTAACGTGGTGGTCTTCCCGGTACCCGTGGAGCCGGTCACCAGAATCATGCCTTGGTGGTAATCGCACAGCTGCTTCGCGACCGGCGGCAGTCCGAGCTGGTCCATGGTGGGCATGGTGGTGGGAATCGATCGAAATGCCGCACCAATGCCGGTCTCTTTGCGAAACACATTGACGCGAAAGCGGCCGCCTTCGGTGGACACGTACGAGAAGTCCAGATCGTTGCCCTCGCGCAGCACCTTGAGCTGCGATTGGGTCAGCACTTCTGTGATATAGGCTTCCAGCTCCGCGTCGCCCAAGTTGCGGAATTTGATCGGCATCAAGTCCCCGTGCATGCGCAGCATGGGCGGTATGCCGACCGCGAGATGCAGATCCGAGCAGCCCTGGGCCACACCTAACTTGAGGAACGCGTCGATTCTTGCCATAACGTGTAAGGCTACCCGTAAGCAATTGGTTTTTCGAGTCTTTTGCGCTTCATTCGCCCGTAAACGTGAGGTACGTCAAGAAGCCGCGGCGCTCGCGGCCGCTGATTTACGGGTGCTAGAGGAATTTCTCGAGGGACAGGCGTAGCTCATCCATGCTTTGCGCCCGTTTTGCCTTGTCCAGCGACATGCACTTCATGACCAGGTTGTTCAATTCCAAAGGCAAAGCCTTGTTGATTTCAATCGGCTGGCGCGCCTTGCCTTGGACATGCTGGTACATGACGGACATGTGATCGCCGCGGGAGTAGGGCGGGACGCCGGCAAACATCTCGTACATGATGACGCCCAAACTGTAGATGTCCGCCCGCTCGTCGACTTTCTTGCCCAAAATCTGTTCCGGCGCCATGTATTTCGGCGAGCCGATGACATAGCCGGTTTTGGTCAATTGCGTATCGCCCTGGCTCTGCGCCGCGGCCACGCCGAAGTCGACGATCTTGAGCAGCAGGTCGTTGTCGATCAACACGTTTGCCGGCTTCAAGTCGCGGTGCACGATGCCGGCTTGGTGGGCAACCGCCATGCCGGTCGCGATGTCGATGCCGAACTTGACGGCGCGTTTGAGATCCACAGGCTTCTCGTTGATGATTTCCCCGCCCAAGGTGTGAGACGGGAAATACTCCATGGAGATCGCGTAGTTGCCTTGGATATACAAGAAATCGTAGATGCGGATGACGTTTTTGTGCGTGATCTTGCGGCTGTAGCGCAACTCATGCACGAAGCGCTTCATCATCTCCTCGTCGGAGGAGACATTTGGATTCAAGAACTTGAGAATCAAGCGCTCTTCGACGACGGTATCCTCCATGAGCAAGACGGTACCGAATGCGCCCTTGCCGATCTTTTCGATGTACTTGTAGCGCCCCTCGATGATGTCTCCGGGCTTCAAGGTCGCAATGTCCAGCCTGGAGGCGGCGGCGGCTTCCTCGTTCTGCTTGACGACCTTCGACAATGCCGCATTGTCGATGAGCAGTGTCTTGGCCGGTTCCTGCATCTTCTCTGCGCGTTGATTCGCCGCGATTTGCTGCGTCGAAAAGCGATTGTCCAGCTCTTGGATGGCGCGCGCGACCGCCTGGCTCAAGGTTCCATCGGCGCTGGTCGATACGGCCTGTAAGCGCACGCGAATGGTGTCGGCGCGCCGCTCATCCGCAAGCTTGGCCAGGGCCGAGATCGCCTCGACTTTGATTTCGTTTTCCGGGCGCGACAGCATGGGCAGCAGCGCCTCGAGGCTTTTCTGATCGCCGATCTTGCCGATGGCGCGGATCACCGTGGGAAGGGATTTCGCCTCGCCCTGCAACATGTCGATGAAGCGCGGCAGGGCCTTGGTGCTGCCGATTTCCGCCAGCGCATCGACGGCGCGCTCGCTCACCCACCAGTCCTTGTCGCGAGTGGCTTCAATGAGCTGCGCCACCGCGCGCTCATCCTTGGTCTGGTTGAGGATCTCGATCGCGGCGCGGCGTATGTCTTGATTCTCATCTTTGATGAGCGTCAGTACGGCGTCGACCACGCGCGGGCCGCCGATCTTGCCCAGTGCATCGGCCGCGCGGGTTCTCACCCACCAGTCGCTGTCGGCGATGACTTCCAACAAATACTTCACGGACTTCGACGTGCCGACGACGTTCAATACCTCGACCGCCGCGCGGCGCGCGTATTCGTTCTCATCCTTGAGCACGTCCACCAGGTACTTGACGGTTTCAGGGTGGTTGGCCTTCACCACCACGTCGACCGCCTTGTTCTGAACCTCGATTTCAGGATCGCGCAGCATCCCGACGATCAGCGGCATATCGAAGGGGCCATCCATCTTGGCGAGCGCCGACAGTGCCGCGGAGCGAATGAACTTGCTGTTGTCCTTGAGCTGCTTCTGCACCGCCTGCTGTACTTTGGGCAGATTGAAGCGCGCCAGGACATTGATGATGTGCAGGCGCGCCACCGGATCTTTGCCTTCGGTCCTGGCGATCAAATCATCGACCGAGGACTCGTCGGCGACTTCGGCGATGATCTTGAACAACCCGTTCCGCTCGCTGGGCTCTTGGGTATAAGCGGCGTTCAAGAGTTCGCGCACCGTATAGCGCGCCTTCTGGGCGGTGATCACGTCGAGCAGAGCCTGTTTGGGCATGCCCGGTTTGCTCAAGGCATCCAGCAACGCATGTGCGGGATAATTTTTGCTCGATGACAACGCCCACGCGATACCCGACATGGCCCGGCCATTGGCCTCGGCCATGGTCTTCAACAGGATCGGCAGGGTTTTGGAATCAATGAGGCGGGCAAGCACTTCGATATACGCGGTGGTTTCGCGTTTTTCCGAGGTTGCCAGCGCGTCGACAATCGAATTGATGGCATCCGGACCCAGCGCAATCAATTTCTCCAATGCCTTTTGCGCCAGCGGGCTGCCTGGGCTGGACTTGACTTCGGCGATGAGCCGATCGGCACGGTAATTGGCGAATAAACTCATTCGGCGCCTAAGTTGAACATTCCCTGAGTCTTACCCATTGTTACCTTAATTCAGGCGCCTTCCCTGGTCTTGATTCTCAATATCGAATTATGCCATACGTCACGGTATTAGCCGCCTGCGGTACAATGGTGGTTCCTTATGAATCAAACTCCTGCCGCGGAAAGCGCCATCCGCGAGAAACTCAGCGCCTATACGGATCCCTACCTTGGCCAGACCTTGGGCGAAGCGAGGGCCGTGAGGTCAGTCACATTCCAGGCAGGCCTGATAGCCGCGGAACTCGTGTTGGGCTTCCCCTGCGCCGACTACGGGCCCGAACTGCAGGCAGCCCTCGAGAAGCACTTTGGGCCCTTGCTGGGCGACGCTCGTTTGGAGCTGAAACTGCAAGCTCAGATCACGGCACACGCGGTCCAGCGGACGCTTAAGCCGTTGGCAAACGTCAAGAATGTGGTGGCGGTCGCATCGGGCAAGGGCGGCGTTGGAAAATCCACGACTGCCGCGAATTTAGCCCTCGCTTGGGCCGCTCAGGGCGCCAAGGTGGGCCTGTTGGATGCCGATATCTATGGCCCCAGCCAACCGCTCATGATGGGGTTGAGCGGCGCCAAGCCGGTGAGCCCGGACGGCAAGCACATGACGCCGCTGCGGGCGCATGGCGTCGAAGTGATGTCGATCGGCTTCATGATCGACCAAGAACAACCCATGGCGTGGCGCGGGCCGATGGTGACTCAGGCGCTCACCCAACTGCTCGGCGACACCACGTGGGGTGATCTGGACTATCTGGTCGTCGACATGCCGCCGGGAACCGGCGACATTCAACTCACGCTGGCGCAGCGGGTTCCGGTGAGCGGCGCGGTGATCGTGACCACGCCGCAGGACATCGCCCTCCTTGATGCCCGCAAGGGCCTCAAGATGTTCGAGAAGGTCGAGGTCCGCGTACTCGGCGTGGTGGAGAACATGAGCATGCACGTGTGCGCCCAGTGCGGCCATGTGGAGCATGTATTCGGCAGCGGCGGCGGCGCGCGCATGGCGGCCCAATACGGCGTGCAGTTGCTGGGCGAATTGCCGCTGGACATCCGCATTCGCGAGGATGCCGACGGCGGCGCACCGACCGTGGTGGCGGAACCCGACAGTGAACGGGCGCGCGCCTATTTCCTGATGGCGCGGCGCACCGCGGCGCGATTGGCTACCTTGAACAAAGACTATAGTCGGGCATTCCCAAAAATAACCGTCGAAGCAACCTAATGAGCATAAAGAGCGATCGTTGGATCAGACGGATGGCCGCGGAACACGGCATGATCGAACCCTTTTCGGCACAGCAAGTGCGCGTCTCCGACGGTCACAAGATCGTCTCCTATGGCACCTCGAGCTACGGCTATGACGTGCGCTGTGCTGAAGACTTCAAGATATTCACCAACATCAATTCGACCATCGTCGATCCGAAGAAATTCGACGAAAAGTCGTTCGTGGATTTCAAGGGGCCGGTGTGCATCATTCCGCCGAATTCCTTCGCGCTTGCGAGCACGGTGGAATACTTTCGGATTCCGCGCAGCGTGTTGACCGTATGTTTGGGCAAGTGCGTCACAGGCGACACACGAGTCGTTGACGCCGATACCGGCGCGTACGTGCCGATTACGCAAATGCGCTGGGGTAAATCGACGCTCGCGCTCGATTCCTGGCGCCTCAAAGCCGCGAAAGTGTCTGCGTTCGTGCCGCAAGGCAAAAAGGAAGTCTTCGAACTGCGCACGCGAGCCGGTATGCGCATTCGCGCCACCGCGAATCATCCCTTTCTCAAGCTAAAGGGATGGGTGCCGCTCAGCGATTTGCGTCCGGGCGATCGGATCGCGGCCGCTCGCGGCATTCCGGTCTTTGGAAAGACGCCCATTCCCGATTGGGAGGCGAGTTTGCTGGGATTGATGATTTCGGAAGGGCAGTGTGATACGCCGGGGAACAGCCCGATCTACACCACCGCCGATCCGGCAATGCTTCATTTATTGAAAGAATGTATGGCGGATTCCGGCATGGGAGCCGTCACATTCAATGGCCGCTACGGCTACCGCCTCGTCAATCGACAAGGCCGGGGAGGCATACCGGAGCGCAATCGGGCACATGCCTGGCTAAAAAAATACCAATTGAATATTGGAGCCGGCGAGAAGTTTGTTCCGCAGTGTGTATTCACTGCGCCCGAAAGCTCTGTTCGATTGTTTCTTCAGTCGCTATTTAGCGGCGACGGCAGCGTGTACAGCTCTAAAGCAGGAGTGTTTGTCGAGTACTACTCGAAGTCCCGAAGGCTGATTGAGGATGTGCGCCATTTGCTGCTTCGATTCGGCGTGTTCTCGCTGATTCGCGAGAAAATCACAGCCATCGGAACACGTGCTTGCAAGATCCAAATTACGGACAAGGATCAGGTCCGGCGCTTCGCTGAAAAGATCGGCTTCACTCCGGGTTCCGTGAAGCAACAGAGGCTCGACGTCGAAGTGCTGCCGATGATTCGGGCGCAGCCCAGGCGCAAAAGCAATTTTGACAGCCTGCCTGCGGAGGCGTGGCCGATGATTGCCATGGCGGCTCGCGTGGGCGGCGTGCCGTTGAGTTCGCTCAATATTCATGTGTGTTCAGGCCAATCGGCGTCGTACTATGTGGCTGGTAAGGTAGCGTTGGCAACAGGTGATTTGTATATCAGTCCTCTCCTCGACGGGCCGATGTGGGATGTCGTCGAGAGCATTGAGCCTGCGGGTGAAGAGGAAGTGTTCGATATCTCTGTGCCGACGCTGCACAACTTCGTGGCCAATGATCTCATTGTGCATAACTCCACTTACGCACGCTGCTTTGCAGCGGACACGCGAGTCGCATTGGTTGACGGAACGTCGCCGACGCTTGAGGAAATGGCCAGGCGGCACGACTCGGGCGAACTGTTCTGGGGGTATAGCATTGGCGAGAGCGGCCGCCTGATCGTCAGCCTCTTGGATGCGCCTCGATTTATCGGTCGAGATTCACTGCTCGAGGTCGAACTGGATAACGGCGAACGGATCCGTGCGACGCCCGATCATTTGTTCATGAAGCGAGACGGGCGGATGGCAGCGGCGCACACGCTTCGCCCCAATGATGCACTCATGCCGCTATATCGCGACTTGTTTCGCGGTTATGAGGAGGTTTACCAACCAATCGATGGATATCCTTACGCCACTCACGCCTTGGCCGATGAATGGAATCTCAGGCACAAAATCTATGACGTTCCCGGGGCGCATCGCCACCACTGTGAGTTTGATCGACGGAACAACCGGCAGTTCAGCCGCACGCCTGCCTATCGCAATCACAAAATCGTGGCGGTGCGCGAGATTGCCGGCGATCACGATGTCTATTGTCTAACGGTTCCAGAAGCAGGTAATTTTGCGTTAGAAGCGGGCGTGTTCGTGAAAAATTGCGGAATCATAGTCAACGTAACGCCTTTAGAACCCGAGTGGGAAGGTCACGTGACCCTGGAATTCTCCAATACCACGCCGCTTCCCGCGAAGATCTACGCCAACGAGGGCGTGGCGCAGATGCTGTTCTTCGAATCCGATGAAGTCTGTGAAACCTCGTACAAGGATCGCGGCGGCAAGTATCAAGGCCAGCGCGGCGTCACCCTGCCGAAGACTTAAGGGCGGGGCGGCGCTTTGATCGGAACCAGGTGATCGACGCTTTTGATGTGCATGGCGATCTCGACTTTGCCGTCGCGGCTGCGCTCCGCTTGCACCGGCACGAATCCTAAGGACGGGGCAAACCACATCCGCAGAATGCGATTGTTGCCGGTGCGCTGGCTGGTGACGATCACCGTGTCGATTTCTCCAATTTCCGTCCTGATCTTCGCGCTGCCTTCCTGCGTGTAGTTGAATTCTTTCAGTTGGTCCTTGTCGATGATTTGAAAGGTCTTGGGTAAATTGCCGCGCTTCAGGTCGAGCATCACCTCGACTTGAATGGACATGACATCCTGCGTCCCTTCCTTGAGTTGCAGGTCGACTGGTTTCGTTTCAGACAGCCCGGTCGCACGCATGCCTTGCCAGTCGAAATTGAGCTCCACCGTCGATGACCCTTCTTTGCCGTGGTATTTGTCCGGGCGCACATGATCGTCTACCACGCTCAACCAACTCTGTTGCACCAGATCGTCGTGGTAGGCAACGCGAAAAATCCCGCGCGCCGTGATGGTCCAGGTGTACAGATACTGGCCGGGCTCGACGCCTTGCTTCAGTTCTATGTCGCTGGTGCCGACACTGATACCCTTCCAGTCGGCTCGATAGTGCGCGATGAAGGGTTCAATGCCCGCCTCATCGGCCGCCGACGCGGCACCGGCGGACAGGGTGGCGGATGCGGCGATTGCCAAGAGCGCGGCGGTCGGTGGCCTCATGATGATTTCTCCGGCTCGATGTCGGCAAGTTGCACCGGCTCGCTCAATATCCGGCCATCCAATAACGCTTGGCCGGCCTGATAGCGCAATCGGCCTGCGCAGAACCAATTGACCGCCAGCGGAAAGATAACATGCTCCAGAGCCAGCACACGCAGGCTCAAAGTAGCTTCCGTGTCGCCCGCTTCGACAGGAGCGCGGGCCTGAATCACGCGTGGGCCGCCGTCGAGTTGCTCCGTGACGAAATGTACAGTGACACCATGCTCGACCTCGCGTGCTTCGATAGCGCGCCGATGCGTATGCAGTCCCGGATACTTGGGCAGCAATGAGGGATGAATGTTCAACATCTTTCCCGCATATCGCTGCACGAATGGCGCGGATAAAATGCGCATGAATCCGGCGAGCGCGATCAGCGACGGAGAGCATTCGTCGATCGCCTCAGCCAGCACCCTGTCGTACTCGGTCCGCTCTGCGGCCCTGGCCGGCGTCACGGCGCGCGCTGCAATACCGAAGCCCCGGGCCACCTCGAGCCCCCCGGCGTCGGCCCGATCGGCAATTACCGAGCACACCGAATAGGCGGCTGCTGCCGATTGGCTGTGCTCGATGAGCGCGCGCATATTGCTGCCGCGCCCCGAAATGAGGATGACGATCGGCGGCCGCGGCGGCGTCGTGCTCAAGCGATAACGACGCCTCGGGTACCGGCACGGATTTCACCGATTAGCAGGGCTTCCTGGCCGGCTTCGCCCAGCACGCCGATGGCCCGCTGCGCATCATTGGCAGCGACGTGCACGGTCATGCCGATTCCGCAGTTGAACACGCGATACATCTCTGCGTCGGTGATCTTGCCCTGCTGCTGCAGCCAATCGAATACCGGTTCGCGGCGCCAGGAACGGCGCTCGAGAACGCATTCCATTCCGTCGGGCAAAACGCGCGGAATGTTGTCAAGCAGGCCGCCGCCGGTGATGTGCGACAGGCCATGCAATGGAACCTCACCCATCAGCTTAAGCAGGGGCTTGACGTAAATCCGGGTCGGCGCCATGAGCCGATCGATCAGGCTGGTGCCTTGGAGATCGGCCTGAATGTCGGCATCGGACAGCTGCAGAATTTTGCGAATCAAGGAGAAGCCGTTGGAGTGGGGCCCGGAGGAGGGCAGCCCCAACACCACGTCGCCGGCGCGCGTTTTCGAGCCGTCGATGATGGCCTCCTTCTCGACCACGCCGACACAGAAGCCCGCCAAATCGTAGTCGGCGCCGTGATACATGCCGGGCATCTCGGCGGTTTCTCCGCCAACCAAGGCGCATCCGGCCTGGACACACCCCTCGACGATGCCGGCAATGACGCGCTCGGCGACATCGACGTCGAGTTTGCCGCTGGCAAAGTAATCCAAAAAGAACAGCGGCTCGGCGCCCTGGACAATCACGTCATTGGCGCACATGGCCACCAAGTCGATGCCCACGCCGTCGTGGCGGTGCGTGTCGATCGCCAGGCGCAGTTTGGTGCCGACCCCGTCGGTTCCCGACACCAATACCGGCTTGCGATACCGGTGCAAGGGCACTTCGACCAGAGCGCCAAAGCCGCCAATGCCGCCCAGCACTTCCGGGCGCATCGAACGCTTCACCCGCGGTTTGATTCGCTCGACAAGTTCGTCGCCGGCGTCGATATCGACCCCGGCGTCGCGATAGGTTACCGGCGCTCGCTCAATCATCTAACGGATCCTTCATGTAGGACTTGGCCAACGCGGTTGGCCATCGAAGCTGTGGTATTTTACAACACCATGGCACAGTACTTACGGCGCTTTTCGGAACGATATTTGCGGGCCACCGCCATTTTGTGGGTGTGCATTGCCGGACTTTGCTTCGGCGGAGCGGCTTTTTCGCTCTCGCGCTCTGAGATGTATCAGGCCACGGCGCCCGTTTCCGACCGATCCGAAGCCGCCCAGAGCGCGGCTTTCCAGAACGCGATGAAAACGGTATTGATTCGCGTCACCGGCCGGCGCTCGGCGGACGAGGATCCGGCCTTGAGTCCACTGATCGGCAACGCACGGCGCTACGTGCAGCAGTACCGCGCCGCTCCGGACAGCCAGTTGTGGGTGGCTTTTGACGGGCCTGCGATTGAGCGCTGGCTTACGCAAAACGGCCAGCCCCTGTGGGGTCATGAACGTCCAACAACCTTGATGCTGGTGGCGGTGCAAGCGGCAGGGCAAGGCGGCAGCGTCATCGCAACGGAAGACAGCTCCGAGTTGAAGGCCGCAATAGACGCGGCGGCGGTTGCCCGCGGGCTGCCGCTGGTTTGGCCGAGCGGCGCGGAACTGCAGAAGTATCATATCGATTTCGCCACGGTGAACAACGGCTCACCTTCCACCTTCGCGGACATTGGCAGGCGCATGGGCAGCGATGGAATATTGATTGGGCGCGCCAGCGGGAGCACGGCGAGCGCGAATATTCGTTGGACCCATTTGTTTCAGGATCGCAGCAGCGAATACTCCGGTACGTTGGAGGGTGTGAATCGCGCCGCCGATTTGTATGCGGGGCTGTTCGCCGCCAGCGGTGGTCTCGTGCCCGTGGATATCGAGGTCATCGGCGTCAGCGATCTGCGCGACTACGCGAGCGTCGAGAATTATCTGGAATCGATGACTTTTATCTCGCATGTGAGCGTGGAATCCTTGACGGGAGACACCGTCAGATTCCGTTTGGCGACCCGTGGTGGCGGCGACTCGTTGACGCGTGCGCTATCGTTGAATGGGCGTTTGCAGCCGGTTGCCGCCGGCGAGACTGGGATTCAGCGCTTCCAACTGCACCACTAGCCGCGAATTCGGTCCTTGCGTCATATACCGAACCTCATCAGCGTGATCAGAATCCTATTGGTTGTGCCGATTGCCATGGCACTCAAGGATCAACGGCTGGCGCTTGCGATCCTGCTGTTCGGCATTGCCGCGGTGTCGGATGCCGCCGATGGATATCTTGCCAAGCGATTCGGTTGGCAGAGTGAACTTGGGGGGATACTCGATCCCATGGCCGACAAGCTGCTGCTCGCGACGGCGTTTGTCAGTTTAAGCTTTCTCAAACTCGTGCCGCTGTGGCTCATGGCGGTGGCGGTGGCGCGCGATGTGATCATCGTGTTTGGGGCCGCCGCATACCGCATCTTCATCGGCCGCTTGACGGCGCATCCTTCCCTCATCAGTAAGATCAATACGCTGTGCCAAGGCGTCTTCATCGTGGCGGTCTTGAGCCGGGCCAAATTCATGGTGCCACCTGATTGGCTGGTGACCTGGCTCGGCGCGCTGGTATTCGCGACGGTGATCGTGAGCGGCATTGACTACGTCCTGGTCTACGGCAAGCGGGCAGCGGCCGCATGAAGCAACTGGCGCTGGGCGTGCGGCTTCGCGCCGAGGCGCTGTTCGAGAGTTTCGCGCCGGGCCGCAACTCGGAAGTCTTGACGGCGCTGCGCTCGGCGAATGCCGCACCTCTGTGGCTTTGGGGCGCGCACGGCTCCGGCAAAACCCACTTACTGCAGGCGGTCTGCGCGGCCGTGGGCGCGGCCGCAGGCGCGGGCGCGGGCGCGGATGCGGATGCGGGCCAAAGCGCCGCTTATTTTCCGTTGGACCGTGCCTTTGCGTTGCCGCCCGATGCGCTGACGGGTTTCGAGCGCAGTCACGTGCTGTGCATCGATGACGTCGATACCATCGCCGGCGATCAGGCCTGGGAGCAGGCCCTGTTTACGCTCTTCAACGAGGCGACTGAATTGCGCACCCGCCTGATATTCGCAGCCGCCGTGGCGCCGCGCCAAGCGTCCTGGGTGCTGGAAGACTGGCGTTCCAGAGCCGCCTCCTGCGTCGTGTACCAGCTTCGAGAACTCGACGATGAGGGCCGCATCGAGGCGTTGCGGCTGCGCGCGGCGCAGCGCGGATTGCAACTCCCGTATGAAACGTCCGAGTACTTGCTGAAGCGCATGCCGCGCGACCTGCCTTCGCTATTTCAAATCCTCGATGCGCTCGATGAGGCCTCGATGGTCGAACAGCGCCGGCTCACCATTCCCTTCATCCGCGATGAACTCGAGAAGCACGCAAGAACAAAATCATAGCGCAGAACCAGGCGAACACCAGCAGCAGACTCAAGGCCGCCACCCACCGCGCCTGCGGGTTCACCAGGAGTTCGGTAACGGCAAAGGCCACGTAGGGGATGGCAAACAGGGTTGACCAGGCGTAGGTGTAGCGGCTGCCGCGCAGCAAGCCTCGCAGCGGCGCCAGCAACGGCAAAACAGCAATGACACAGATCGGCCAGGGATAACCAACCCATATCCACGCCAGCAAGCTCAAGGTGAGAGCGAGCCACAGCCAAATGGTCAGCGAGCGCGAGGCCGATTCAGCGCTCATGCGCGCCTTGCCAGTTGAGCGGCGAGTGCCGCGACTCGCGTTCCCAATGCGCGCGCCAGGGCACTCTCGTGCTCCGAGAGTTCGCCGTGTTGAGTGAGGGCGGCGACATGACTGGCGCCATAAGGCGTCCCGCCGCTGCGCGTGTCCGTCAAGGCCGCCTCCGTGAACGGCAGGCCAACCAAATACATGCCGTGGTGAAGCAGCGGTACCATCATGGACAGCAACGTCGACTCCTGGCCGCCATGAAGTGTTTGGGTCGATGTGAAAACGCCGGCGGGTTTTCCCGCCAGTGCACCGGATATCCAGAGTGCGCTGGTGCCGTCCAGAAAGAATTTGACCGGCGCCGCCATGTTTCCAAAGCGGGTGGGGCTGCCCAGAATCAAAGCGCAGCATTCGATGAGATCCTCATGCGTGGCGTACGGCGGACCCTCGTCCGGCACCGGCGGGTCGAGCCTCTGCGTGGTGGCGGTGACCGGAGCAACCGTGCGCAATCGTGCCTGCATACCTGGAACCGCTTCGACACCGCGGCAAATTTGTCGCGCCAGAGCGGCGGTGCTCCCTTGGCGCGAATAATACAGAACCAGTACTTCGTTCATCGATGCTCTTCCGTGGAATCACGCAGGATTGCGTGCGCGTGCTGCGCCGGCGCAACGCATTAAGTCATGCCGGCGGCCATTGTATAACGGCAGCTTGTTTGACGGCTTTGGCGGCTATTGCTAGTGTCACTGCATCCTATGTCGCGGTTCATTCTTGTTCTGGTTGGCGTCGCCTGTTTACTAGGCTGCAGAACGGCGCCTCCCGTGCAGGAAATGAGCGACGCTCGGCAGGCGATTGTCGCCGCTGCGGCGGCAGGGGCAACCCGTAGCAGCTCTCCCGAATACGATGCGGCGCAGGCGGCCATTGCCAGAGCCGAGGCGCACCTGCAGGCGCAGGAGTACGGCCGGGCTCGACTGGCGGCGTTGCAAGCCAAGCGCCATGCCGCGGCCGCCCTCGCGAACGCCCCGCACGCGGACGCGCCGGTTGCCGTTCCCAACTAGCGGCGGCCAATGTCGATGGAGGAGATTATCCGGCGCTTTCTGGTGAGCGGAAAAGTGCAAGGCGTCTATTTTCGTCACAGCGCTCGCCTCGAGGCCAAGCGACTCGGGGTGCGCGGCCTGGCTCGAAACCTGCCTGATGGCTCGGTCGAAGTGCTGGCGCAAGGCAGTCAATCCTCGGTGGACGCAATGCGTCAGTGGCTGCATCGCGGGCCTGCGCACGCGCGGGTCGAAGCGGTACGCGAATACGATGCGGCCGAGAGCCACCGATCGGAAATACCTGCAGAATTCGAGGTCTTCTAGAAGCGCCAAGCGCGCTGCCACCGCTGCATGACGAGCGCGGGATACTTGTTTTGGCCCACGCTGCCGTTATAGCGGGCCAGCGCCCGCGACCAATTGCGATTCTCCATACGCAGGTAGTAGCGCAGAATCTCGCAGCCCATGCGTATGTTCGGCGCGGCTTTGACCAGCTGATTCTGCACACCCAGCTGTCGCGGCCAAAACGGCATCACTTGCATGAGGCCCACGGCGCCGGCCGGCGAGACCGCCCAGCGATCAAAACGGCTCTCCACCTCCATCAACGCCAGCACCAAGTCCGGCGGGATTTGCAAGTTGGGATCGCGCTTGGCCTCGCAGTACACGTGATCCAGGATCTCGATCCGCGCTTCGTGTGTGGGCACGAACTGCGCGAGGCGCGGTTCCATGGACTTGTGCCAAACTTCAGATTCGTACTTATCGGTGAAGCAATCCGAACTGCCGATGATTCTTTGCAGCAGCTGCTTCAATTCCGGATCGCGCTGCTGATCGGCCCGCGCAGCCCCGCTCAAAGTCGATGAGAGGATCAGCGCGACCAGCACCGCCAGGGCATACCGCATTGGGCAATCTCAGCCATTTAACTTATGTCGAATATAGCCTACCGGATCGGCGGCCGGGATTTCCGTCGATTCGGTATCGCGCCGGTGACGATACTCGAGATTTCCGGCGGCCAAGGTGCGTTCGCCGATCACGATGCGGTGAGGAATTCCCAACAGCTCCGCATCGGCGAACTTGACGCCCGGGCGCGCGTCGCGATCATCGAGCAAAACATCGATGCCGGCGGCGTTGAAATCCCGGTACAGCGCGTCTGCCGTCTCCTGAACCCGCGCTGACTTTTGATAGTTGATGGGCACCAATATCACTTGGAAGGGCGCAAGCGCCTCCGGCCATATGATCCCGTTGGCGTCGTGATTCTGTTCGATGGCCGCAGCGACCACGCGCGTGACGCCGATGCCATAGCAGCCCATGTACATCGTCAGTGCCTTGCCCTGTTCATCCAGCACACTGGCGTTCATGGCCGCGCTGTAGAGCTGCCCGAGCTGAAATATGTGGCCCACCTCGATGCCGCGGACGATGTTGAGGGTTCCGCGTCCGCTCGGGCTGGGATCGCCGGCTTGAACATTGCGGATGTCGACAGACTGCGGATCGGCCAGGTCGCGGCCCCAATTCACGCCTCGATAGTGCATATCCTTTTCATTCGCACCGCAGACGAAATCGGCCAAATGAGCCGCGGCATGGTCGACATAGACCTTGCCTTTGAACCCTAAGGGTCCGATGAAACCGGGTTCAGCGCCGCTCGCCTCCCGGATACGTTCGGTGCCGGCCATTTTCAACGGTTTCGCAACGCCATCCAATTTCTGCGATTTCACGGCGTTAAGTTCGTGATCGCCGCGAATGACCAGTGCGACGACATCGCCGGCGCTGCCATCCACCAGCAGGGTCTTGACGCATTGCGCGGGAGTCACGCCGAGCAGCGCGCTGACTGCCGCAATGGTACGGGCGTTCGGCGTGGGCACTTTGGTCAGCGGCTGGGCTGGCGCCGCACGGGGCGTGGCGGCGGCCAAGGTGGCTGCGGTTTCCAGATTGGATGCGTAGTCATCACCGTCGGAGAAAACGATGGCGTCCTCGCCGGAATCGGCCAGGACGTGAAATTCCTGCGATGTGTCGCCGCCGATGCTGCCGCCATCGGCCTGCACGGCCCTGAATTTGAGTCCCATTCTGGTGAAGATGCGCGTGTAGGCGTCGTACATGAGCCGATAGCCTTCGGCCAGGCTCGCCGCGTCGGTGTGAAATGAGTACGCGTCTTTCATGATGAACTCGCGCGCGCGCATGACGCCGAACCGCGGGCGAATCTCATCGCGGAATTTGAATTGAATTTGATAAAAATTGACCGGCAGCTGTTTGTAGCTGCGCAGTTCGCGCCGCGCAATGTCCGTGATCACTTCCTCGTGAGTCGGTCCGTATAGGAATTCACGATCGTGGCGATCCTTGAAGCGCAGCAGCTCCGGACCGTACTTGCTCCAGCGCCCCGACTCCACCCACAGCTCGGCAGGCTGGATGGTGGGCATGCACAACTCCAGCGCCCCGGCGCGATTCATTTCTTCGCGCACGATTTGCTCGACCTTTTTCAGGGTCCGAAGTCCCATGGGCAACCAAACATACAGACCCGCCGCCAGGCGCCGAATGAGCCCTGCGCGCAGCATCAGTTGATGGCTTACGACCTCGGCGTCGCCGGGCACCTCTTTGAGGGTCGAAATCGGGTATTGGGATAAGCGCATAGCCGCATATCTTACATGAGCCCCCCTGGTATTATGGTCGCCAATGAGCGACGTCGATGACTCACCTGCACGGCCGCGTGGAGTTTACTGGCTCCCCAACCTACTCACGACCGGCGCACTGTTCTCCGGCTTTTACGCCATTGTGGCGGCCATTGACCTGAGGTTCGAATACGCCGGAATTGCGGTGTTTGTCGCGGGGGTCTTCGACATGTTCGACGGGCGCGTGGCGCGCTGGACCAACACCGCCAGCCCCTTCGGCAAGGAATACGACAGCCTCTCGGACATGGTGTCCTTCGGCGTGGCTCCAGCCATCGTCACGTATCAATGGGGCGTCGCGCGCATCGCCGAGTACGGACCGCTATGGCGCCGGGTCGGCTGGCTGGTGTGTTTTTTCTATGCAGCCGCCGCGGCGTTGCGATTGGCACGGTTCAACGCTCGCGCAGCCACGCAGGACAAGCATTATTTCGAGGGCCTGCCCAGTCCATCCGCGGCCGCCATCGTTGCGGCCTTGGTATGGCTTGCCAGCGATCAAATCAATATCGGCTTGCCGGGTTTGATCTTGGCGTTCCTGGTGACGGCAACCGCCGGCGCGCTCATGATCAGCCGCTTCGCCTTTAACAGCTTCAAGTACGTCAACCCGGGCGGGCGAGTGCGATTCACGTACATCGTGTTCGTGCCGTTGGCCTTCGTGCTCATTTTCCTGCATCCGGCCATTACATTGCTGATCATTTTCGGCCTGTACGCCCTCTCTGCCCCGTCTGTCTGGGTCTACCGCAAACTGCGGCGGCGAAACCGCCCCGTTGCACCGTCGCATGAATAGCGAGCTGCGCCAGGAATACCTTGCCGCCCTGGGACTGAAGTCCTGGACGCTGCGCGCCACGCCGGCGCCCGGATCATCGCCCGC
>Ga0193726_1001701_pt1 | contig 16399 bp, 18 predicted proteins | sample H2c1metaG_FD_144928 | JGI IMG/M metagenome (GOLD analysis project Ga0193726, IMG submission 144928) | Soil microbial communities from a riparian zone of the East river system, Colorado, United States - H2c1 | ecosystem: Environmental > Terrestrial > Soil > Riparian zone | place: USA: East River... | reverse complement strand
AAGTCGTGTGGTCCTGACGCCTCGACGCTGGCGTCAAGTCTAGCGGAGGCTCGTTCGGCTCAACCGGGCTGGACAAAACCTTCAATCCGCAAGGCGACGGTGGCAAAAGAGCCCGATCGCCGGGGAGAGCACGAAGGAAACCGTTAAAACCATTGCGTGCGGGGACGCCGGGTGATTCCGGGTACTCGTTGTTACTCGTGTGCGTTCTACCACTACCAAGTGCACACGAGGCCGCGGGTGCCACGGGCATCCGGCGTTCCCCACGCCCTCTTTGGGCGGAAGATCCGTCAACGCCTCGGGCGCATCGCGCGGCGAGGGCGTGAAGGCGTGCTTGATGAATATGAGCGTACCACACTCTCAGCCGTCATCGCCCGCGAAAGCGGGCGATCCAGTATTCCGAGGCGTCAGCGATGGAACCGAAGAGCTGCGGCGTACTGGATACTCCGCTGGAGCCCGTCGTCGGGCTCGCCGAAGGCGAGACCCGGTGGCGGAGTATGACGATCTTTGCGAGGCAGCACATCGCGCCATCTCGCACCCGCGCATTGCTGAACGCAAACGACGACACGCGCCAGGTGTTCTCGCGAGGGATCAAGCTGCGGATGACCGGCGACCCGGCGCGCTTACAGGAAGTCAGGTGGTCCTGAAGCGGAGCACGCCGTCGGATTCCTCGGCGGTCAAACGCCCTTCGACCAGCATGTAATTGACATGGGCGATCAACTCGCCGGCGGCAAAGCCCATCTGATGCACATCGAGCACGTGCTTGTGGAACACGACCGGCACCAGTTCCTTGGATGTTTTCGGGATTTCCCGGCAGGCGTCGGCGATCAGTCCGCAACGTTCCTCGTGATGATCGGCCAATTGCTTGATGCGTGTCTTCAAGCCGTAAAACGGCACGCCGTGGCCGGGCAGCACCAGCAGGTCATAGGGCAGGGTGGTGGTGAGGCTCGCCAGCGACGCCAGGTATTCGCCGAGCGAATTCTGATCGGGTTCGACCGCCCAGACGCTGACATTGGGCGAGATCTTGCTCAGCACCTGATCGGCCGACAGGAACAGCTTGTCGGCGGCGCAATACAGCATCACCTGATCGAGCGCATGGCCGCCGCCGGTGATGACCTTGAAGCGACGCGTGCCGATGGAGATCTCGTCGCCATGCGAGATGCGGCGATAGGACGGCGGCAGGATCGAAACCCGCTTCAGATAATCCTGGCCGCGGCCGAGCAGCTTGTCGGTGAGGTTCTCGTCCATGCCGTGAAGCCGGAAGAACAGGCGTTGCGCCATCTTGCGCTCTTCGGTGCCGCGGTTCTGATGATAGACCGACTGCAGATATTCCACCTGCGACATGTAGAGCGGACAGTTGAAGCGCTCGACCACCCATCCGGCCAGGCCGACATGATCGGGATGCGAATGAGTCACGATCAGCCGCGTGATCCTGACATGGGCCAGCGGCCCCTCGAACAGCGCGGTCCAGGCCGCGATCGACTCTTCGTTGCCGAATCCGGAATCCACCATCGCCCAGCCGTCGCCATCGGCGAGCAGATAGATGTTCACGTGGTTGAGACGGAACGGCAGCTTGAGCCGGACCCACAATACGCCGGGCATCACCTCGACGGCCTGATCCGGGCCGGGATGATTTTCCCAGGGGTAGCGCAGGGCCTCGACCGAGGACTGAATCGTGTCTGTTTTTGAATGCATCGTTCGGTATCGCAAAATTGTTGCTATCGGCTTAGCCGCACAATCGGCGCGGCGCCAGCCGAAAACAATTGCGATTTCCAAGAAAACCAAGGGGAGGCGGGCGGTATCGCCCGTAAGCCTCCTCGATTCATGCATAACCGTCATTCCCAGATGCGCCAATTGGCGCATCTGAGGGCGATGCCAACGGGTCCGCGCAAAGCGCGGCCCGATGACAGGCTCCGCATCGAACCCGGAATCTCGAGATTCCCCGATGTGCAATGCACATCTGAGGTCTGGTCCTTCGGACCATCCCGGAATGACGGTGTCTGATTTGCCTTGCGGCTTAAATCTACGCAGCCCGAATATTGGAGAGGAACGCGTCGATTTCCGAACGCAGCACGTCGGCTTCGCGGCGCAGCTCGCCGGACGCGCTCAGTACCTCGCCGGCAGCCGATCCGGCTTGCGCCGAGGCGGTAGAGACGCCGACGATGTTGCTGGAAACCTCGGAAGTGCCGCCCGCGGCGTGCTGGATGTTGCGGGCGATCTCGCGCGTCGCGGCGCCCTGCTCTTCGACGGCGGCGGCGATCGCCGTGGTCACCTCGTTGATCTCGCCGATGGTCTGGCCGATGTTCCGGATCGCGCTGACCGCGGATGTCGTCACTTGCTGCATGCTGGCGATCTGCGCGCGAATTTCGTCGGTGGCCTTTGCGGTCTGGTTGGCGAGGCTCTTCACCTCGGAGGCGACCACCGCAAAGCCCCGGCCGGCATCGCCGGCGCGCGCGGCTTCAATGGTGGCGTTGAGCGCGAGCAGGTTGGTCTGCGACGCGATCACCTGGATCAGGTCGACCACGACGCTGATGCGGCTGGCGTTCTCGGCGAGACCTTGCATGGTCGCATCGGTCTGGCCGGCTTCATTGACAGCCTTGCGGGCAATTTCCGACGACGTGACGACCTGACGGCCGATTTCCGAAATCGACGTCGACAGTTCTTCGGTGCCCGAGGATACCGTCTGCACGTTGACCGAGGTTTCCTCGGCGGCGGACGCCACCGCGCTCACCAGCGCGCTGGATTGATCGGCGGTCGCCGACATCCGTTGCGCCGTGGTCTGCATCGAATTGGCGGATTTCTGCAGGCCATCCAGCGCGCTGCGGACGGTTGCTTCAAATTCGACAATCCGGGCCTCCATGCGGGTGGCGCGTTCGGCCTTGGCCATGCGATCCTTGTCCTGATCGGCACTCAATGCGCGCGCCGTGATCATGCTCTCGCGGAAAACCTCCAGCGAATCCGCCATTGCCGCGACCTCGTCGCGCTGGTTGCTTCGAAAGATTTCCGATTCAAGATCGCCGCTGGACAAAAGCTGCATCGAGCGCTGCAGATTGCCGATCCGCCGCAGGATGTTGCGGCCGACATAGAGCCAGACGAACAGCACGGAGCCGATGAAGGTAAGGCCGCCGAGCGCCAGCATGACCACGGTCGCAAGCGAAATCTCGCGGCGTGCCTGCGAGGTCGAGGCATCGGTCTCGGTCTGTACGCCATCCACCAGTTGCTTCACGCTGATGCCGAGACCGACATTGAGCTTGCGGGTCTCTTCCAGAATAAGCTGGCCGTAATCGTCCGCGTCGAGTTCCTTCTGGCGAATCTTGAAGATGCCGGTCTTGCCGTCGCCAAGCGCCAGCAATTTCGTTGCGGCTGCACGAAGCGCGTTCATTGCGGTGGTTTTGGGCAACGAATCGATATTCGACTTGACGCGCGTCTGGGCGTACCGGGATTCCTTTTCGATGATTTCCAGCGTGTCGCTGCCGGTGGCCGACAATGCGGCCATCATGTTGAAGGCCATCAGATTGCCGCCGGAGCCGATCTCGCCGAGCTGGTCGACGGTTCGCTGGGCCTTGGTGGCATCGTCCTGGGAGAAATTGGGGGCGGCGAAGATGCTGTTGAGTTCCGTATGGGCATCGATCAATGCCGGACCGGCGGCGGCAACGAAGCCCGCCTGGGCCTTGCGCAGCGCATGGTACAGCGTCTCGTGCTGGGCGGCGGCCTCCAACCGTTCGCGCGCCGCAGCACCCAGGCTCTTGATGGCGTCGTCGATGTTCTTGACGGTTTCGCCGAGTGCGGCGACGACGGTCTTGTCGGCTCCGAGCTCGATGATGCGGCCGAGTCTTTCGACCGCGACCTGCTGGGTTTCCTTCATTTTCCTGGCGCGTTCGTTCAGCGCCTCTTCGGTGCGGGAAGCCAGCAGCCCCGGTCCCTGACCGGCAAGACTGGTGCTCTGGGCCGCAAGTTGCAGGCTGGCCGCAAGACGGGGAATGTCCCGACCGCTGAGATCGGTCATCGACACGCCGAGATGTCCCAATACCAGGCCGGCGCCGGCGCTGATGACGATGGCCATGCCTGCGATCACGGCGAAGGCGGCGAAGAGACTGCCCCTGACGCCCCATTGCGGACGCCGGAAGCCAGGGCCCGGCAATTTGCCAACAGTGATTCGTAACGCCATGCTTTCTGCCTCGCGCTCTTTCATCCCCAGGATGAAGTCGACGGCAGTATCGCGTTACCAGGTTAACAAAATCGGGAACTTTTGGCGCCAATGCGCAAAATTTGCGCTTCGGTCGCAAAAAGGCCGGCACAAGGCCGGCCTTTTCCGAGAGTCCGTTCAGGTCAGAAGCGGATCAATACCGCGCAACCACCGGGCCACCCCAGTTGAAGCGATAGTTGATGCCAGCCTTAACCGTATGCTCGTCGTCGCGGAAGCTGGTTCCAACGAGGATGGGCGGGCTGCCGGCCACGAAGGTGGTGCTGCCGAAGTTGTAATACTGGTATTCAACCTTGGCGGACCAGCTGGGGGCGAACATGTATTCGAGGCCAGCGCCGACGGTGTAGCCGTCACGATGGTTGCCGTTGGTGGTGAAAGCCGTCGCCACGCCATTGGTGGTCACGCTGATGTTGTTGCCGTCCTTCCAGGCATAACCGCCCTTGGCATAAAGCAGCGCCGGGCCCCAGGTGTAGCCGAGCCGACCGGTGACCGATCCAAGCTGGTCGTTGTTGGAGGTAACCAGGACGTTGCCCGGGAACAGCACGCCGGTGTTGTTGCTGCCAAGCCAGCTGTACTGGGCTTCGACACCGAAGACCCAGGTGGAAGCGAACTGATAATCGAAGCCGCCCTGCACGCCGCCGAGGAAGCGGCCATCGTTGCCCGTTATGCTGTTGTCGCCAGCGAACGCGCCGCCGAGGTGGCCACCGATGTAGAAGCCGGTCCAGTTGTAGATCGGCGCGCTGTAGGCCGGCGCCTTGGTGTAGGGACGAGCCGCCATATCGGCTGCCAGTGCCGGCGCGGTTGCGCCGAGGGCGATGATGGCCACAGTACCGAGTAGAAACTTCTTCATCAGTTTATTCTCCAACAGATCTTTTCCGAGGCGCCGCGTCCCGGCCCCATCCATGGCTGGAGTTAGCCAGCTTTTGCCTAAAATGCTGTCACCCATAGGTCACAGTGGGCAGGTTCCTAACCTATTGATGGAACTCGGGTTCCGCATGCTTACTGATGCCTTAATCAAAGCTAAATGAGGCCTTAATCGCCCCGCGCCGCGGAGAACCGACGGGAAGATTTTACCGTGGGGACGCTTAAGATGTGGCTTTCCCGAGACCTTGTTCAGTTGACCAATCGCGGACGGCGACGTTCGGTCGCATCGAATTCAATTCGGCATGATCAATGCCAATCCTGGCCAATCGGGTGATTCGGCGTGGACCAGGAAGTGCTGTCGCATCCTGCGGCTCGCGCTGTGTGCGTGCGCGGCGAAGGCACAGGCGGCCTCTGTGCGCGGAAGATGGCTTCAGCCCAGGCGGCGGCGGATCTCGTCCCGCATATTCTCGCGGAAGGCTTCCCTGCGCGCGGGCCTGTCTTTCTCGTCGATATTGAAGCGGTCGAAGATGTTGAAATTTTCAAGGATCGGATATCGATCGCTTGCCATCGCCAATATGCGAAGGAGTTCGCCCGCCGGTCCGCTCGGACCTCTGACTTCCCATCTGCGTATCGTGTCGGGGCCGTTGCCGGGGGCGAGGCCACACAGCTTGGCCATGTCGGCCGCGGACAGGCTTTTGCCGATCGCATGGCCGAGATCCTCGCGAAGCTGTTTTAGCTCAGAGCCGGTCACTGGGCTGATCCTGCGCGTCGCCTGACGATTCGGAGTCCGATGCGTTCGCGAATCATGGGTGCGATCGGAGCCCGTCTCCTTTGGTTGGAATATTGGCCGTTGAATGGCGCCGCCGAAGCTCGAGGTCGCTTGATTGAGCGAAGCCGGATCAGGCGCCAGACCGCCAATTCGGACATGTGAAGCCGATCACAAGCCCTCCATTGGGTGCAGGTTATGATGGCTTGCGTTGGTCAATGAGGAGCCGCACATGCACCGACTGATTGAGAATCTCAACCCCGAAGACCGGCGATTTTACTGGAAATTTGTCGGCGGCTTGTATCCTTTTATGGTGCGCTGATGGTCGTGATGGTCGGCATGTTTGTCGCCAATCATGTATCAAAGAACCTGCCGCTCGAATCCGCCATGACACAGACAATCAGCCAGAAGCTGCCGGCCGCCATCGAAGCGCCGGTGCCTCACGCACGCGGCAAGATCTAATTGACGTCCGCGGGGGGCCTTTCATCTTGCGAAGGCTATTTCCTGGCTGATGCCGAAAATCCCAGCCGCCTCGAGATATCGTTGGTGCAATCGAGCAGCGCCTTTGCGATAGTGCTGGTCCAGCGTGCGTCGAACGATCGCTCCGGACCCATGGCCGTTACGGACAGGACGACGGCGCCTTCGTGATCGAACACGGGTGCGGCGAAGGCATTGATCCCGGGAAGCGGATTCGCGGGCAAGATCGCGCAGCATCATCGGCTCGCCGACGCGGGCCAGCGCCTGCAGCGGCCGGCCGCCGACTTCGATCGACTGGATGCCGCGGCTTTTCACGCTGTCGATGCCTGGACATCGCCACCCGAGATATGCCGGCCTGCGATGTAGCCGAATGTCAGCGCCGGCCCGAGCGTGATGCCGGCGCCGGGATAGTTGCCGCCCATGATACTCGCCATGTCGTTGCCGGCGGCATAGAGCCCTTCGATCGCACGATCATTGGCGTCGAGTGCGCGGGCGTTCTCATCGGTCTTGATGCCGGCATAGGTGCCGAGATCGCCGATCACCATTTTGATCGCGTAGAAAGGTCCGCGCTCGATCGGCGCGATGCAGGGGTTCGGTCCATGCAGGGCATCGCCCTGAAACCGGTTGTAGGCGCGCGACCCTTTGCCGAAAGCGGGATCCTGTCCGTTTGCGGCTGATGGATTGAACTGCCTGACGGTGGCCTCGAGCCCCGCGGCATCGATGCCGGCCTTGGCGGCAAGTGCCGCGAGCGTGTCGCCGCGCATCAGATAGCCGGTGCTCAGATGGTGACCGATTGGCATGGGAAACGGCGGCACACATCCCAGGCCGTATTTGCGCAGGGTTCGATGATCGCAAATCAGGAAGGCGGCGATCTCCTCGCCCGGCTTTGCCGCTTTCATCATCTCCTGAACGAAGTCGTGATAGGAGTTGCCCTCGTTCGCAAAGCGCGCGCCGTCGCGCATGACGGCAATCACGCCGGGTTTCGCACGATCGATAAAATGCGGCATCACGCCGCGCGTGCCGTCCTTCCGCTTGGTGACCGACACCGGCACCCATGCCGCGGCATTCGGCAGCGTGTCTTCCACCCGCCCGCCGACCGCCTCGGCCAGGCGCAGGCCGTCGCCGGTGTTGCCGGTTGGACCGGGCGAATAATGCTCCGTCCCTGTAGGGGCATGCGGAAACATCGCCTTGCGCCGCGCGATATCATGCGGGAAGCCGCCGCAGGCCAGGATGACGCCGCGTCTTGCATTGACGCGAACCAGGCGTCCCTCCCGTTCGACCATCGCGCCGCGCACCACGCCGTTCTCAACGATCAGTTCGCGGACGGGGGACGACAGCCACAACGGTATCTTCAGATCGAACGCGGATTTCGCAAGGCGGCCGGCTAGTGCATTGCCGTTCGTGAGGGTCATGCCGCGGCCGTAACGCATGACGTCGATGAAATGCCGGGACAGTCGCTTGGCGACATAGATCGCCGAGGTCAGCGATTTGGTCGCCCGCATGAAGTGGACGATCTCCTTGCCCGATCCCAGCATCATGCCGAACACCGTCAATTCCGGCAGCGCCGCGCCGAGATTTTTGACATGCGGGCCGAGCTCGCGTCCATCGAACGGCCGCGTCACCATCGAGCGGCCGCCCTGCGCGCCACCGGGTGCTTCCGCGTGATAATCGGGAAACACCAGGGGCATGTCGAAACGCAAGGCGGTCTGCGAGGTGAAGAAGTCGACGGCCTCCGGTCCGGCGCTCAGAAAAGCGTCGACCCGCGCCGCGTCGAAGCTGTTGCCGGCCTCGTGCCGCAGATAGCTGCGCGCTTGATCCGGACTTTCGACGATCCCCCATTTTTGCGCCAGCGACGTTCCGGGAATCCAGAGCCATCCGCCGGAGCGCGCGGTGGTTCCGCCGAAACAGGGTTCCTTCTCGACGATGAGGACATTGAGGCCGCGATGACCTGCGGTGACCGCCGCGGACATGCCGGCGGCGCCGGAGCCGACCACCAGCGCGTCGCATGCATAAGGGGTATCCACGCCGTTGTGCTCAATGTCTGCCACGCGGCCTCCCTATTTTTTCAGAAGCGGGCATTTGGATTCCGAAATTGTTGATTTAAGCGCCGATCGCGTTGCGCGCGATCACGTCGCGATAGAATGACACGCTGAGCTTCGGTATCCGGCGCTGCGTCTCAAAGTCCACGTGGTACAATCCGAAGCGCTGTTCGAATCCGAAGATCCACTCGAAATTATCCATCAGGCTCCACAGGAAATAACCGCGCACCGGTACGCCCTCGGCCGTCGCGCGCTGCAATTGCGTCAGGTAATTGCGCAGGTACATGATGCGGTCGAGGTCGTAGACGTTGCCGTCGGCAGCCAAATTATCGTCCGAAGAGGTTCCGTTCTCGCTGATGTAGATCGTATCGATGTTCCAGATCTTCGCCGCAAGCCGCGGCGCCCAATAGATGATCTCCGGGCCAATCCTGAGCCACTCGGATTTCATGTGCGGAAACGAGGCGGGAAAAGGCAGCACTTTGAAACCCGGCGTGCGGTCGGAAGCGACCACGTAGAATTGCGGCGCATAGATGTTCAGGCCGACGAAATCGTTCGGCGAGGAGATGATCTTCAGTTCGTTGGCAGTAAATTTGGGAGCGGCCGCGCCGGCATATTCCAGAAAGCCGTCGGTGTATTTGCCCTCCAGGATCACGCCCAGGAAGCCCGCGTTCAACTCGCGCGTGGCGATCTCGGCTGCGCGAATATTTTCGGGCGTGTTGAATGCCGGAAGGCAGGCGGCGATGTTCTCGGCAGGACCCACTTTAGTGCCGGCCCGTCCCTTGGCGCGGATCGCCTGCACGGCAAGGCCATGCGCCAATACGACGTGGTGACGCGCCTGGTTCAGTTCGGCCGGCGGCAGTTTGAGACCGGGCGCGTCAATGCCCCAGCCATAGCCGAAGTTCAGGAATCGTCCGGCTTCGTTGAGCGTGAAAATGTTCTTGACGCGATCGGTCAAGCGCTCCGCCACGTAGCCGGCGTAATCCGCGAACGCCTTGGACGTGTCGCTCGACTGCCAGCCGCCGACACGGTCCTGCAGCGTTTGCGGTAGATCCCAATGATATAGCGTCGCGAACGGTTCGATGCCGTTTTTCAGAAGCTCATCCAGCAGGCGATCGTAGAAGTCGAGGCCCTTGGGGTTCGGTGCCCCCGTTCCTTCGGGAAATACCCGTGGCCACGCGATCGAAAATCGATAGGCCTTGACGCCCAGTTCCTTGATCAGGCCAACGTCTTCCTTGTAGCGATGATAGTGATCGTTGGCACGGTCCGCGTTGCTGTGATCGGCGATCTTGCCGGGCGTGTGGGAGAACGTATCCCAGATCGAGCGTCCGCGGCCGTCCTCGTCGACGGCGCCCTCGATCTGGTACGCGGAAGTGGCGGTGCCCCAGAGAAAGCCTTTCGGGAAAGGGGCCGGGGCGTGCCGGTCGCGTGCCGGCTTGGCCGCTTTTTCCGCAGGCTTCGCGTGCGCCGCCGCTAGCCCCAGCGCGGAAAAACCCGCAAGCTTGGCAAAATGCCGACGCGAGAACTTACCGAGCATCGACTTCTCCCATCAGGCTTCCATCCGGCATGCGCCATTCCGAACGGCCACAATGACTAATAGGAATCAATTTGATAAGCGGAAATCCTGTCGATCTCGAATTCGACGGTATCGGGAGATTCGCCGTCGACGATGCCTACGCCCTGGAAGTACTTAGAGCCCATCGCAAGGTTCACGATCATGTACATGGGATCGTCGAAGCCAACAGGGACCTTGATCTCCGACACCGGCTTACGGTCGATGAAGTAGACAATCCGATCCCGCGCCCACAGCACGCCGTAGTCGTGGAAATCGGTCGATGCGTCCGGCACCAGGAAGTCGAACCCGCAGTATTTCACGGATCCGGTGGCCGGAATCCGCCAATGCGTCGTCATCGCCAGATAGCCGGGCCGCTGCCCGCGTCCTTCCATCACGTCGATTTCGGGAGGCCAGCCGCCGTCATCGGCGAGCATCCAGAAGGCCGGCCATACACTGGTCCCGACCGGTATCCTCGAACGGATCTCGAAATATCCGTATTTTTGCGAAAATGAACTTTGGGTGGTCAGGATGCCGGACACGTATTCATTGTTGAACAGCACCGACTTCAGCGCAGCAGGCGTGCGGCTTGCAACGATCGAGAGAACGCCATCCCGGATTTTGAACGGGTCGAGCCCCAGCGGAGTTGTTCCCCGGCCGCTATAGCGTGGATCCACATAGATCTGCTGTTCGCCGTTATAGGTGGATTTCCGTTTGAAGTCGGACCCATCTCCGCCCCAGTAGCGCGCTTCCGGCCAGGAGGCGCCCCCGGCGTAATGCGGCGCCCACTTTCCTTTCGACAACGGATGCTCGTCGAAATCATCATGGAAGGTCCTGTGCAAGAACATCGGCGCCAGGGACGCGGGGTCTGACGTTTCGATGCGGCGGCATTGTTCGTCAGAAGGGGCGGTCGGGACCTGCAGCATAAGCTGCGCCGGCGCGGTCTGAAGGTCGACTTTGATGCCGTCCTGCGCAAGGGCCGGCACCACGTTGGCGAGACAACCGGCGATGGCCAGAACTTTCGGTGTCAATTTTTCGATCCCAGATGACACGGTCATAAATGGGCAGCAATCTCCGGCTCGCAACCGCTCCGGACGTTGCTGGAGAAACGACTTCTCCCTGGGAGTATATCGCGGAGGCCAGCTTTTCTACAGCGACGGTTCCGCTGTCGTCAGGAAAATCGACCGACGGTCAGACAGCCTGATTTTATTGAAAAAATGGTGCTGCATGACAGGATTGAACTGCCGGCCTCGCCGCTTCAGGATCCTGCGGGCCCCTGCGCCACCTCTATGACATGTCGATCGCTGCCTACCATGATAACGATCGAATAAGCCTTTTGTCCGCCGCCTTGATCGGTCGGCGGCGCCAGATGCAATTGTCCGCCGTACCACTCGCCGGGCATTAGCGTGTTGTCTTTGATAACCGCCTGCTCGAGCTGCACCATGTTTTGCTGGCCACGCTCGATGGTCGCCGTGAACATTGCTTCGTTCTGCACTGCGGCGTTGTTCTGCGCGATCACCGCGGCAGTGGGGCTATAGAATGTACCAGTTCTCCCGCTTGGCGGCGCGCTTATCGCCGGTCCCATGCGAAAGCAATGCCGATCTCGACAAGCACGGCCGCTCCACAGATGGCCAAAAAGGTCGCTAGGTCCACGCTATGTGCAATCGGATGCAGGCCATCATCGACCGCCACCACGAGCGTGGTGAGGAGTAGGAGGCAAACGATGATTCGAATTTGCACGGCCGGCCCCGCGGGAATCGTTGTGACGCGGAACATAGGCGCATGGGCCGATCACGATCAAGGCATCAAAAAGGATGTCGGCAAGTTCTGCCGTCGCGAATACCTTGAGGTGATCGACGTCTCCAATCTCCTTGTTCGTATCGACGTAAATCCAAACGGTCGCCATTCGTCCCTCTTAGGCTTCAACCACGCTAATGCATTCGATCTTCCGAGGGGAGGCTATGCGGTCCCTCATGATCGAACACGCTGCCCAGATCCCGGAAATCAATCCATCCGCCGCACGTTTCGCACTTGATGAAATGCTCGGGTTCGTGCTTGTGCGGATCAGCGTTCTTGACAATATATTTTCCGCGCGGGATCTTCATTCCTCTCTCTTCAATTTATGCTTTCCCCAATGCGTATCTTTGCGGGACGGATTAAACACCCGCTCAACATTCCGATGAGAGCCCTCAGCACACCGATGCGCGCGTGCATCAGCGGTCCGCGATCTTCTGCGGCCATGATCAGCGCCTCGACCGCGGTCTGCCACGCTTCAAGATTTTGTTCGGCCTTCGTAAGCTTCATGATGTAGTCGGCGGCATCGCGCAGAGTCACGGGCTTGCGCCCACCCGATAGCAGGACAGGATCATCGAAGGGACGAGCCCAGGCGGCAGCTGGCTTAGATCGCGCGATCAGCTATCTGCCTTCAGGGATGCGCTTCGTGCTCAATTGGCGTTTTTTTTCGCCGCTTCGACTGCCGCACTTTCAGGGCAGATTGTTCTGCTTTCCTGAGCCGCTCACGGAGTTCGTTTAATTCGGAGAACTGATTAAGGAGATCGGTCGTGTTATCGTTGAAAATTGAAAGGGTCTCTTGAAAAGAGCGCATTTATAAACTCGCTGACTGACGTTGACTCTCCAGTGGTAGAGCCCATGTCGTCCCCTTGACGTGGGTCATCGTGAGCACCGTAACGTGCACATGGTACCTTTGAAATACTGTAGAAATACGGTTTCCTTCAGCGGAACACCGTGAGCCGGGAGTGTTCCTATTTTTGATCATCGACGTGCTCTACTCTGGATAGCGTCGTCCATCGTCGGAAACCGTCATGAAGCAAAGAGACCTTGATTCAATGTCTATCGCCGAGCTGTGGATGCTCCACGAGCGAATCGCTGCAACGCTTACCGCAAAGATCAATGCCGAGAAGAAAGCGCTTATGGATCGGCTGAAGCAGGCCGACATGACCGTGCACTAGCTTCGAACGAACCCGGGCGTGTCGCTCTGGTTGCAGGATAGTATCGCTCCGGGCGCTTGCCGCACCGATCGCATTTCATCTTGGCGCCGAGCTGGTCGAGTGTCATGGCGCTGAGCATCGGGATCCGCTCGCTGAGCATTTTGAACGGCACCCACACGGTGCCCTTGCAGCGCTCGCGCCCGATCCACGGATAACCTTCGGCCTCAAGCTGGGAAATGGTGCGGTTGTCTGCCATTCGCGCATTGAAGCGCGGTCTAAGCGGGAACGCACTAGTTTCAGGCCCCGTAATATCCCGGGGCGTAATGTTCCGGCAATTGACGCAGCCTTAGTCTGTCCTACCTAGATGAGTCGGGCCCAGCTCACCTGAAAGCCAGCCCGTCGCTTCATCAGCCTTCATAGGATCGGGCCGGTCGCAGTCAACGCACTGGAGCTTGCGCTGTCCCTTACCGCCGGGAGGTAGCGCCAGAAACAAATCAGCCCCGCAATTGGGGCAAGTCGGTCGCTTGGCTTGGCCCATGGACAGGATTTTGCCGCCGGTTCCAACGTCCGTCAAACGGAATCAGGCCCGCATAAACCTAGGGGTGTCCTGCCTGTGGAAATGTTCTCGTTTTGAAAGAAACGGCCCCAGCGTGGGGGACGCTGAGACCGGTAAAGTTTTGCCACTTGTGCCGGAGGGAGCCAGCACCGTTCCAAAACGTGCCCACCCGCAGAACGGTTCCTGACGAAACCCGCGCGACTTTACGCTGTTAGTGGCGGGGGTTTACCGACCCCCGCCTGGCCTATCCCACGGACGCATATGCCTGACGACAAGGTCCATGGACATAGGCCCGATACTTAAGGTCGACCTACTCCGACAGCCGCAGCTGTTCTTCCAAATCTTTGACCAGCTTCTGGAGGCGCTCAGCAGTGACGGGGTCGTTGCCCAAGGCAGCCGCCCGCTTGGCCTGCTCCAGCCTCCGCTCGAGTTCTTTTCGGTCGCTCTTTTCAATCATGGCGACACACTCCTCTCAATAAGACGAGGAAGCGGCGCAATGGTTCACAGTTTCAGTGCGTCATTTTTGCTTGAGGCTGAACGTGCCAATCTTTCGGTCAAGCTGCCAAAGCTCAACGTCGCGATCGATAACTAGCTTCTTAGCCATTTCGATCGCCTCTGCATCATCGGCGCAGATCAAGGGAACTGCGTCGTAGAAGTGCCCGTCATCACCGATCAGATAAGCGCGGTATTCGGCCATGTGCGTGCCCCCAGCGAATAAGGCCGGGTACGGGGTTATCTCTGGCGGGTATGTGAAGCAAGTTAACATTACAATCGGTGCACAAGGATGCAGGCCAGTGCCGGGTCTGCTAGCCGCAAGAAAATGCCCCAGCGTAGGGGGGACCGCTGAGGCTGCCTCCCGTTTTCGAACCTAATCAGGTCGGCGTAGTTCGCCAGAGAGCCAACGCAGCGCATCAGATTTAAGCGGGGCAGCCCGCATTCTAAGACGAGGCATGAAAGTCCGTTTTCGTGATTAAGCCGCATCGTCACGCTCAAAATCCTGTACCGGTTTCTCGATCATGGCCAAAACAGCGCGGCGGACCAAAGTGAAGGCCAAGATCAAACCGAGGCCAACAGCTACGTCAAATCCGAGATGTCGGTCATTGAGGAAGGATGTGCCTGATTGTCTGGTTGTACGGCTTGGTCCGCAGTAGCCGGCTCGTCGTGTTTTGGGAGCTGCTCTTGCGCGACAGGCGTTGGCTGCACGGACAGGCTGGAACTTTCGCTCAGCTCAGCGCACTTGTTGCCGCTCCAATTGGTATTGACGCCGCCATGCGGCTTGCACGGCGGCAAGTCTACAAATGGTCGAGCGCGAGCGGAATGCTGACAGCTCTGATTGGCAGCACCGGTGCTTTTGCGCAGCAGCAACAGAAGCCGCCGAAGCCGGCTGCAACCCAGACCGGCTGTCCCAGCGGCTACGACAACTGCGTCAAGGGCGGCATGAAGATGGGATATTCACAAACTGAGGCTGGCGGCTATTGCACCCGTAGATGCGGGAGGAAGTAACCCGCGCGAGTAAGGCCGCCTCAGTTGGCGGCCTCTTTCATTTCCCCTTCGCCTTCAGGGCAACCTCGATCGCTTTCCAGTCTTCTGTGTTGCAGGTTTTCGGGATGCAGACTTTGATCCGGTGAGGCGCTGGCCCGTGGCGGCACGAATGTGCCACTGCGCCACTGACAGCGCCATAGCACATCACATAACCGAACAAAGCGTCATGAGACGTTTCCCGCCCGACGCCGTCGCTCACGCGGCCCCGATGAAATCCGTCAATGTCAGAAAAGCGCTAGACCGCAGTCTGCCCGCCGCTCGGATGGCGTCTTACGCAGACTGTTAAATCGCTTGCAGATTTTGGCTCACTTTGGATCATTTCTTCACCTTCAACCCGAGTTCGACCAGCCGGCGGATGGGCCTTTTTCGACCGCGTCGTCTCAACTGAATGCCGAGTCTCTTGCACTTGCTCTCAATCGTATCTACCGATGTCCGAAAAATCGCGGCAGCTTCTTCCAGCGTGGCTGAGGTAGCTGCCATCTGAATTAGCTGCCGATCTTCTTTCAACGAAAACCGGGTTCTGCGCTTCTTCGCCATTTCATTTCTTGGCCTTAAGTCCGAGTCGACCAAGCGGCGGCTAGCCCGAGCTAGGGGAGAGCCTCACTGCATAGATAGTAGCGCGAAGGCGAGCACCGCGATCAAGGCGGCGATCAACAGTGACGAGATCGTCGCCGCAATCGCCTTCGCTTTGGGATTATCTTTCCACGATCGGCGGCCATGACTTGTCGCGATCATTTCTTTGCCCTCAGCCCGAGGCCGTGCCTTGTCAGTCACAACCTCGAGACTTGGATTAATTTTTCGAGCTCATGGCGACCATCCGCGTGAGCTTCCTGCTCGGTGGCAAACGATTCCATGGAAGACTGAATAGGTTTTCCGTTCTCTCTGATGTCCCAGCGAAAGCGACCTGCGTGAATCGTGCAGGGCCGGGTTACAAGGTCATAAGGTTGCGGCGACTGAGCCATACCCGACAATATCGCACGGACCAGGGAGCATTTCTACGTCGCCCCGCCGGGGATCGCCGCACGCGTATTGGGATCAGCTCGGAATCCCGCCTCGGGAGTTACGCCGGTCGCGGGTCGCCCCGGACTATGGAAGTCATGAAGCGCCAACGCCGATCGATCCTACCGGACGGCGGCGCCTGATTCCGAGTGGCTGACCGCCGCGCCCTCAGAACGCGCGTTTGTTCGCACTTTCAAATACCAGCGCCGATCGCGGCGCGCGTACAGCGAACACAGGTCCCATTCCCTGGCCAGGCGCTCGCCATCGGGCGTCAGCGATGACAAGCCGGCTTCGTGGAATGCGAGGCCGGCGCTTACCAGGTCGCAACGGCCAGCCCTACTCGTGATGTTGTCGTCCGACGTTGGGCCCTCGACGAACAACTGACCGAGGACGCTGACGGCGCAGGGCGACAGCTCAAGCTTGCTCGCGATCATTGGGTGCCTGTCGCGCATTGTTGC
>Ga0193726_1001700_pt1 | contig 16400 bp, 15 predicted proteins | sample H2c1metaG_FD_144928 | JGI IMG/M metagenome (GOLD analysis project Ga0193726, IMG submission 144928) | Soil microbial communities from a riparian zone of the East river system, Colorado, United States - H2c1 | ecosystem: Environmental > Terrestrial > Soil > Riparian zone | place: USA: East River... | reverse complement strand
CCGACGTTGCGAATCTCAAGCAAGTGCAAACTGCATTTGCCGGCGCCATGCGGATCATGGGCGGAGTGGATGTGCTGATCAATAACGCCGGCATCAGCATCCGCAACGATTTCTTGAAGATCACTCCGGAAGAGTGGGACAAAGTGATCGCCGTGAACCTGACCGGCGTTTTCTACATGGCCCAGACCGCCGCACGCCACATGTGGGAGCGGGGAAGCGGTGTGATCCTGCAGACCGCATCGACCAACGGAGTGATGGGATATCCCCATTACGCCGGCTACAACGCGAGCAAGGCAGGGGTGATTGAGCTGACGCGCTCGATGGCGTTGGAACTCGCGCCCAAGGTGCGGGTCTGCGCCGTCGCCCCGGGATATGTGCTGACGCCCATGCAACGCGCCGAATACACCGCTGCGATGCTCGAGGAAGTGAATCGCAAGATTCCGCTGCGACGCCACGCTCTGCCGGAAGAAATCGCAGCGTTATTTGCATTCCTGGCGTCCGACGATGCCGCGTTCATGACGGGTCACGTGTACACCGCCGATGGCGGGGAGACGGCGGGCGGATTGGCCAGCCGATAGGTGGGCCGCTCGGCAGTTCGCGGCAGGAGCTTTTGCGATCAGGGAATTGCCCCACGGGAAGGGAACCAGGCTAGGCTCAAGCGAGGGCGCATCGCCGCCCGCCGCAAAGCATCTTTCGCCCCGACGGGCGTCGGTTTTCCTGAATTCCCGCGGCTGGCGCCGCGGAGTTACTCGTAATTCTTACGCCGCATCATTACTTATGCCGCATCATTCTTACGCCAAGGCATTCTTGCGCCACATCAGGCCTAAGCCACCTCATGGCTGGAACGGCGGGGGGCAAATAGCTTGGCTGCCAGGCGAAACAGCCTCACCACGCGATAGCAGGAGAAGAACCGCTCGGGTAACCGAACCGCGGACCAATCTGCGGACGCCGGCGTGAAAGCCAACCGCCACAAGATCCGGCCGCCATCCCTCCAATCCTCCCGCAGTTTCATCATCAGAGGGAGATATCCGGTCGCTTCCGCCTCGCATCCCCTGCTCCCCGCAATGCCGCCCAGCATGCTGCCGGCTAGAACCGCCACTGCCGGATCGGTTCGCATGCTTCGCTCAACCATCTCCGGCAGGCGAGCAGCGAGCAGTCTGTGAGCCAAAAGAAAATTCACCGCCACCATCCGCCGGATGCCGAGCTCGGAACTCTTCTTCTCGATCGCGCTCCAATCGAGGGGTTGTTTGGCCAGCTGGACAAGATCGCTCAGCAACGCCAATTGCGACCATGCATGTTTGGCAGCATGAACACAAAGCACCAGTAAAAGATCCTCGGAAGAAAGGGTTCGAAGCCAGTGGCCGCCAACGCGCACCGTCGCGGCACCCGAGAACATCGCGTCCACATCAAACTTGACCGAGTAAAAGCGCGGCAGGATTTGCCACTTCAATTCGACCAGGTTCCGGCCGTGCGCGCTGTCAAAGGTGTATTCGTAACCGGACGCCAGGTGAGCGCGTTGTTGCCGCTCGGTGAAGTGAACGTTGCTCCTGTATCCCAACTCCGCGAGGGCCGCTTTCGCGCCGTTAACGTCGGCGGCACGAACCAGAAGGTCCAGATCGCCAAACTGCCGCATGGTGACGTCGGCGTAAAGAATCTCGGCTAGCGCCGGGCCCTTATAGGGCAAGACCGCGATCCCGCGGGATGCGAAATCGTTCAGGATTCGAATCAACTCCCCCGTGAGCCACAGAGTTTGACGCGCATGGGTCTGATACCCCACGCGCAGCGACTCGAGAAATTCAGGGGGTACGGCCTCGAGCCTGGAAAGCTGTTCGTAGACCCGAGGAAGCAGGCGATGGTGTTGCGCCAGCCGAAGCACCCGGTCCCAGTCGAGCCCGCCAGCAACGGTCTTCCGCATGCGCTGTGTCCGCTCATGGTCCGCCATGTCGGTGCAGCAATCGAGCAGCAACCCAAACTCTGGACCGGCGATGAATCCTGGCACGGTCTGCGGCCCGGGAGCTGCTGCCAGGGTCGGCGCTAGAAGCGATGAGGCGGCTGCATTCATGCAGTGGGAAATCGAGGGGAATCCATTCCAGGTTCCATACTATGGCCGAAGACGTGCCGTTTGGACACTTTTTGCCAGGGAGGGCATCGCATCTCTCACTGCCCCGCCCTGGGGAGAGATTTGGTTACTTTGGTTTTCTTTTCTACGGCGGGAAGCCAAGCGAGTTCTCGTTTACCCTTTAAAATTCATACAGACCCATCATGAAATTTATTGCCAAGACCTATGAAGCTGCGCGGCGTGGTTCACGGATCCGGGCGCAGATACCCTTGTGTGTGACCGGTCTCGATCCCGCCTTTTCCGAGCATTGCCACACCCTGATCGTGAATCCGCAGGGATGCGGGGTACGGCTCTCGCGGCCGCTCGATCCCGGCACGCCGCTGAAGCTTGAAGAACTACCTGGAGGGGTCAGCGTGGGCGCCAAAGTCGCCAACTGCACTCCCCTGGGGACGGGAAGCAAGTTCTGGCTCATCGGTTTGGCCCTGGACGAACCTGGCAATGTATGGTGCATCGACCCGGCCCCGGCGGATTGGGGAAACAACTCCCGGCCGGTGATTGCGGCGGCCGCTCCTCCGGTCAAGAAGCACGAGTGGCCCTATTCAGTCTTTTCCGACAAAGGCGAAGCCCACCCCGGGCGGAAGTAGCGCGGAAGCGTTCGCCGGAATTGCCGCCTTGCTGGAATCAATGGTTCAAGAGCTTTGAGAGATAGCGGTTGTCGTAAAACGCGGTGGTGTTGTGAACGTACTCCAGAATACGGTGCATCTGTTCCTTGTTCTCGCGATTCAGTTCGTTGAACTGGATGGCAATGCCTGATCCTGGATCAATACGAAGCACGCTGCCTTCGGCGCGCAGTTTCCCGTCATCGATCGAAAATACCAGTTGCACGGTGGTGCCCGGGGGCATGAGCGCGCTGGTCTCCAGGTAGCAGCCCCCCAGGCTCAGGTCAATGAGATTGGCCAGAACCGGGGCGTCGCTTCCCGCCGACTGCATCTCGATGGTGACCCGGCACTTCATGCGGGGATAGAGCCGGCGGTTCTTGCGCGAAGGCTGCTGCTGCTTTTCCAGATACATGCGCCGGTCGGCTTCCGCCAAAAGTTCCTCGGCATCCTGTCCGTCTTGCGGGTACTGCGACTGTCCGACGCTCAGCGACAGGATGTCTTCGCCGCAAACTTCATGTCCCGCCTGCCTCGCGAGTTCGCGCAACTGCTCGATCTTGCCCCCCACCGAATCTTGCGGCAGTCCGGGCGCCACGACCACGAATTCGTCTCCGCCCATGCGGGCAACGTAGTCGTACTCGCGGCAGCTCTCCTTCAAGGCCTGGGCGAACAGCCGCAGCACCCGGTTGCCCTCCAGATGACCGAAGCGGTCGTTGATCTGCTTGAAGCCGTCCATGTCGCAGACCATTACCGTCAACGACGAAGTGTCCCGCTTGCAGCGGGCCAGTTCCCGGTCAAGCTGCAGGAACAAAGAACGAGCGTTGGGCAGTCCCGTGAGATAGTCGGTGGTCGCGGAACTTTCCGCCTGCTGATATTTCAGGGCATTTTCAATCGCCAGAGCCATCTTTGAGCTGATGGCCAGCAGGATACGCAAGTGATCCGAGGTGAATGCGTCCCGCTCGGCGTGGTAGAGCGCCAGCACGCCGACCACTCCAGCCAGGCCTTCCAGAGGCAGCGCCATGGCCGAGCGCAAGGTGCTGAATTTCGTGGGATCGTTCAGATATCCCGGCTCGACCGAGGGATTGCCATTCACGATCGGCTTCTTGTTCTGCGCCACCCATCCCGAGAGCCCCTGTCCGATGGGGATGCGTAACGAGGCAAACAATCGGAAGTTGTCGCCATTCACGTATTCCGGAATCAATTCCTCATTGCGCTTCACATAGATCGCGATGGCGTCATAGGGAACCAGGCGCCTCAGCTTCACCGAGAAGACCGAGAGTGTTTCACTCAGGCTGAGCGAAGCTCCCAAATCCTGACTCAGTTCGAAAAGAGTTTGCGCTTCCTGACGGGCCGCTGCGATGGAGAACAGGAAGTTCGTATCGTGGCTGGCCACATCCTTGACCGCGATGTTTTCGAATCCAGCCGCCGGAGCCACTCCACGTTCCACCTTCACCTCGGTCGAGAGTTGCGACGACACGATTTCAGGTCCAAAGCGCGCCACCGCCATCTTCTCAAGCTGCTTGTAGTGCTTTTGCAGCATGTTGACGACTTTCGGATCAAACGATTTTCCCGACTCCCCAGCCAGGCGCTGCATGACTTCTTCGAGCGGCAGAGCGCGCCGGTACTGGCGGTCGGAAGCCATTGCATCCAGGAAATCCACCGCCGAGAGGATGCGCGCGCCGATCGGGATTTCCGTTCCCTTCAGGCCCAGCGGGTAGCCCGAACCATCCCACTTCTCGTGATGGGCACGGACAATCGGCACCACCGGATACGGAAAGCGCACCCGTTCGAGAATCTCGGCTCCGACCACGGGGTGAATCTTCATCTTCTCGAATTCTTCCGGCGTGAGGCGTCCGGGCTTGGAAATGATGTGCTCCGGAACCGCAAGTTTGCCGATGTCATGCAACAATGCTGCGGCGTGCAGGGCTTCCATTTCTCCGGGACTCACGTTGAGTTGCTTGGCGATCTCAATCGCATACACCCGGACACGCTGCAGGTGGTCGTGCGTGGTGTGATCTTTCGCCTCAATGGCCAGCGCCAGCGCTTCGATGGTTCGAAGATGCAGGTTGGCCATCTCCTCAACGTGACGCTTCTCGTCCTCCAGCTTGGTCAGGTACAAGCGGTAGGAGCGGTAGATCAGGTATATGACCGGCACGATCAGCAGCGAGGTTTCCCAGTTGAAGGCGCCGTTGAACCAGCCGATCATGCCGGCGATCCCGGCCCCGACCAGGTAATAGGGGAAAGACCAGAAATAGCACTCCACCCAAAGCTTCTTGAGGGATTTCTGCTCGCTCAAGGAGATGATTGCCGCAATCGAACCGGTGTTTGCGACGAAATAAACCGACGCCGCGATTCCCAGCAGCAGAGAGGTGCTGCCCAAAGCCCGGTGCAACCAGGCCGAGTGATAGACGCAGTATGCCAGCACGATGGAGGAAGCACTGGCGCACAGGTTGAAGGTGACTTGAATTGCGCTGGGGCGGTCGCGATAGAAACACTGCACCAGCAGGGCGGCGCATCCCAAGACCAGAGTCTCCGGAAAACTCAGTTCCAGAATTCCCAGGAGGATGAACAGAAAATTGACCGACATCGTGCCGGTGATTCCCGGCAGATTCACTTTCAGCCGGGAAGCCAGAATCGAGATCAACAGGTAGCAGATAAACTCGGCGATGTTTCGACTGGCGGGCCTGGCCGCTCCGTACAAAAAGGCGCAGGTACCCGTGGTGACGATGACGCCAATGAACACCTTGGCGCCGGTGGGCATGTCTCTCCAAGACTGTGAACCAACTGCCATCTCGCTCCCGGGTACCGGTTGACATTGCCTGCAAGGGGATGTTCAGGCAGCGAACTGATTCCTCATAAGTGATAGCAGCTAATATGCTTTCCGTACAACGACTTACGAAGATTCCGCCAAACTTTGGTAACGCTTGAGACGGGGGTTGGTAATCCGATCGGAACCGCTCTGCCCTGTGGAAAAGGCCTTAAGTGGCTCCATCAAAGGAATTACTGGCCGATGCCGTTGAGGCCGATCGATTGCGGGCTCGCAGGATCGGAATCGAGGATTAGAAGAGTCGCCATCCTGGGTCCGGTGATGGCCGGCTTGAAGGTCACTTGGATGGTGCAGGACGCTCCCGCCGGCAAATTCTGCCCGCAGGTGTTGGTCTGCTTAAAGTCGATGCCGGAGGGGATGATGTCGGTGATCGTTAGCACCGAAGGGCCGGTGTTGGCCAGCGTGGCGGTTTGCGGCGCACTCACGGTGTCCACCGGCTGGGTGCCGAAATCCAGAGATTCAGGCCTAATCTTCACCCGCGCAGGCTCGGCGGATCGCTGGTTTGGTGGACCGTCGTCGCTTTCTGTCGCCCTTGCGGCTGCAAGGAACACGAAGGCTGCGCAAACCAGCCAGGCGAGCCGCGCATGAACGGCGCGGGACGCCGGCGAAAACCGCCTTCCAAAGATCGTCATTAATTTCTTAGTTCCTTTCTTTTCTGCAACCGGCTCAAGTTTGCCGCAAAACCATCATTTCAACAAGCTTAGCTAAATCTCGGTGTCAACCGACATCAGAAATGTCCCCTTGCTTATGACATTAGAAGTGTCCCTTTATCGTAGTACTCCGTTTCTCTTCTGGAAGAGTGGAGAAGGGTCGGTGTGACGGTGCCTGGAGCTGAGCCCGTTAGGGCGAAGCGGAAGGCGCGGTCACACCGATGGCTGGCTCCGACGGAGTCCCTGGTCTGCTTCAGGGGCGCATCTTGCGATAGGCCTGCCGCCAAGGGTGATCCGCTTTGGGTGTTAGGAGGCTTTTGTTTCTGGGCCATGGCTTCCCTGGGCTTTACTGTCTGAACTGGAACCGGGCCTGAAATCTCCTCCCAAGTCACTGCCCGATCGCGATAGCGAATCTGTAAGCGCCCGTCCTCCCATTCGCATACCGTGACTTTGCCCTTGGCCGGCGCATACTGCCGGGATTGAGCCTTCACCTGGAAATATCGGTTATCATGCCGCACCACCCAGTCATTGCCGAGGACTCGCCCGGTTTCCAAATGAAAAACCTCCTCCAACTCCGCGGCCCGCGGAGCCGTGCGATGATAGTCCTCGGGTCGGGCCGGGATTCGGCGAAACCGCCGATTGTGCTCGGGCAGATATTCCTTAGAAATGTGTTCGCCTCCGCATGGTTCTTGATTTTCTTCAGGCGCATTTTCTTCACCAGGCGATCCTGGTGGGTACCGTGATTTCTTCGACTCGGCCTTTCGCCTGCGGCGAGTTGGCCGCGATGATGCCAATCCCCAGCCGTTGGCACATCTGACCAAACTGCGTCACCGGCACCACCCCCTGCAACTGTTCTTTCCGGCTCGCTTCTCGAACGTACACGTTCTTCCAATCCGTATACAGCGCCACCGGAACCCTGTATTTCTTGATCCAAGCTCGCAACACTCCCGCCGCAGCCCAGATTGTCTCCTCACTCCCTATGCGCGCCAGCGTGTCTCCGCCGGGGTCGTCCACCATGTTCATCAAGCAGCCACCCGGACCTCGTCCCTCCAACCATTCGTGAAAGCTTCCATCCATCTGCACCAGTTCCCCCATATGCTCTTTCCGTTCACGCCGCTTGCGGTGCACCCGCCGCTTCCGCGCTGGACTCCATAGCCCTTCGGACAACATCCAGCGCCGCAGGGTCTGTGCATTCACTTCCACATGATCGTCGCTCGCCAAGTGCTCGGCCGCTAACGTCGGCCCGAACCGCTCTCCTTCCTCCCCGGAATACTTCTTTCCCACCAGCCGCAACACTCGTTCCCGAAATTTCTTCGGCTTCCTTCGGTTCGACTCCCGCCCCGCGCTACCATGCTTCAGCCCTTCAGTTCCCCCTTCTCGATAGCGCTTGGCCAAGCGCTTGGTCTGGCGATAGCTCAGACCCATCATCACCGCAGCGTTTGCCAGTTTCAGCTCGCCACTTTCTACTCGCGCTAAAACCCCCGCTCTTCGTAATTCCTTGCAGCTCATCGCGGTCCGTCCCAATCTGGCCTCCTGTGGAGGCCTCCAGATTAGGGGACATTATCAAAGTCGCGCGACAGCTTAGCTAAATCTCGGGTGAATCCGTTTACAATCAGGAGGCCCCAGCTGGAAATGCGACGATCCTTATTTGGGGGCCTGTAGCTCAACGGTTAGAGCAGCAGACTCATAATCTGTTTTTTCTAACTGCACCGAAATGCAGCTAAGTGCTTGGCAATGCAATCCCCCTGTGTTTTCGCTGCTAATCTCTTCACGCGAACTGCATAGCCCCGCACCAGAATGCACCCAAGTACGAAACCAAGTGACACCAGAACTGACACCAGAATTTACGGGCATCGACTAGGACCTCGACGAATTTAATTGACAGTGCCGAAGTATGGAATCTTGGCATTTTGACATTGCCGGTGGCCTTCAGCGGCTTCTTGAAAGCTACTTCGAAGTGGCGTTCGCATGGTTGCATCGACAGACGAGATGTCGAAATGTCTGCTTCTCTGGCGGTCTGGCCATGAATTCGGTACTAAATGGAAAAATCTCTCGGGCAGGGCCGTTCGAAAGCGTCTATGTGCCGTTTGCTCCAGACGAGGACTTGAGCTGCTTGTCGCGCGACCGGTCACCGAACTGGGAACACTCCGGACTTTAGTAGGAGACGCGGCTTCCCGAAAGACCGGATTCACGGATTACCTACTCAGGCGTACTCTAGGTGCGTCATGTCGTCTCGTCCCGCAATGCTCGGGCTCGTGTTCTTCTGCGTGGGGAGCGTCATCTGCATGGGGGGCAGCAGGCTTACGGCTGGCCGGTACCCGCGATACGTCGTCGTGACACTGGGAATCACGTTTGTAATCGTTGGCCTATGGTTGGCTTTTGTCGGCTACGGGTATTGATTATTGATTTGGACAAATTTGGACGTGAGGTGACAATAAAAACATGACCTTGCGAGGTGAGAGTGGCGGAAGCAGCAGGAAGTTGTCGGCCGTCGGATTTGTGGTCGTGTGGGTTGCAGATGTCTTTGCATCTTTGGTCACCTTCCGATTGGCAATCTCGGGGACGCTCTGGGATCTCGGTTTCCGCGTTTGGTTTATCGCAGTAACCGTGTTGGTGGGAGTCTGGCGGTGGATATGGATCGCGCCGATACTCGCTTACACGCGGCGTCCGGATCGAGGTGGACTCTACGATGGACTGCGTCGAGGAGGAATCTGGTTTAGTGCCTCCCAACTTCCCCTGTACGTTGTAATATTCCTTCTTTTTCGCCATGTCAGTCTGCAATAGCTTAGGCGTGCCCTGCCTTCAATCCGGTGCGCGCGCTTGTCGAATCAGTTCAGGGTATTGAATCTGCTTGATGGTGTCTAAGACACCTAAGTAAATTCCTCAGTCACATACGCTCATGGCAGATAACTCATTCACCCGACGCCGCTTCATGCTGCTTAGTGCGGGTGTCGCTGCGATGGCTGCGGCGCCCAAGAGCGGCGGAGTCAGCCATGTTTTTAAAAACCCGACTGGGAACTATCAAGGTCCTGTGATCACCCACAAGTCAGGTACAAATTCGGAGATGGCCATGGCGCAAGCGTGGGCTCGTGCTTTTCGGTTCCCTGGCGCGAAATCTGAGCCGCCGCAAAGTGAGTTGCTGCGAGATGCGCTCGAGCCACCCTTTTCATTCGTGTACGGCGAACGCCAGTCTGCGGATCTACTTCCAACCTGGAAATTCGAACTCAAACATTCTGATCTGGACGCCACAAAGCGTAAGCAAGAAGCTATCTATACAGATCCGGATACAGGGCTGGCTGTTCAGGCGGTAGCAACCATCTTCAAGGACTTCCCAGCAGTCGAGTGGGTCATGCACTTCAAGAATACAGGGAGCGCGGATACGCCGATACTGCAGAGCCTCCAGCCGTTGAATGCGTTGCTCTCGTCCCTTGATGGCGATCCAATCATTCACTACTCCAGGGGCGCGGCCTGCTCGCCCAGCGATTTCATGCCGATGACGAGAGTGCTCGGCAAGCGTGGCGGTTTGCACCTACAGCCGGGCGGAGGGCGATCCTCCAGCCAATTTCTCCCTTTCTTTAACATCGAAACCAAGAAAGAGGGCGCGATTTTAGCGATCGGCTGGTCGGGTGAATGGGCGGCGGCATTCGATCGTCCAGAGGCGGGTCCAAATTTCCAAGTGAAGGCAGGCATGGCCTTGACGCACCTGAAGCTGCATCCGGGCGAGGAGATCCGTACCCCGAGAATTCTGGTGCTCTTCTGGCAGGGGGAGCGCACTCGCGGCCACAATCTGCTCCGACAGTTCATTTTGGCGCATCACCGACCTGTGGCTGATGGCAGGACCTTGGAGGCGCCGATGACGAACCACAATTGGGGCGCAACGTCGGCGTCGGATCACCTGGAAAACATTCGGCAAATTATCGCGCATGATCTGCCCATGGACTACTACTGGATCGACGCAGAGTGGTTTGGCCAAGGCCCATGGTGGAAAAACGTGGGGAACTGGGAAGCAAAAAAAGATCTCTATCCCCTGGGTCTTAAGCCGATCAGCGATCTCTTGCATTCGTCGGGGCGCAAATTGCTTCTCTGGTTTGAGCCGGAACGAGTCTGCGAGGGAACACCCTGGTACACCGAGCATGCGCAGTGGCTGCTGGAGGTGCCGAAAGACAAGCGGGTCTACAGAGGCTTTGACGCGAAGGGAGGCTGGGATATCCCGATGTCTGATCCGCGTTGGATAACCAATGAGAGCGAGCGTAATCAGATCCAGGAAAATGATCGGCTTTTCAATCTGGCCATTCCCGAGGCGCGGCAGTTTCTTACTGATTTTATCTCGCGCAAGATTGATGAATTCGGTCTGGATTGCTTCCGCAACGACTCCAACATCGCGCCCCTGCAGTTCTGGCGCGCCGCGGACCCTCCTGACAGACAGGGAATCACGGAGATTCGTTGGATCGAGGGATTCTATGCGTTTTGGGATGAGTTGTTACGCCGCCATCCCGGGTTAATTATTGACGATTGTGCCAGTGGCGGTCGTCGCATTGACCTTGAAACGATTGGGCGCAGCACTGCGCTCTCACGAACCGATTTCGTTGGCGACATTCTTGCCAATCAGAACCATAGCTATGGACTTCTCCATTGGGTGCCGCTCAATACGACCTCCGCTGGGAACCTTTCGACAGACAATGGATATCGCATACGCAGCAGCATGACCAGCGGTCTGTCCTACGGCCTCTTTACTTCGGGCGATATGCCGCAACGCAAGGCGGACTACGGCAATTTCCCATTCGCTGAGGTCAAGAGGTCACTTGAGCAATACCGGTTGATCGCCAAATATTTCTACGGTGACTACTATCATTTGACGGAATACACGCAGACAACCGATGCATGGATGGCATACCAGCTCGACTTGCCGAACCAAGGCGAGGGTATGGTCGTCGCCCTCAAACGACCTCTGGCTGATTACAGTCGGGCAAGTCTTCCACTCAGGGCAATCTTGGTGGACTCGCACTATGAAATCACAAACGTGGATACCGGCGAACACAAGATTGTCACCGGCAGGGAGCTTACTGATAAAGGCATTGAGGTTCGCTTGCTGAAGGCACCCGATTCTGCATTGCTCATCTATCATCGAAGGGTCTAGCACCGTCCTGCGCGTCCATGTGAGTTTTAGTTCTCATGATCTGTTTTTCGCGTGGCGTTGCGGTCCGAGCAGAGTCGTTTCGCGGAACCGCTGCTTTCGCCACAATTGAAGACGGGTATAATCGACAGCTAGCGGCACAGCGTCGACAGTGTGGCGCGCAACTTTGAAAAACAGAATGTTTGGGAGAAATCGGATGCGCGGAAAGGACTACCGCAATTTGCCGCCGACGGAGCGGGTGGAAGAACACGTTCGGCAGGCGATCTATCGCTGAGACCTCGGGAACGCGTAATTGAAGAGGACTTAGCAAAGCAACTCAGCTGCAGCCGAGGCCCGGTGCGCGAGGCAATGCAGAGATTGGAGCGCGACGGATTGATCATGACATTGGCACGCCGCGGCCGTTTCATCCGAGATGTTTCCACAGAATCATATGGAGGCCATTTGTATCATGCGCGGCAAATTCGAAGCTCTTTGTTTACGGTATCTTCGTGAGCAACTGTCCGAAGAGTCCGAACAAACGCTTCGCCGAGCTCTGAAACAGCTGAAGCGTGCTGTCGACAAAAAGGACGAAGACTCAGCCTTCGACGCTGACATGAATATTCACCAGACCATTTGGCGTCTTTCCAATCGGGAAGTTCTTGAGCGCCATCTCAAAACCTGATCATAAATCGATTTATCTTCGGTTTTGCGCGAGCCTATTCAGCGAATGCTCCTTTCAGCCTGCGCTACAAAGATCATGCCCGGTATGTCGAAATGGTGCTGACTGCTCCCATTGGGTGAGTTGAACGCCTGGTCGAGCAGTATTTTGAAAAACGAGCTGAAGTCGTCTTGTCGCAATCGCATTCTCCCTCTGCCTTCCCCCGAAACGGAAATCGTTGAGGTCAGCCATGCTTCGTTCAATTGCGCGTTGACGTAATTCTTTCCAGCTGGCGATTCCCGCATCAGTCGCCAAGCTCTCTCAGCTTGGGGTTCCCCAACCATTTAAGGGTCGACCCTCCCGATTAAAGTCATTTGGCGCAAGACCCCGCGAAAAATCGTCGATATTCAGAGTGCCGCATTGTCTACAATTCTGTGAACAAAAACCGTTCAGGGTATTGAACTTGATTGACAGGCATTCTCTCGCTTCTATAGACATGCGATGGTTGGAAATTCAGGGGGATGCTATGCGCTCAAATAAAAGGGGCTACAGCTTTGAGTCCTGTGTACTTCGGTTTGCTGCCGTCGGACTGCTCGCTTTCGCTGGCTCGATTGCGGCGAGCCCAAATGCCCTGGCGCAGGTAACCAGCGCAACCATTCTCGGAACGGTTACCGATCCTTCAGGGGCGGCGGTCGCAAATGCCTCAGTGACTGCCACGAACACCTCGACTGGGCGAACCTACTCTGCTAACACGGGATCAAGTGGCGAGTACCTAATTCCGCTACTGCCCATTGGCGACAAATACGAGGTCGGGGTGGAGGCCGCGGGATTTCAGAGGTTTTTGCAGAAAGGAATCACTCTGCTCGTGAATCAAAATGCCAGGGTCGATGCCTTCCTTAAAATCGGTGCTTCGAGCGAAACGGTTCAGGTGTCCGGTACGCCCCCTCTTGTTGACACTCACGGTTCCAGCCTCGGAGAAGTAGTCGAGCAGGAACGGGTGACCGAGCTTCCCCTCAACGGACGAAACCCGGTTCAACTTGCCAGCCTGGTCGCAGGCGTCACCACCGTGAATGCTCCAGCGTTCATGAGCAATCGCGGAGGGACCTCTCTATCGGTAAACGGCTCCCGCATGAACGAAAACGACTATTTAGTGGACGGCGCTCACTATGAGGATTCAGTCTTCGGCGTTGGTAAGAACTTGCCAAACCCAGATGCGTTGCAGGAATTCAACCTCATTACCAACACCTTCAGCGCTGAGTATGGACGAAATGCGGGGTCGGTGTTCAACGCAATTCCCAAATCCGGGACCAACCAAATTCATGGCTCGGCATGGGACTTCCTGCGCAACAACGCCCTGGATGCGAAGAACTATTTTCTTAATTTTCCCGGAGCCCAGAAGTCTGACCTAAAACAAAATCAATTTGGCTTTACCCTCGGCGGCCCGGCGATTAGGAACAAATGGTTCTGGTTCGGTTCATACCAGGGGTTGCGGATTCATTCCCAATTACCTCCGACCTCTGTGATCACGCCTACCGCTCAGGAGCGCCTCGGCCTGTTCACTACCCCCCTCAACGATCCCGACACAGGGCTGCCGATAGTTCCAAATGCCCAGGGACTGTATTTCATTGACCCCAGCCGATTCGCTACGGTCACAACAAACGTCATGAACGCAGTTCTACCCACACCGGGGTCTGACGGATTTGTGCATCAAGTCGGCGCCCAGACTGTGAGCAACAACCAGGTCGTGCTCAAGAGCGATTACAATCTGACTTCGAACAACGTCCTCAGTGGAAGTTTGCTTTTGGACCACACGGCTACCACAAACCCGTTCTTTAACAGTGGCATGCTTGGCTGGGGCGGCGCTTCAACCCCGACCCACACAATTGCAATTACGGTTCATGACACACATACATTCAGGCCGAACCTTTTAAATCAACTCCGTCTGTCTTACTTTAAGACGGAAGACAAGATTAGTCCCCTCGATCCACAAAAAAATCTAAATCAATGGGGGGACGCGAGTTACATTCAAGATCCTGAGTTCGCGAACCAAAACCCTGACTTCCAGGTTGCCGGAGCGTTCAATCTCGTGACAGTCGGAGTGTTGGACTTCAAGGAAAATACCTTCAGCCGGCAGGGCGCGGATACAGTCACCTGGATCCACGGTGCGCACAGCATAAAGGCTGGCATAGAAATCATCTCAATCCTGCAGCACGGCAACGCGTCATTCCTCACCAACGGAAACATGACTTTCGACGGTTCCGTCACGGGCAGTCCTATCGCCGACTTTCTGGTCGGTCGCCCGGTTAACTTTTCGCGGGATTCGCCCGGATCGAATGACAACAGAAACTGGGAGTATTCTGGCTTTTTTCAAGATGACTGGAGGGTCACTCGAAGGCTTACTTTAAACCTTGGTCTCCGCTACTTTGTCCAAACTCCATGGGTGTTGGGCAACCCGGCAGACCCCGGAGCCACGTTTATTCCGGGCCAGCAGTCCACCATATATGCCACCGCTCCAACTGGCTTGGTCTATCCGGGTGACCAAGGCGTCCCCCGGAATATCTATGCTTCGGACCGAAACAACTTCGAACCCCGGCTCGGTCTCGCCTGGGACCCACGAGGTGACGGCAAAACAGCAGTGCGTATTTCTTACGGTATGTTTCACGACCTCATTAACAGTATCGGCGTAGTCGGGCAGGAAGGAGCGAACCAACCCTTCGTTTTTGGGGAATCGTTCTTTACGCCTGCCGGAGGCACTGACGACACCTACGCGGGACTTCCAAATCCGTGGCCATACCGCGCCTTCGAGAGCGCGAATCCCGCCTTTACACTACCTGCCTCTGTCTCTTCGACTCAGGCGGACCTGCGCAATCCGTTCATTCAGGATTGGACCGTTGATGTTCAGCACCAGTTCACGAACGCCCTCTTGGGCGAGGTCGCGTATGTCGGAAAGAATTCCGTCGGACTCTACGAAAACGTGGAAGACAACCCAGCGGTGTACATTCCGGGCGTCGACCCTGGAACGGGACTGCCGTTTTCGACCGCCGGCAATGTGAACTCACGCCGACCTTTTGCGCCGGATTTTGCTGGGATCCGAGAAGCTGCTTCATCGGGCCGAGCACACTTCAATGCGCTCGAATTGACCGGGAAATATCGCACCCATGGCCTGCTTTTGACGGCCGCGTACACCTATTCCTCGTCCATGGATACCAGCTCTTCGTTTGCCAACGGATCTGAGAGCTTCTATCCCGATCCATTTTGCAGGTCTTGCAACATTGGTCCGTCTGACTACGACCTCCACAATGTTCTTAGGACTTCCTGGGTTTACGAGTTGCCCAGTTTCGGGCAAGGCGTAGTCAGACAGCTCCTGGGAGGATGGGAGGTGTCAGGAATTGCCTCATACCAAAGCGGTGCCCGCTACTCTATAGCCAATGGTTTTAATAGTTCTCTAAACGGCCTGGGCATCGACCGCGCCGATATCGTGGGAGATCCGAATCTCTCGAATGGCCGCTCCCGTCCGGCACGGATCTCGGAGTGGTTTGATACGCAAGCTTTTGTCCAAGCGGCGGTGGGCACGGCCGGGAATTCGAAGCGTAACTTCTTGGTGGGACCCGCCTACTGGAACACCGACTTAGCTTTGCTGAAGAACTTTCCGATTGGAGAACGATTCGGCAAATTACAGTTTCGGGCTGAGTTTTACAACGCGTTTAACCGCGTCAACCTGAACAACCCGAACAATAACTTGGCGTCTGGAGCGTTCGGTCAAATAACGAGCGCTAAAGATCCACGGATAATCCAATTCAGCTTGAAATACTCATTCTGATCTCACGACCGTGGGGACCTCGCCGACGAGGTCCTCTTTTCTCCCTCCCTGGGGGAGCTACAATTCTCTACCCAACAAATGGCCCGGTTAAGGGTCTAGCAGGCTGCTGAAAACTACTCCCGATCCACAAGCGAGTCGTGTTAAGAGAGAGGGATGAGAGGCATAGATCATCAGCAGAGTCAGATGTTCAGTTATTTGTCGCCGGAGACGCGGGTGCGGAAAGATCATCCGTTGCGAGGGATCCGATTGATGGTGGACGAAATACTGGCCCAGTTGTCGCGACGATTCGACAGCATGTACGCGAGCGCTGGGCGACCTTCGATTCCTCCGGAGAAGTTGTTGCGGGCGCAGTTGCTGCAGATGCTGTATTCGATCCGCAGCGAGCGCCTGCTGATAGAGGAGATCGATCACAGTGTTCTGTTTCGCTGGTTTGTGGGATTGAATTTGGACGAAGAGGTATGGGACGCGACCACGTTCACCAAGAACCGGGACCGTTTGCTGGAGGCCGAGGTGGCCGAAGAGTTTCTGGCACAAGTGGTAGAGCGAGCGCGCAGACAAGGGCTGACTTCGGACGAGCACTTCACGGTGGATGGGACGTTGCTGGAAGCATGGGCGGG
>Ga0193726_1001699_pt1 | contig 16423 bp, 12 predicted proteins | sample H2c1metaG_FD_144928 | JGI IMG/M metagenome (GOLD analysis project Ga0193726, IMG submission 144928) | Soil microbial communities from a riparian zone of the East river system, Colorado, United States - H2c1 | ecosystem: Environmental > Terrestrial > Soil > Riparian zone | place: USA: East River... | reverse complement strand
ACCTCATTGCGTCAGCTTTGCGAAGGTATGGAGGCTCTGCGAAACAAATTCCAATCAGTTGATCGATCAGTTCACTCGCCGGGCTCTCGCAGGTGAGCTTCTTGCGAGGCCAGCATCGCTCCGACTTAAATGCCTTCCTGACAGACATCCGGATTACTGGCCCTCCTCTTCTTTCACCATTCGAAGTGAGCCACCTCTGGCAATTTTCCTCCCGACGACGCTCCTGCTCGACCTTCTCAGCATTGACAATTGCTTGGCAAGCCTCACAGTATCGTTTGCTTCGACTGATTGCTGTCCAGCACCACTCACATTCGCCCTCCGGCTTGCGCTTTGGAAATTGGGTTCCTATCCCAAAAGTGTGAATGGAGTTGAAGGCTTTTGATCTCATGAATTGAAAAGAGGAAGGGCACCTCGAGTCGTGTAACCTTTCGTGGTTGTTTCCAGACAGACCAAAGAAAGGAAAAGAACCGAGGTGCTCATCGAAACGTTTATCAGAAAACAACTGGGTTTAAAAGCCCATCGAGTGACGAAAGTCGAAAGCCACGAAGACAGCCTGATTATTTTCATGGACCGGATGGGGAAACGGTTGCTGCGCTGTGGAGTTTGCCGGAAGCGATGCTTACGCATTCACAGCGTGCGGAAGGAGCGGGAATGGCAGGACCTGTCGATGAGAAAGAGCCGATTGATTCTGCGCTACGGTGCGCGTCGAGTGGACTGTCCCCGGTGCGGAGTTCGGGTGGAGGCGGTTCCCTGGGCCGAGCCCTGGGCCCGGGTTAGGCGGGCGCTGAGTAACGCGGCGGCCTGTTTGGCGCGGGAGTTGAGCTGGCAAGGTACGGCACGGCAGTATGGACTGAACTGGAAGACCGTGGCCGGGATCGTAAAGCGAGCCGTGCGCTATGGTCTGAGGAATCGTAAGCGGCCACCCGTGCATGGGATTGGCATGGATGAAGTGAGCCGGAGGAAAGGGCAGGTTTATCTGACGGTGGTCTACGATCTGAAACGTCGGGTGTTGTTGTGGGTGGGGGAGGACCGCACCGAAGAAGCGGTCAAGAAATTCTTCACGGAGGAGATGGGACGGCGGCGCTGTTGCACGCTGCAGGTGGTGTGCATGGACATGTGGGCCGGCTATGCGAACTTAGTGCGGGAACACGCCCCCCAGGGGCAGATTCTGTTCGATCGCTTCCATATCGTCAAACATCTGCAGGAAGCGATCGACGAGGTAAGGCGGTGTGAGATGCGGCGCTTGATGGGGCAAGAGAAAGTCACCTTCAAGAGTACCCGCTGGCTGTTGCTCAAGAATCCTTGGAATCTGACCGGGGAGCAGAAAGAACGCCTATCCACGCTGCTGCGCTGGAACACCCCGATCGTTCGGGCCTATTACTTGAAGGAATCCTTCCAACTGTTCTGGGAGTACCGCCAGCCCCAGCGAGCCCAAGACCATTTGCGCAAGTGGATGAGTTCGGCCATGCGCTCGCGGCTGGAGCCCTTCAAGAAATTTGTCCGCATGCTCCGTTCTCATCTGGATGGAATTTTGCCCTGGACCAAGCTCCGGCTCTCCAATGGAGCTGTAGAGGGGATGAACAACAAGATCAAGTCCATCAGCCATCGTTCCTTTGGCTTTCGTAGCGTTCAGTATTTCATCGCAGCTATTTATCACTGCTGTGCCAGATTGCCGCTACCCTCGGAATGCTAATTACACTTTTCGGAGAGGAGCCTGAAAATGGTCCAGTAGGCCCCGAGGCAGTTCTCCGAGAGCAGCCCTTTCAGAAGTTCACCTTCACGCCAAATTGAATCTGACGTGGAGGCGTACTTAAACTAGTGATCGTCCCCCCCTGAGGGATGTTGACGAATGGATTGGGTAAGCCAAAATGGGGCGTGTTGGTAAGGTTAAAGAATTCTGCTCGGAATTGTAAGGTTGCTGCTTCAGTGATCGCGAAGTTTTTGAACAGTCCCATATCAAAGTTTCTCAATCCGGGGCCAATCAATACATTCCGGCTTTCATCGCCGTAGGTGAACAAGGCGGGTAGCGCGTATTTGGAAGTATCGAACCAGCGATCGACTGACGGATCTGAAAGATTAGGGTCACCCAACCGGTCTGGGCGGAGTCCTCCGCCGTTTGCCGTATTCGCACGATTGACTGTAATCAGCGGTGTAAAAGGAGTGCCGGAATGCAGGCCCAAAATACCCGTCATTTGCCAGCCACCGATGATCCGGTCGAGAACGGCGTTGCCGTCGCCGAGAAATTTGCGGCCACGGCCTACTGGAATTTCCCAGCTATAGCTAAAGATGAAATTATGACGGATGTCCCAGTCTGAGAGTCCATGTTCACCCTGATTTGGGTGTAGTGAGTCTTGCGGCAGCTGAGAAATTCCGGAGTTCGGCCAGTAACCAACAGTGTTGTCGGTTGATTTTGACCATGTATAAGAGCCCAGGAATGTAAGGCCGCGAGCCACTCGACGTGTTAACTTCGCCTGCAGAGAATTGTAATCGGAATAACCTTCGTTCGTCATTGTGAACAGCAGGCCAATGTTTGGTGAAACTGGGAATACCCGTACCGCGCCCGGCGGGGGCTGATTCGGATTGCGAATGGCCAGGACATTGCCGTGAGATCCTGCGTAAGCCACATCAAACAAAGTGTTCGGTAACAGCTCACGTTGAATATCCAAATTCCACGATTGTACGCGCGAATCCTCCAGGCTCGGCACACGATAGCCAACCTTGCCGAAAGGATTGCTTGGATCAGGTGCCGGCGGAGCCGGAATTCCCGCAGATACCTGCAAAGTTGGTGTGAACAAACCCGACTGTGTCACGGTTTGTAAGAAATAAAACGGGATGTTGTAGGAAAGCCGATCCAGGGTGGCGAGAGCATTTTGTTCGGCAAAATAATAATTCCCGTATCCGCCACGCAGGACCGTCTTGCCATTTGCAATAGGAGTATAAGCAAAACCAATTCGAGGTCCCACGTTGTTAGTATCAGTATTCGCCAACGAGCGGCTGTTGCCATTCTGGCCAGCTAACAGCATCGACTTTGTTGCCAGATCGAAATTCGCCTGACGGTCGTGAGCTTCAATCTGCGGAGTAAACAGATCATAGCGAATGCCTAAATTCAAGGTCAGCTTTTTGTTAACGCGGATGTCGTCCTGAAAATAAATTCCAAACTCATTTCCGCTCTGGTCGATGAAGTGATCAAGGAAGTCCCGTTCAGCAAATGACGGAAACCCCATCAACATACTGGCGATCGCATTTCCACCCGCGCCCGCCTGAGATGTAACCAATGGATCGAACAAGAACAAACCACGCGGGAACCCTGCTTGAAATAAATGCAAGAGCCGACGATGATATTCGCCGCCTATTTTTAAGCTATGTCTGCCCTTCACCCAGCTTAGGTTGTCGATAAATTGATGGCTTTGGATGGTGACAATTTGCGGGAAGAAAGTCTGGCCTCCCAGCGCGTCCCATCCCGCAGGACCGATAAACGCCAGTCCAGAGGCGGTTGGATCAGAACTGATTCCCGCGATGCCGATTTGCTGATTGAGATCCAGTCCAAATCCAGAAGGTAGGCCATTTACCGTGCGGCGCAAATATCCATATCCAAATGTATTCACCAGACTGGCGCTAAACACATGGGTTGATGTAGCTGCTAAATCCTGACCACGAAAATCATTCACAGGAAGATTGCCGCCCCCGCCAATATTGCCGAAGTTGGGATCGAACCTGTTTTTCGAGTCATCAACGTTCCAGCGTCCGGAAATGCTGTCCTTCGCGGTCGCCTGAAAATCGATCTTTAAATTTCCCTGATGGTCATCGATACGATTGCCGATGCCAGTGACATAGTTGAGAACATCCCCCGGTTGATTTGGCTCTGGATAAAGCTGCAGCAGATTTTGCCCTGCGATGTCCTGTTTTCCGGCAGGAATTATGTTGCCCGCGAACGGCGCCCGGATCGGCAAACCGTTCGCATCTACTCCAGTTACTGTGGTCGGATCGTAAAGTTGAATCCCCGCACCGAGCAGACTAGAAAAGTCGCCGGTACGCCATGCGTTTGGCGGAACGCTCAAAACCCGAGTTGAACTGGAGCGAGTGGTTGTTCCCTGATAGCCGGCGAAGAAGAAGAGTCGGTTCTTGATAATAGGGCCGCCCAAAGTACCTCCAAACTGATTGAAATGAAACGGAAGTTTGGGAACGTTGAAGCGGTCAGAAAAATAGTCGTTAGCATCGAGAACGTTATTGCGGAGAAATTCGAAAGCACCTCCATGCAATTTGTTTGTTCCTGATCGCATGGCCACATTAATGACGCCGGCGTTGGAACGGCCATATTCAGCCGAAAAGGAATTGGTCATGACGTCAAATTCGCGCACGGCGTCAGGTTGCAAAGTAATGTTGGGGGCTTGCGACATAAATTCCACGTTATCCAGACCATCTACTAAAAATGAGTTCGTGCTCGATCGTTGACCGTTAATCGCGAGGTCAACACCGACTCCCTTGAAAAAACTGTTCGTAGTTGTAGTCACTCCGGTGTTGAGCGAAATCAACTGATTGATGTTGCGGCCGTTCAGAGGTAATTCTTGTGTGAGTTCGCCGCTAATGACCTGATGTAGCTGAGAAGAGCTTGGCTCCAGATATTGATCAGCGGTGGCGGTAACTTCGATGGCCTGATTTGAATTGCCAATTTGAAGGGCGGCATCTTGGCGGGAGTGCTGATCGATCAGTAGCACAATTCCTTTGCGGGCTAAGGTTTGGAAACCATCATGAGCCACCTGCACCTCATACTCGCCGGGCGGAAGCGCTCCGACGGTATAAATTCCCGCGTCGTTCGTTTGTGCGGCGCGGGAAATGCCGGTGCCTACATTCGTCACCACCACATGGACGCCTGCCAGCACCGCGCCGGATTGATCAGTGATTTCGCCTGAAACGGTGGCTGTGCCGGTTTGCGACCATGAAGATATTGGCAACAGTAATATAAGAACAGATAAGGCTGAAAATAGATTTCGTTTCATTTGGCCCCTTTTCCAGATGCACACAAAGAAAACCGCCTGAACCAGATTAATTCCCTAAAAAATTACAAATCCGCATTTCTCGAGAGAGAATCGTCGGCGCGAAAAATCTATATCGTTACAGATTGCGCTGTCAAGCGATTTATAACGTTATAGATTTATTTTTTTAAGAAAACAGGAGACAGCGTAGCTTTGTAAAATCTATTTGAAGCGGGAAGACGCGTTGATTTGCAGTCACTTTACCAACCGAAAGCAATCATGGTCTGGCCAAGACGTGAATAGGAATTCGGTCATCGACGTTCTATTCAATTGAATTGTTGGGTGGAGAGACTAGCGCTGCGCCGACGTTAATATTCCTTCGGACCGTGCCGCAAGGGCGGGACGCGCTGCAACTCTGTCCTTTTCCCTGCGGCAACTCGAACGACGGGCAAGGAGTCGTGGCTCCAAAAGTATGGGTGTAGGGCGGGTCTTGATCTTTCCAGAGATCAGGGACAACAAAATAGAGGCTGCTTTTCGACCAATTTCCTGGCGTTGTTGATCCACTGTGCTTAAAGGAACGCTCAGGTATTGCCCATAACGAACATTTCCGACTCCAATTAGCCCGAAATCTTCCGGCAGTCGGAGATTGTGTTTTTGTAACGATTCCAGAGCGCCGATCGCAATAGGATCGCTGGCAGCAAAAATTGCATCCGGAGGACGGGGCAAGGCTAACAGCTTCTCGGTGGCTTCAAATCCGCCGATCTCGCCGTGGTATCCCGCCTCAACAATATAAGCGTTTCGGACTTTCATGCCATGCCTACGTAATGCTTGCGTATAGCCATTGAGTCGCCCGATTGCGGTCATTACGTTCGGACCGCGAATATGTGCGATCCGCTCGTAACCCTCATCAATCAGGTGTTTCGTTGCAATAAATCCAATCTGTTCGTCATCCCCGCCGACAAAATGCGTCTCTTTAAAGAAACGGTCTGTCAGCACAAACGGAACCCCTGATTTTCCCAGTTCCTTCCAGATTTTGTGTTCGGTGGGAGCGTGAGCCGAGGCAACAATTAAGCCGTCGACTTGGTTACTGATGAGAGTTCGGATCTCCTCATCCTCTCGAACTGGATCCTCATCGGTATTGCAAAGCAATAAATGATAGCCGGCGGCGCTGGCAATTGTATCCACGCCTTTAATGACCTCGGTAAAGAAAGAACGGGACAAGTCAGGTACGACGACGCCGAGCACCTGAGTTCTCTGCATCACCAGGCTGCGAGCGACGCGATTGGGAAAGTAGCCGAGCTCGCGAGCTTTTTCGCGGACCCGCTGCCTGGTTTTCTTACTGATGTCAGGCCGGTTCTGCAGGGCTGCATTAACCGTGGACACGGACAACTTCAGTGCCGCCGCCACATCTTTTAGTCGGACTTGCATACAATCTACCGTTCAACTCGGGGCCCGAATACATCCTATCATGCGATTCTAAGGCTCCAACGTTATAGTCAAGGGCTTCAAAATAGGCAACTATGGCGTTGTTTTTAAAGGGCAAACAGAAAACGCTTGACACATTTGCAGAGAATGACTATAAAAAATGCCGCCTGTAACGTTATAGATGTTCACGAAGTGTAATTTTGGACGGCAATCCGGAGAGGGCATGAAAAAGCTGGTTAACAATCCTGATCACGTTGCCGCCGAAATGGCCGAGGGTATGGCTTTGGCGTTCCCTCATCTGGTTCGCCAGGTGCCTGGAACGCAAGGTGTAGTTCGAAATGAAGCACCAATTCAGGGGAAAGTAGCCGTGGTCGTTGGCGGAGGAAGTGGGCATGAGCCGATGTTTCTTGGCTACACGGGCGCAGGAATGGCCACTGCGGGAATCGCAGGAAACGTTTTTGCCTCTCCCCCGCCCCGTCCTATTTTCCTGACTGCCAAAGCGGCCCACGGAGGCGCGGGGGTTTTGTTCCTGTATGGCAATTACGCCGGCGATACGCTGAACTTTGATGCAGCCGTCGATATGTTGCAAGACGAAGGTATAGAAGTTGCAACTGTGCGCGTCACTGATGACATCGCCTCCGCTCCTTTTGCCAATCGCGACAGGCGACGGGGAATTGCGGGAAATTTATTCGTTTTCAAAATTGCCGGCGCACGCGCTGAAGAGGGAGCACCTTTGGCAGTAGTTACCCAGGCAGCTGCGAAAGCCAATGACAACACACGCAGTATGGGCATAGCGCTGTCATCGTGCATCATTCCTGCCTCGGGAAAGCCGATCTTTCAATTGGGTGAAGACGAAATTGAGCTCGGCATGGGAATTCATGGCGAGCCCGGTGAGGTGCGCAGCAAAATTTCATCTGCCGATGAGGTTACGGCGCAGATCGTTTCGCGCATTCTGGCCGATATGCCTGTCACCGGGGGAGAAGAAGTCGCAGTTTTGGTAAACGGATTAGGCGCGACTCCGATCTGCGAGCTTTACATCATGTTTCGCGCCGTGCAACAACTCCTCAACGAAAAAGACATCGGGATCTGCCGTTCCTATGTCGGCAACTATGCAAGTTCGCTCGATATGGCCGGATGTTCGGTGACGGTCATGAAGCTTGATTCTGAATTGAAGCGATTGCTTTTAGCGCCGGCGAATACTCCCGCATTGGTGCAGGTGTAGACATGTCGTCGACACTCAACTCGACAGATTTACTGGGAATGCTTCGTCACGTGGTTCAGCGAATCGAACAAGAGGAAGCCTACCTCAACTCACTGGACGCGGCCATTGGTGACGGCGATCACGGGATCACCATGCGCCTGGGATTTCAGGCAATTGGGAAGAGATTGACCGTACTAACACCCACTGTCCCGATGAGCGACATCCTACTGGATGCGGGGTGCGCGTTCATGGAAGCAACCGGCGGAGCGATCGGCGTGATTCTGGGGAGAATGCTGATTGCCGGAGGCAAATCGCTGCAAGGCTCTGACAGCATGGGACCAACTCAACTGAGAGCGCTTCTATCGACGATGGAAGCTGCCGCAACGAAGGCGGGCAAAGCCGTTCCGGGCGATAAAACCATCCTAGATGCCTTGCACCCTGCCGTTGATGCGGCGAGTTCTACCTCTGTTCAGGATGATCTGGTTGCCATGTTGTCCAAAGCTGCGGAAGCGGCAGACTTGGGCGCAAAGAACACGGCCAATATGCACTGCCGTATCGGAAGAGCCAGTCGTTTAGGAGATCGCGTGATTGGACATCCGGATCCTGGCGCAACTTCATTCAGCATCATTTTAAAAGCCATGGCCGAATGGGCGAGAAAGCTTGAATACGTTTCATAAAAATCGTAGTACACGAAGGGAACTTTATGTTTCTTCCCGGCACTTATACTGCCGCTTTATTGCTCATGATTGTAGGAATGTTTTTCTGGGGAGCATGGCCGAACACATACAAATTAACCAAAGCGTGGAGATTTGAACTTTTTTATTGGGACTACGCCTGCGGAATTTTTCTTACTTCCATAATCGTCGGTCTGTCTCTCGGCACATTCTTTGGGCCTCATTCATTCATACAAAATATTATCGAGGCAGACCGCGGCGCATGGTGGTATGCCATCGCCGCGGGAGCACTCTGGAACTTGGGAAATGTTCTCTTGGTCATGGGCGTGGCCATGGTTGGAATGGCCACAGCATTCCCTCTTTCTATCGGATTGGCGTTGGTTGTCGGTGTCATAGGCAGTTATATGGTGATGCCCAAGGGCAACCCGGTGCTCTTGTTTGCAGGCGTAGCCATGGTTTTCGCCGCAGTCATTTTTAATTCACTGGCGTACAAAGCCAAAAGCTCAGGCACCCAATCAGCCTCCAAAGCTGGACTCATCGCGTGTCTGCTGTCCGGTGTGTTCTTCAGCGGTTTCGGGCCGCTCGTCGGAAAAGCGCTTTCATCGCCGCAACCACTCGGTCCGTACGGGGTTTGTTTGTTTTTTACCTTCGGAGCGTTGCTTACCACCGTGCCGATGATGACTTACTTCATGCGGCATCCGGTCGAGGGCAGCAAGCTCTCCTGGGAAGACTACAAAAAAGGCACATTTAAACAGCACCTTGCCGGATTGCTGGGCGGTTTCTTTTGGGGACTGGGCACGACCTTTACTTTCGTGCCCGCCGGCATGGTAGGCATCGCGCTGGCATACGCAATTGGCCAGGCAAATCCATTAATCGCGGCGTTATTTGGAGTTTTCATCTGGCGCGAATTCAAGGGAGCGTCGGGTAAAGCGCAAGTGCTTTTGACATTGATGTTCATTCTTTATTTTGGGGGATTGCTGACGCTAGCTTCTAGCTTCCAATCTTAATCATTACGCCTTTTGACGGAGACAATGATGTCACCAGCGACAAATACATTCGGTGTCCTAGTAGGTAACCGCAGCTTTTTTCCAGATCAATTGGTTCTCGCCGGCCGCAAGCAGATGATCGACCTTCTTGAGACACAGGGTTTCAAAACCGTTTGTCTCGGAGAACAGGACACCAAATGTGGCGCAGTAGAAACCCATGCCGACGCTAAAAAGTGCGCTGAGCTATTTCGCAAGAACGCGGATTCCATCGACGGCATTATCGTGACCTTGCCTAATTTCGGTGATGAGCAAGGTGTGGCTGATACGATTCGCCTCGCCGGTCTCGATGTTCCAGTCCTCGTTCACGCATTTCCGGATGAGACAGCAAAAATGGGATGGGGCCACCGTCGAGACGGGTTTTGCGGAAAGATGTCAGCCTGTAACAACCTGTATCAATACGGAATTCCCTTTTCGCTCACTTCCCTGCACACAGTTTCACCAGATACGGATTCCTTTCGCAAAAACTTGGAAACATTTGCCGCAACCTGCCGGGTGGCGCGCGGACTCACAAATCTGCGCTTCGGGGCGGTCGGCGCTCGACCTGCCGCCTTCAAGACCGTCCGCTACAGCGAGAAATTATTAGAGCGCAACGGTATTTCGGTTGAGACACTCGACCTCTCCGATGTCCTCGGTCGCATTGGGAAATTGAAAGATGATGACACGGTCGTGAAACAGAAAATGGACATGATTTCGCGATACGTACCTACGACGAATGTGCCCAATATTGCTTTGATGAAAATGGGAAAGCTGGGAGTGGTTCTTGACGCTTGGGTCGAGTCCAGTTCGCTCAAAGGGATCGCTGTGCAGTGTTGGACTTCACTTGAAGAAAACTTTGGCGTCGTGCCCTGCACGGTCATGAGTATGATGACGGACACGCTGTGCCCCGCCGCCTGCGAAGTGGACATCAATGGTCTACTCGCAATGTACGTGCTTCAGTTGGCGGCCACCAAACCTCCGGCGATCGTGGATTGGAACAATAACTACGGCGGAGATCCGGAGAAAGCCGTGGTATTCCACTGCTCTAATCTACCCAAGTCAATGTTTCATGAGATTCGTATTGATACCCACGACATATTCGCTGCCAGCGTCGGCCGCGAGAATACGTACGGGACGATTAACGGAAATCTTCTGGCCGGCCCCCTCACTTATTTGCGACTCACTACGGACGAATTTCAAGGAAAGCTGCGCGGATACATCGGTGAAGGCGAATTTACTTCCGATCCTTTGAAGACGTTTGGGGGAGCAGGGGTAGTGCAGGTGCCGGGACTGCAGAAAGTCCTGCATCATGCCTGCAAAAATGGGTTTGAACATCATGTTGCCGTCAGCAACTCATCTGTATCCACGGCTATTCAGGAAGCGCTGACGACTTATATGAATTGGGACATTGCCCGGCCGGCGGAAGCATAAGCACAATCTATAACGCTACAGTTTCACTTTTAGTCGTGAGGCTCAATGAAAATCGCTGTGGACAGCGACGACGCAGGGATCGAGCTCAAAAGAACAGTGATCGAACACCTTCGCGCGATGGGGGTCGAAGTCGAAGATTTAGATCTCCTTGCCTCACGGACCGTCGACTATCCCGATATTGGTTTCAATCTAGCCAGTCGAATTGCTGATCACGAATTTGAACGCGGAGTTTTGATTTGCGGGACGGGTCTCGGTATGGCGATGGTTGCCAATAAAGTTGAGGGGGTTTACGCAGGTGTCTGCCATGACGTTTATTCGGCGGAACGCCTGCGTAAAAGTAACGATGCGCAAGTCATCACGCTTGGCGCCCGCGTGATTGGAGCGGAGGTCGCTAAAACCATACTCTCCGCGTGGTTGCACTCCGAATTTGAGCCGGAACGATCCGCAAGAAAAGTAGCCCGAATGCGGGAACTGGAACATGAAGCTCGCGCCCGCCTTGGAGAAGAGAAAGAACATGAGTAGGCGCCTGCTGTTTGGCACGAATTGGAAAATGCACAAAACAATTCGCGAAGCCAGGGAATATGCTTCCCGTTTCCGCGATCTGCTGGGCGCGATCGAAAGAATCGATACCGCGCTGATTTTTGTCATCCCCCCATTTACCGCCATTGACGTTGTACGCCAGGAAAGTCGGAACAAGTTTCGGGTTGGTGCCCAGAACATGCATTGGGCTGAATGGGGACCTTACACCGGCGAGATATCCGCCCCGATGTTGAAGGATCTTGGAGTGGAAATAGTCCAACTGGGCCACGCCGAGCGCCGCCAGCTTTTCCATGAGAGCAATTCCGAAATCAATCGAAAAGTCCAAATGGCATTGCGGCACGGACTGCGCCCCTTGATTTGTGTGGGCGAAGATGAGAATGAGCGTAATTTCCATATAGAGCGCGAAACCATCGCGAAGCAATTACGCGTTGCGTTACATGAACTTCCCGCGAACTCAGCCTCGCAGATCATCCTGGCCTATGAACCATTCTGGGCGATTGGCGATAACGGAGTAACGGCCGAGCCTTCCTACGTGAGAGAGATGACAAATTTCTGCCGTAATGTACTGTCGGATCTGTTCGGAGCAACAGCGACGGATGAAGTTCCAATCATCTATGGCGGAAGCGTGAATGCGTCTGCCGCGCCACGTTTCTTAATGGAAAGCCATTCCGATGGAGTTTTCGTAGGACGCGTAGCGCTAGATCCTGAAGCTTTTGCAGAACTTATACGTGTTTGCTTACAGAGCGTTGGAGCAAATTCCCTTCGGCCTTAGTCATAAGAGAAAGGAAATCATAATGAATTCTACTCATCGCCGTGAGTTCCTACGAATGATGGCCGCAGCAGGAGGCACGTTAGCAATGACGCCGCTCTCAGCCTTTGCAGCTTCGGATCAAGGTCATAGTAAAGCGAAAGGGAGCACTCGCCTGCCCAATCCCAAATTCTATTGGGGACTTGGTCTGGAAAATGGCTGGATCGCACAGACGAATCTCGCCAAAGACGGCAATCGCCGCTTGCTCGATGTGTTCTTGCAGATGCAGCACTACGAGAGATGGAAAGAAGATCTCGATCTCGCCGCTGGAATTGGCGTTAACACCATCCGTTACAGCGTGCCTTGGTACAAAGCGGAACCGCGCCCCGGTGAATACGACTGGTCATGGATCGACAAACCAGTCGAGTACATGGTCAACAAATTGAAAATCATTCCAGTCATGGACTTGATCCATTACGGCACGCCGACGTGGATGGAAGATGGGGTGATTGACGATCGCTATCCTGAAGCGATCGCCAAATATGCATCCGCGATGGCAACGCATTTCAGGGGATTGGTAAATCATTACACGCCACAGAACGAGCCCCAGATTACGTCTTTGTTCTGCGGGTTGATTGGCCGCTGGCCGCCCTATCAAAAAAGTTATGACAGCTGGTGCGACATTGGTATGCGCGTTGCCAAGGCGACCCTGCTCGAGGTCGAAGCCATTCGCGGCGCTGTACCGGATGCGGTCATCATTTCTGCGGACCCATTCGTATTTGAAGCAACAACAGGCTTTCTACCCAAGGGAAATCCTCAAGATCCGCAATATAAAGAACTCCGCATGGCTGCCGCAATCTTTCCGTCCTGCCTGACCTATGGCCGGATCGGAGAAAAACATGCTTTTATTGATTTGCTATTGAAGCACGGCGTAAAACCAGATGATATTTCGTGGGTTGCAAAGCACGCACAAAAACCAGACATTCTGGGATTTAACTATTACCCCGACATCCACGCCTATGGCGGCGAGGGCGACTATACTCGGCACGGCAAACTTCCGCTCAGTATCGCAGCGCGCCAAGCGGCGGACGTTACCGAAATGGGCCTGCTCGATGCTTATGAATTCTTCCAACTTCCAATTTATCTGACCGAAACCAGCGCAGGGCTCACCACCGAAGCGAAAGTTGCATACATGAATGCGCTGTACGAGAGCGTCCTGCGTCTACGGCAGGACGGCCTTCCCCTGCACGGCGTGAACTGGTGGCCACTATACGACACCATTCAATGGGACTATCGCGAAGGGGTCGATAAACCCCTGACCGACTTTATTCGGCCTGGTGGATGGAACAACGGGTTGTACACCACAAAAAAGACCGCCAATCTGGAACGCGTCCAAACCGATGCAGCAAAAGCATACGGAGCGATTATTCGCAAAGATGCAGCGTTGCTGAAAAAAAGCTAATTCATAAACAACAATTCATTCTCGAGAAATTTATGAAACATTTTTTTCTAAACCTACTTTTGTCTGTTTTTGCCCTGGCCATGGTTTCTGCCGCATACGCGCAATGCAAGATCGAGCGTGAAAATTATCTCGGCTGGAATGCGATCAAGCTCTCTAACGGAATTATCACGCTGCATGTGGTGCCAGAGATTGGCGGCCGTGTCATGCAACTGGAGCTGGACGGTCATAATTTTTTCTCAATCCATCCCAAGTTAAAAGGAAAAGTGGTGCCTGCAGCCGAAAGCGATTTCGGCATGGGCTGGAAAAATTATGGGGGCGACAAGGTCTGGACTGCGCCTCAGGGCTGGGAACGCGACGATCAGTGGCCCGGACCGCCCGATCCAGTTCTGGATGCAGGCGCATATAGCGCGGAAATCGTGGCCAATAATTCTGAGCAGGCGGTTCTGCGACTAACGAGTCCTCAAGATCAGAAATCCGGCGTGCAGTTGGGACGTACGATCACAATTTATCGGGGCAGTTCGAGAGTTCAAATTGAATCCTTCATGCGCAATATCTCCAAGCGGCCGGTGCGTTGGGGGATTTGGGAAGTAACACAGCATGACACCACTGACGCCAACACGCAGCAGGAGTTCAATAAGAACTTTTGGGCTTACGCACCGATCAATCCACGCAGCAAATTCCCGAAGGGTTACGACTATTTATTCGGACTGGTCAACAATCCCGCATTTTCCGTGGATGAAACCGGTCGTTTTCTCCGTGTGCATTACTGTTACGAAGTTGGAAAAGTTGCACTCGATTCGAACGCCGGCTGGTTGGCCGTTGTGAATCGTGTCAGCAAATATGGCTTTTTCGAAACCTTCGATTATGAACCTAACGCTGAATACCCTGACAATGCTTCTATCGAATTCTGGCTCCAGGGGGCCGGACAACTTATCAACAATCAAGAAATCACACAAATGGAAGGCGGCCCGGGAGAATTTCCCTATCTAATGGAGTCCGAAGTGCTGAGTCCGTTTGCCAAACTTTATCCCGGGGAAGAATACAAATTCAGCCTTTCATGGTTTGTCGGAAAAACTGATGGACCAGTCACTGATGTAACACCCGCGGGAGCGGTAAATCAGTCTCTTGAACTAATCACGGACGGGGCTAGCAGCAGGCTTACGGGAAAATTTGCAATCTTCCATCAGGGAAACGCACTGGCAAGTTTTTATTCAGCTTCGGGCGGGAAGGTGGCAGAGTTGCAATTGGGAGAGGTAACGCCCTCGAAGGAATTTGTCTTGGATCAAAACATTCAAGTTCCCAATAATGCGTATCGAGTGTCAATCACGGTGCGAAATTCGTCAAATGAAAACTTAGGTGCGCTGGCGCAAAGAATACTCAAATATTGACTGTGAGTCTTTTGAACATTATGAAGCTATTTGCAGTTGTTTTGCTCACCTTGATTTGTTGTAGCGCGGAAACTGCCCCGCCGGTGGTGGCGGCTGAACCTGCCGAATTTCTGGTGCGTCCTCAGATCGTCTATCAGACTATTACCGGATTTGGTGCCGGCATGTATCAGGGCACGATGACCGATCTTGCTCCTCTCAGCCCGGAGAAAAGAGAGAAAGCTTACCAACTTGTTTACGGCCCCAAAGGGCTTGGATTAAATATTATTCGTTTCCATATTTCCTGGACTGCGGAGCCGCTGGCCGCCAACGCTCCATTGCGAACAAAAGGCCTTCGCTATGATTGGGAGAAGGATGAAGTGACCCAGTCCGTATGGAAGGCTGTGGAACTCTCTTTACAGCACGCGCCGTCTGCAATTGTTTATGCCGTACCGTTTACTCCTCCCGTACGATGGAAAGACAATGGCAAACCGAATTTTGGCGGTCACGTAGCCCCGGAGAACTATGGTGAATACGCCGAATACTTGGCCGACTTTATTGAGTACTACAAGACCGCGCACGGCGTGGACATCAAAGTTCTTAGCTTACAGAATGAACCCGACATCGCCGTCTATTGGGAATCATGCCGATGGACAGGAGATGAACTTCGTGATTTTCTCAAGATTCTGTCTCCCGTACTCAAAAAGCACGGTCTGCAAACCAAACTGATGGTGTCGGAAGGATCTACCTGGGACGAAGCGTGGATTCGCGCCAAGCCAGCGCTAGAAGACCCTATTGCACGCAAAGATGTTGCTATTCTTGCTGCACACACCTATGGCAACTACGACCTGGTGGATCAAGGACGCTCACTTCTGAGCGAAGCCGCAAAAACACATGACATTCCGGTCTGGATGAGTGAAACCTCAGTGATTGGTCCTCCAGAAGACAAAAGTATCTTCACCGCACTGCACGTGGCCCACAATATTTATCGGGACCTAGTTGAAGGAAACGCTTCGGCCTGGATTTATTGCTTTTTGATTTTCAATGCAAATTTTCACGGCAGCATGGGCGTCCTCGCCCCGGTAAAAGAGAATGAATTGGTCGTCCCGAAAAGATTTTGGGCTATTGCAAATTACAGCCAGTTTATACGTCCAGGGTGGAAGAGGATTAAAGTGGATGGGCTCAAGTTTGCAAATTCCGCGTTTATCAATCCTGAAGGAGACAAATTCGCAATTGTCGCGCTAAATGCCAGCGTGAATTCAAGACCGGTTACCTATAAATTTAATCGAAGTGAAATAAGGGATGTTAGGGTATTCCAGACGTCAGCCGATTATGATCTTTCTGAGATAGACGTTCACGTAGATAGCAGGTCGGAGGTTGGATTCACTCTCGCTCCATTTAGCGTGACAACGTTCGTGGGAGGGCTACAAATTCATGATAAGTAGTGCGTACACCAAGATTTGCAGGGTTCTATTGACTTCTCCCAACCATCCTCGACTTTCTCGGTACAACTTCGGTACATCTGAGCGCGACAAGAGTTGGCTGGCTGGTCCCTAAGCGACACCAGACAAAGCACTTGGAGT